>ERZ724522.1500-NODE-1500-length-12403-cov-4.281989_pt1 | contig 12403 bp, 12 predicted proteins | sample MGYA00376055_ERZ724522 | MGnify/ENA primary metagenome ERZ724522 (study PRJEB28724, sample SAMN07190884) | wastewater metagenome | isolation source: effluent of sewage treatment plant in Hong Hong | place: Hong Kong | collected 2016-03-17 ... | reverse complement strand
TAACTACTCGCCCTTTACCGTGACTCCTAACGCGGCGCGGACTGGGTGGAATACGGCAACGGTATTGCGGGCGTTCCCCAGCAGTACTACAGGGTCCCCGTCGATCAGCAACACCTTTACCAGATTACGGCTACAGCTCCAGGCCCCAGCGGGGCAGACTGGGACGATTTGGATTGGGCCGATCTACATCAACTATTACAACCGTCCCAAGATCGTGTTTTCATTTGATGACCAGGACGCAAGCCAGTATGCCAACGGGTACGAGGTGCTTGCTGCTCATGGATTGCCGGGGTCACAGTGCATCCAGACCGGCTTTACTGGCGGATTGACCGTACCGCAAATGCAGGAAATGCACGCGGCTGGGTGGAGTTTTCACAACCACTCGACTGATCACACGAACCTCACGACCGTATCGGTGAACGAAGCAACCGACAACATGCGCACCGCGCAAGACTGGCTCGATGATAACGGGTTACTCTACGGCCGATCCACGGTGGTGTTTCCGAACGGCGCCACGAACGATGCGGTTGATGCGGCTATGGCCGGGCTTGGATATACGCATGGGGCCATTGTTCGCCCCCAGCTAGATAAATTGTGGGATGGTCTTGAGCAGCCACGGCGAATCAACCGACACAACACAGACCAGTCATTCTCGCTCGCCACACTCAAAGCGCGTGTCGATGACGCCATAAAGTTTGGGGGGGCGCAGGTGTTTTATTCTCACGCCATCTTGGACGGGGCGACAGGCTCCAATACTGAACGGGCGACATATCAGGGTCTAGTCGAGTATGTGGCGAGACTGCGCGACAGTAACGTACTTGACGTGGTGACATTGCAAGGATTGATTGACGGCCTGACCAACCCCCGCAGAAGGAGGGTCGCCTAGATGATCGCGCGGCGACTCGTGATGGGGATGCTATTGTTGTTGGCTTGTCCGGCTAGCGCGGGCGCTGTGACCGTCTCCTGGGACTGCAATCCGGAAGTCGATATGAAAGAGTATCGCCTGGAATATTCCGCGGATGCCGGGTCTTCGTGGGGCGTGGTGAGTACGATTCCGCATCCGGCAGCGTGCGTGTCGCCGATCCAGCATACAATCACGGCGTATTTGGCGCCTGGTAGTAAATTGGTGCGGCTGTTTGCGGGTGACATCTCAGGGAACTGGTCTACACCGGCTGGCCCTCTAGGGTTTACGGTCAAGCCTCCATTGATCGGTAATCCTGGCGGGCACATTGAGCCGGTCTTTCCGCCGTCTCCCTATGTGCCTGGTATGGATCCTCCGCCCGCGCCTCCGCCGCCGGTTGTTGTGCCTCCTCCCCCGGCTCCAACTCCGGTGGTCCGTCCGGCGAAGCTGTCCGGGTTCCAGGTGTCCAATATCGGGCCGACCTCGGCCAAGGTCACGGTGCCCTTGCCGGCTGGAACGGGTGCGGATATTCGCCTCTCGCTGGATCCGATTGCTTGGGGCGGCGCAACAAGCCTGTCCTGCACATCTGCCGGCGGGGTTCTGACGTGCCTGCTCGAGAATCTGCTCCCGAATCAGGTCTATGCCCTGCAGGGAGTCTATTACTTTGGGGTCATGAACCAGGGTGCGATTTATGGAGACCTGTCGGACGTCGTGACGTTCACGACGGCGCCGTTTGTGCCGTCTCCGACGTCTCCGCCCACTCCCCCTTATCCTAGTGGTCCGGGCAGTGCGGTGACGTTGGCGGATGCGTTGGACGCGGCGGCGCTGCGCTGTAAGCAGGCCAAGAGCTGTAGCGGCAAGACGTTCGCAGATTATATCTTGGATGAATTGAGAAAGGTGGCACCATGATCCGTTGGGTCGTGCTCTGCGTGATGGGGATTGTGATTGGGGCACCGAACGCATATGCGTTGACCTGTGCCAATAAGCCGGCTGGAGCGTCGACACTGGCGACGGTGCAATTCAACACATCTGACGGAGAGGGGCAGCTGTGGGAAATATACCCCGGCGCTGGACAAATACAATCTCCCTCAGGTGCGGTGGGAACAGCGAGCGCATCGATTTTGTCGGCGGGCGCGTCGACCGGAGGGCAGCAAACGATTTACCCGAAGCCAGGGAGTCAGCAACCGCTTACGAATATGTACGTGTGCTTCCGATGGAAAATGAACTCGCAGTTCGTCGGAATCCGCACGGCGAACAAACTCGTGTTTGTCGCGGCTCAGGACTTCACCTACGGTCGCGCTGGTAATAATGCGTTCTTTGGGGTCAAGCCAGTAGACACCTCCAATTATCCGTCTAGTGCTATGCCGATGTTTATGTATTGGGGGCATAATTCCGGGAATTTGGATAATTCGCATACGTGCGCCTTGGATCTTGGGCTGCAGTGCAATCCCAATGTGACGCGCACGTCGCTGTATCCTGATACCTGGTATGAGGTCGAAATTTACGCGCTCGCATCCTCGACGTTAACGGCGCGGAACGGCATAGTACGGTGGTGGATCGATGGGACACTGAATGGTAACTATACCAATGTGAACTATGGCGACAGCATCATCAATCAGTTCCAAATCAACCACACATGGGACGCGTCCGCGGCGATTCAATGTTATAACGCCACAACAAACCCGCTCGGACGCGATTGCGCCAACCCGCAGATTCACTATTTCGATGAGTTGCTGATCGCCTCGGCAGGGGGCGTTGTGCCTCCGTCTCCGTCTGCTCCGCCTCCGCCTCCGCCATTGCCACTTGATACTCCGGCCGGCGCGCCGGCAACGCCGACCGGCTTTACCCATGCGGGGCCCTAAATGAGCCTCTCTGAACGACAACAGCGATTCAGCCACATGCTGGCTGATCAATTCGCCTGGATGAAAGCACAGGGGCTCCTGTGGACGCTGGGGGATGCCTGGCGGTCGACGGATGAGCTGCTGTGTCCGCATTGTGCGACAGGGGTCTCTTATCAAGAACTCCTGAAGGCGAATGGACGGAGCAAGGTCCTGGTCAGCCGGCATAACGAGCGCTGCGCCATCGACGTCATCCTGTGGGTTGACGGGCAACCATCTAACCGTGGCGAACACTATCGGGCGATGGGCGAGCATTGGGAACAGTTGGGCGGGCGCTGGGGCGGTCGGTTTGGTGTCGATCCGGCGGAGTACGCGGTCAAGGTAGGGTGGGATCCTGGACATATGGAGGCGCGGGCATGATTTCAGGGATCGACGTGAATCATTTTCTCGGCTCACTGGCCGTCGCCATGCTGGGATGGATCATCAAAGGCGTGGTGTCGATCAACAGTCATCTGTCGCAGTTGAATGGGTCGGTTGGGACGCTGAAGGAGTGGGCTAAGAATCATGAAAAGCAGGACGATGAGCGGTATCACAACCTCATGTCGTCGGTTCACGATCGGAGGGATTGATGGATAGTAAAAAACTCTGGCCGTCCGTGATTGCGGTTTTAGGGATCCTGGCGAACACGTTCGCCGATCCTATTATGGCGTGGGTGGCGGCCCATCCGCAGGCGGCTACGAACATGAGCGCGATTCTCGCGATTGTAGCGAACCTGCTGCGGTCGCCGAGGGAAGTGAAATCGCCGGACGGCGAGGCATGACATGGGCGGTGTGGCTGGGGCGGTTACTGCAGTGGCGGCTTTGGCGGCGAAGCTCTGGCACTACTTTGCCGGCGAACAAACTCGCGCCGACCGTCGCCTCGAAGACGCCGGCGAAGAAGCCCTTGCGCGGGCGCAAGTCGCGCGGACTGCTCATGAGCTTAACGCTGCTGACGCTGAGCTTCAGCGGGTGCAAGCCGCAGCCCTTGCTCGCCAGCGCAAACCCTGACCGGCCCTGCTATCAGTGGGTCATTACGCAGGACCAAGAGGTCTATGTGTACGAAAACGGGCACCTCGTCGCGCGGCTGGAAACGCAGCCGTACGATGCGGTAATTTCCGGCTGGTGCGTGATGCGGAACAATGAGCACCTCATGAACGATATTCGGAGGCTCAGTCAATAAATGGCTGTTGGGACGACGTTCGATCAAACGATCACGCGGGATGCGCTCATTAAGCGGGCCTACAAGGATATTGGGGCGCTGTCCGATGATCAGACCTTGACGGGCGTTCAGCAGCAGGACGGCGAGCAACTGCTCGGGATGATCGTCCGCGAACTGTCGGACGACGAGTTGTATATCCATTGCAAGATCACGCAATCCCTGGCCTTGGCGGCGAACGTCTTCGCCTACACGTCGGCGAACGGGCTTCCGCAGTCGATGGTGGAATTGTTGGCGGTCTCGTTTCGAGATCAGTCCGGCATTGATCATCCTGTCGACATTCTGACGCGCGAACGCTACGAGGCCATTCCGAACAAGATTTACAACGGCGATCCGCAAGCCGTGTTTTTGACGGACGAGTTGAGCATCGGGAGTCGGACTCTTTACGCATGGCCGGCGCCGAACACGGTCAATACACAAAGCGTCGTGACAGGGACCGATGCGAGCCCCTACAAGTGCCTGCGTACGCATCTATCAGAGTCAGCGAACCGTCCGATTACCGGAGCGAATTGGCGGCTGTACTGGGAGGCCGGCGGGAGCGGGCCCTCGGCCTGGGCCGCAGACACGACCTATACGGCTCCTGAGCAGCTGCGCCTGACCTATGCGCGGCCACTCTATGATTTTGATAACGCGGCCCACAATCCGGATATTCCGCAGAGCCAGGCCCTCTTTCTGAGTTACCTGCTCTGTGCGCGCCTGGCGCCGTCGCATGGGAAATATGACCAGATCCCCATGTGGGAAGGGCTGGCGGATAAGGCCTTTACGAAAGTGTTCCGGCGAACCATGGTCAAGAAGTCGTCGCGTCCAGTGAACCGCGCAAGCAGGTACTACTAATGGGCGAAGTCACAGAGGTCGATCTCCCGCTGTCTGGTCCTGCACATGCGAACGTCGATGAGATTGAACTGGACGCGATTTCGGCGGCGGTCAATGACGCCTATGTGAACGAATTGGATCATACCGTCCGCCGGCCTGGGCTCGAGGTCTTTACGGACTTGGGGACCGGTGCGCCGATCGACGGGATGTACTGGTGGGCCAAGAAGCGGAAGGTCCTAGCCGTCTCCGCCGGGAAAATCTTCATTATCAGTGACAGTGGGCAGTGGGTGGAGCTGTCGGGCGGCTTCCAATATACGACGCCTGGGCGTCCAGTGATTTTTGACAACAACGGCGACACAGCGGTCCTGGCCTACGGAGGGCAGATGATCACAGCCTCGGGCGCCATGGGGTCGACGCATATCATGGTGGATCCGGACGCACCAACCCTCGTAACCCATGTGGCCTACCTGGATAACTACATTCTCGCCATCCAAGACGGCAAGCTGTGGTACTGCGACGTGGGCAATCCGCTGTCCTGGGACGCGCTGAGCTTCTTTGCGATTGACGGCGCCGGTGACAACCTCCTGGCCATGCACACCGGCTTTCGCGAAATCATGCTGTGGGGCGAGGAGTCGACGGAGATTTGGTACAACGACGGGTCGCCCTTTACGCGGCTTCCGGGCGGATTCCTTGAGCGGGGACTCGGCGCGGTCTATAGCATCGCCGCGAAGGTCACAAAATCGGCCTCAACCTGGCTGTGGCTGGATCAGAACCGGCGACTGGTTCACATGCAGAATCGGACGCCAGTGGAGGTGTCGATCCCCTTCGATCGGATTCTCGGGAAATTCTCCCGGGTCGATGATTGCCAGGCCTTCCTCCTCGAAGTCGAAGGCCAGCCGCTCTACGTGATGAGTTTTCCGAGCGAGCAGCGGACCCTGGTCTACAACTACAAAAAACAGGATTGGTACGAGTGGGGCTATTGGAACCAGGAACAGGGGAAATACCAAGATTATCGGGGCCGCTGCGCCTGCTATGCCGCAACCTGGGGCCGGCATTTGGTGGGGGACCGTGTGACGGGGCTGATTTATGAGGCGACACGGCGGGTGATGACGGACAATGGGAGTCCGATCCGGACCAGTCGCACCTCTGGACATATTACCCATGGGACCTATAACCGCAAAAGCTCCAGCGAGACGCTGTATTACTTCAAGCGCGGTGTGGCCACAGCCGACGTGACGAACCCGAAGGTGATGATTCAGAAGCGGCGGAACAATGGGCAGTGGGGCAACGAAATGCAGTACGCCTTGGGGGCTGTCGGCAACCATGAGTTTTTCGTGCGGGACCGGGGATCAGGGGAATATCGGAGCCTGCAAATCAAGGTCAGCTGCAGCGATGGGGTCGACTTCATTTTTGTCGGGGCGAAAGAGAAGGTGGAGGTGTTGCCCTCATGACGGCGCCGTTACAACCGCCTCCGCGACTCTATGGAGACTCCCGCGACTGGCGCGAGCTGGAGCTGTTTCTGGTACGTTTGCGCAAAATCTTCGAGGGCGGGGTCATTGATCATGGTGCGCTGGCCGGTCTCACCGATGACGACCACGCGAACTATGTGCATATCGCCGTGCCCAAGACCGTGGCTGCCCTCATCACGTTCGACCGTGGGGCCAATCCCCCGTTTGCGGTGAACAGCGGGGCGACCAAGGTCGCCAACTTGGATGTGGACAAACTGGACGGAAGCGACTGGACGAGTAACTTGATCCTGAGCGGGACGCTTCGCCATACGGGCTCACAGTTCGCTGCCTTGGGGGCGGCGCTGGCTTCGCAGCAGGCCGCTTCCGCGAATCTGACCGATAACAGCGGAGGAACGGCGGATGACACCATTCAGGCATTGCCGAATCCAGCTGATGCGCCAGCGACGGCGGACGCCTTGCGAGATGATTTGGTGGCGAATTTGCTCCCGGCCCTCAGAAATGATATTGCAGACCTGACGGCCAAGGTAAATACGTGTTTAACTGTATTGCGCACATTTGGGTTTATCGGGGCATGAGGAGGGCGCATGGATCCGTTTAGTCTCTTAATGGCCGGCGGCGGGCTGCTGAATATGGGGACGTCGATCTGGTCCTCATTGATCGGCGGACAGTCCCAACAGGAAGCGGCGGGCTACATGCAGGACGCGGCGATGGGGGCGCAACGCTCCCTGGTCGGGTCCCGGGACCAGGCGCTCTCGCTGCTCGCTCCCTTCATGCAGAACGGGGTCAATGCCGGCAATGCCTTGGCCCTCATGATCAACTCGCCCGACATGCTGCAGTTTCAGCGTGACGCACAGCGGGCCCAGTTGGTCGCGGAAATGAAGAAGTACGGGACGCCAACGGACTTAGCGAGCTTCCCGATCTTGACTGGACCGAAGGCCAGCGAGCGGCGACAGACGCTCTATCAGCAGGCCGAACTGGAACGGCAGAACAAGGTCAACGGCCTGGCGGCGGACCTCGAGGCGTTCGATGCACAAACGAAGCTCATGCAGGACGCCTCCCGGAAGGCCCAAGAGACCGGCGGCGCCAACCTGCAAGCCAGTTCACTATACAAGTTTCAGGCAGACATCGGGACGGAGCAAATCAACAAGCAGCTGGCGGCGCGTGGCCAATTCAACAGCGGGACCGGCCTCCGGACGTTGGAGCAGTTTATCCGCGGCCTGGGCGCGGAAGAGACGCAGCGGCAGACGGATCGGCTGTTTAGTCTGTATAACACCGGGGCGAACGCCGGCAACGCGGCGGCGAATCTCCTGTCAGGGTTTGCCGGACCGATCGCCGGCACGTACAACCAACTCGGCCAAGCACAGGCGCAAGCGGCTCTGGGCTCGGCACAGGCCACACAGGGGATTCTCCAGGGCGTGAACAACGCGGTGACGGGCACGGCGGGCGGGCTCATGAACTACAATATGTTTCAGAATTTCTTTAAGCAGCGGAATGCGGGAACGGCGCCGGCACAGGAGTCCTTTGCAACGCCGAAGGGCGGAGTGGTGTCATACAACGCAGGGGGGAACGATTTCCTTGTCAATGCACCATTCTAATAACACGAGGTATAGGCGCCGGCGGTGGAGCACGTTACCCCTCGCGGGACCACGATGGGCGCAACCGGCGCCGGGCTCTGCAGGGTCGACATTGACGGCGCTTGGTGCATCTGTTGGGCCCATGCGGTATTGCTTTGCATGGTGCCATAGAGGGCGATGCCGTCGGCGAGGTCATGAGAAGAGGATGGGGCGGTGGCGCGGGTCGGTGCGGCATGGCGTGCGGCCTGCTCGTCCTGCATACGCATGTACGGGGTATAAGGATCGGCGCACCCGGCGACGACGAGGAATACAAGTAGCAATCGCGCGTTCATTGCGGCCTCCATGCTGGCGTTTACAACTAAGTATAGCACCGAGACAAGAGGGACTCAATGGCTGAAATGCAGAACCTGGCACAGGCGTTTAATCCGTTGCAGATGATTCCGCTGATTCAGCGACAGCAAGGGCTGGACCTGGAACAGCAGCGGCTCGATCTGACGGACAGGCACCAGGCGATCCAGAACCAGCAGATGCTTATGCAGATGGGCAAGATCGCCATGGACGAGAAGCGGAACAACCTGAAAGAGGTGATCCCGCAGCTCCCGGTGGGTGAGGCGAAACTCAAGGCCATGAATCAGATGTTGTCGCTCGGGGCCGGTCCGAACGAGCGCCCGTATCAGCTGAGCATGGATGACTTGACCGTCGACGGCGCACGGTGGGAGACGGCGCTCACGAAGGCCGGCACGCCGGAAGCCACGGAGGCCTTCAAACTCCTGCGCGCCAGCAACCCCGTTCTCGCGAAGCACCTGGACGACGAGCTGCGCAAGAACTCCGCGGCGAAGGGATTCGAGACCCTCGGCAAAGAGGCTGGCCTTCCCGCGGGCCCGGATGTGGCCAATGCGCTGGCGACCAGCGGACCGATGCAAAGCAAGGTGGGCGATACCTTGATCGAAACGCGGTTCGAGCGGGCCAAGGCCGACCAGATCGAAACGAAGAACAAGGCCATTATGGCGCAAGCGGCGGCGGTTCGTCTGGAGGCACGGCAGCTCGAAGGCTACCGGACCGATGTCACGAAAGACTTGTCGATGTCGCAAGCCTTCACGAAGGAGCTGGATGCCTTGGGGAAGGCCGAAAGTCCGGAAGCCAGGGCGGCGATTCAGGCCACATTGGAAGCGAATAACCCGCAGTTCAAAGAGTATATGGCCTCGTTGCCGGATCTCCATTTCCAGGCCCAACAGGGCGTGCTCAAGACCAGGCTCGGCGGCATGGAGGCGCGGCAGTCGACACAGAACTGGTACGACGCGCCGCCGGATGATGAGACGCGGACGAAGACCGAGGCCCTGGTGAGTGCCTTCGATACGGCGATCCCACTGACCGAAGCACGGCAGCGGTACTACGAAAATCCGACCATGGAGACGCGCAAGGCGTTGGAAACTGAACTGCAGCGGGTCAATGCCCACGTGATGAATACCCTCAGAGAGAAGGATATGGGGCTGCAGGCGCAACGGCTGGAGCTGTCGAAGCAAATGGGCCAGATTGCGAGCGATCGGCTGCAGCTGTCGAAGAACAAGGATCAGCGGCAAGCGGACTATGACAGCAATGTCGTCAAGGCACAGGCCGATGTGCTCGAGTTGGGCCGCGATGCGAAAGAGGCCGACATTGCGAGGATCTCTCGGCAGTACGGGGTCAAAGTTGAAGACACGATTAAGGCGCTGGCGGACCCCTCGAAGAAGGGCAAGCTGACCATTGAACTGCCGAACACGACGCGCGCCGATGCGTACGAGGTGATCAATGCGTCGGACTCGGCGCTGGAAATGACGGGCAAGCTCCGGGGGATTGTGCAGCAGAATCCGAACGTCGTCGGCTTGCAGGGCGCCATTCAGCGGATGGCGGCCGGTGCCACGCAGCAACTTGAGGACTTGGTGGGCCGCGACAAAGACGCGGCGCGGTTCCTGAACACGAAGCCGGCGGACAAGTACGAAGCCCTGCAGGAAATTCTGGTGTTCCAGGTGGCGCGCTCCATGAACGGGCGCGGAGTCCTGACCGAGCCCGATGTGAACGCGGCGCGGCGGGTGGTCGGGACCTTGAAAGAACTGGGCGGCTCTGAGCAGCTCTTGAACAAGCTCGAAGTCATTGACGAGTTTGTGAATTCGAATAAACGGCGGGCGCAAGGGCTCCTGCAGGGCGGCGCAAAGCGGCTCGAGGGGAAAGGCGGCGCGGGTGAAGGGGCGCCACAGACGGCGGAGGACTTCTTGAACCTGCTGGGGGTGCAATGAACGGGACATTTGCGTCGCTCATTACAGAATCCGCCGGACGCTACGGGGTCGATCCGGCCCTCGTGTCGGCGGTCATTAACCAAGAGTCGGCTGGCAATCCGGCGACGATCGGTAGAGAAACGAAATATGGCACGGCAAAAGGGCTCATGCAGCTCCTCGATTCCACGGCCGCGGACATGGGCGTGCGCGATCCATTTGACCCGAAGCAGAACATTGAGGGCGGGACGAAATATCTCTCGCAGCTCTTGAACCGCTACAACGGGGACCAGACGATGGCGCTGGCGGCCTATAACTTCGGGCCGGCCAATGTGGATGCCGGCAAGAAGTGGCCCCAGGAGACGCGGGACTATGTGACGAAGATCATGCATTCCCTGCAGTCCCCTGGTCCGTCGATCGAAGAGGAACCGCAAGCACCGAAGCAAGCACCCACGATTCAAAGCGTACTTGGGGATGCACGCTTTCTTGGTCTCCCTGAAGGCGAGCAGGTCAAGGTCCTGCAGCGGCTCGATGCGCGCTTTGCCGGCCTTCCTGAAGCGGAGCAAACGAAGGCCCTGACCATGCTCAAGGAGCGGGGCACGAAGACGGCTGCGCCGACTGAGCCGACGGACACGCCGAAGCCGGCACGCAGCTGGTTGGAGAAAGCGGAAGTCACGGCCTCGGGCTTTAATGAAGGCGTGGCGGACTTTGCCGGGCTGCCAGTGGACCTGTTCAATGAGGGGCTGAAGATGCTCGGGATTCCCATGCCGGACAAGCCAGTGATGGGGTCAGCCTTTATCAAGAAATACATCATGCCGGAACCGGTCGAACCGCAAACTCCAGGCGAGCGCATTCTCGCGCGGATGGGCAAAGAGATCGGTGCTAACGTGATCCCGCAAGCGGGGATTGCCAAGGCCACGGCAACCGCGGGGGCGCGCGTGGCAAAGGAGGGCGCTACACAACTCGCCGCCCCGACCAAAATGGAAGTCGTGAAGAACCTCCCAGCCTTGATTGTGGAAGAACTGAGCAAGGTCCCGCCGGCGACGCTAGCCCTGGTAGAGACCGGACTCGCGGCCTCCGCCGGCCTGGGCGCCGGGGTGATGAACGAAATCTTTCCGAAGGGCGGGCCCATTGCCGACTTTATCGGGGAACTGATCGGTGGAGTTGGCCCATCGGCCACATTGGGGCTGATTCGGAAAAGTAAGGAGATGGCGACGACTGCAGGGCGGAAGTTGTTGGGGCTGGAAACGGAGCAAACGGCCAAGGAGCGCATCGGCGAAACCATGTCGAACCTGGCCGATCCGGAGAAGGTCAATGCAGGCGTCGAACAGGCCGACAAGCTGAGTGCCGAGATTCCAGGCTTCAAACCGACGACGGGGCAGGCGACCGGAGAGCCCGGACTCATGCAGGCGGAGCGAGGCTTTGAACGGAGCGGCGCCGAACAAACGCACAAGTTCGCCACCAAACGAAAAGACAACCAAGCGGCCGTGCGGGAGTATGTGGACGAAGCGGCGCCGAAGGGCACGGTGGAAGCCCTCACGGCCAAGGTGGAAAAGGAAGCCGCACGGCGGGAAGGGCTCTTTGAAATCGGCACGGCGCGGGCCAAGGCCAAGATCGATGCGGCCGAGGGCCGGCTGTCGGCGGCAACGACGCGCGTCGTCCAGGCGACTGAGCAAAGCATGGCGGCGGCGGATCAGCGGGCCTCGGAGCGGCTGCTCGCGCTCAAGTCGAACCTGACCCCACAGCAGGCCGGGAAGATTATCCGGGACGAGTATCAGGATGAACTGGGGAAATTCCGCGCGGCCTCGGAAACAGCCTACGAGAACCTGGACCCGAACATCCGTATGCCGATGCAGCCGGTTCTGGATGCGGTGAAGCGGATTCGGGCGGGGTTCAATCCTCGCGTGGAAAGCGGCGCGCGAATCCCCGATGAGCTCCTGGGCCGAATTGAGCGATTGGGCGTGAACCATGAGCTGCAGCAGCGGGCCCTGAAAGCACAGGCCGACCTGGAAATGACCGGGCCGACCTTGGGGCAGCGCGGCGGATTCCGGATCTTTGAGGAGCAGCAGGGGCAGGGCAGCACGCCGAAAGTGACGGCGATCCCCTCGCAGTATCCACAGTGGTACAAGAGCCTGACCAATCGGAAGATGTCGAACACCGAGAACACCCTCGACCGGGAGACCATCGAAAAGGCCCTCGATACCATTGCGACCGGCAACAAGCATGGCCTGCAAAAAGAAACGATCGACATGGTCAAGCAGGCGATCAATGCCGACTCGGAATTTCGTAGTTCCCCGTTCTTTGA
>ERZ724522.1499-NODE-1499-length-12414-cov-5.140464_pt1 | contig 12414 bp, 12 predicted proteins | sample MGYA00376055_ERZ724522 | MGnify/ENA primary metagenome ERZ724522 (study PRJEB28724, sample SAMN07190884) | wastewater metagenome | isolation source: effluent of sewage treatment plant in Hong Hong | place: Hong Kong | collected 2016-03-17 ... | reverse complement strand
TAAGGCAGGGGCCTTTGAAGCCCCCATGCGAAGGTTCGATCCCTTCCTCCCCAGCAATGTAGAACGAGCAGAAGTCATGGCTTCTGCTTTTGTTTTATCTCCGCAATAAATCGCCTCTTTTTCCGGTTCGAAGGCGCATATTTCCGCCTCTATTCTTTCCACGTCTTCTCGCAACCATTCGAATGGATCATTGAGGCTGAAGGAAGCGATTTTCCGGTCTTTAATCGCAATGTTCGAAGATAAGATTTCGATCACCTCTCGTTTCGTCTCGGGAGTGCCTTTCGCAAAGAGATACCGTGCCGTTTTCAGAAATCGCACCGCCGTCTCAATCTCTTCTCCAAGTCCGGCACGAGAACCTTTCACGTTTTCCAGCTGTTCCTCAATATGCGCTTCTTCTGTGGTGAACTCGGAAAGCTTGGCGTCGTAAATATCTTTGGGAATCTCGTCGCCGATAAACTTATCGATGAGCGAATTCCTGCGTTTCTTTACTTCCGCAAGCAAACGAGTCAAGCGCACACTCGTTTCTTCTTCCACCTGCTTTTTGGATGCGAGCTTTTCTTTCGACACATCTACGATGAGATCGAGTATTTCCTCATCAAAACGAATCTTCGCGAGTTCCGCGCCAAGCGCTTCCTCCAATGTTTCCTCGCGCGTATAGCACTGCGAGCATTTCTTCGCGCCTCTCGATTTGGTACAGCGGTAATATGTGTGCCCCTTCTTCACTTCCGCCGTCACCTTGAGTCCGCACTCCCCGCAGACAAGAAATCCGCGATAGGTGAAGACTCGTGTGTTTTGATCTCTCCTCAGATGTTTCTTGGGCACGAGCCGTTTTTCCACGGCGTCAAAGAGCGAGAGCGACACGATGGGTTCGTGAATTCCTTCGTGCGTTTGTCCTTTCCACAAAAAAAGCCCCGCATAGATCGGATTGGTAAGCATGCGGTATATCGTGCTCTTGCCTACCTTATTGCCCAAACGAGAGCGGAAGCCTTCGTCGTAGAGCGTATCCGCGATACGTTCCGTTGCGTAGTTCTCCGTGGCATAGAGGTGAAACGCGCGCCGGATAAAAAACGCCGGTTCCGAATCAATCACCATCATTTTTGACCTGGGATCCGTGACGTAGCCGATCGGGCGCGCTCCCGGGTATTCCTTCCGTCGTATTTTCTCCGCGAGTCCCCGCTTCACATTTTGACTCAAGTCATCGGTGTACTTTTTCCCCATGCCAAAATCGAGAAGAAGCATAAACTTATCCGTCGAGTTATCGGTGGCTACTTTGTCAATCGTTCGGATTTCTTGGATGCATCCTTTTTCAAGAAGCTCTATGATCCTGCCGCCGTCAATGACATTTCTTGAAAGACGATCAGCTTTCCATGCAAAAACAATACACCCTTTGTTTTTCCCGATATACTGGAGCATTTCATTGAAAACAGGTCTTCCTGTTTTTTTCGCCGACATACTTTCTTTGAACGTCTTATCGATGCGAAGCCCCGACTTTTCCGCGAGACGCGTCATCTCGTTTTCTTGCGATTCAATAGACATTGCTTGTCTTTCTTCTTGTTCGGTGGATTTTCGGGCATAGAGAATGCATTTCATAGGCGTATACGATAAAAGGACGACCTCGCTTGCACACAAATCCTTTCGGAGCTGTAACGAAGGTCGCCCTTTCACCGAAACGACACGCAAAAAAGCAAGTCGTTTCCGCTCCAAAAAATCGATTTGTGTGCATGTTCACTCTACCAGATGTTTTGATTTCAAGTCAAAACGCTTTCATCAATACCCATACAGGGAAATGGTGTGCCGCGGAGTACCGCCACCCAATTCACCTCGGGCGATAGAGAAATGGAAATTGTCTCTCGGGGATTCGCGCGGGGTTCGTATACAAACTATGGAGCGGAATACCGCGCTATCAGGAGTCCGCCTCGGGTTCGGGTCGCGTCCCCCGCCGCCCTCCTTCCCCCAGACCCCCATCCTCCTGCACCCCCCAACATTGATGGGTGAACTAAATTACTACTAGGGGAAGGAGGGCTCTAATGGGGACACTCAATCGCAGAGCCACCCCCACTCGCACGCTCCTCATTCCCGAGTTGCACAGGCTTTCCTTACCGTCAGCCCGAAATCCAACTCGGAGATGTGTGCTCGCTTCCCCTCCACGATTGCCCACTCACCACTCGGCGGGATAGAGAGAATGTGCGAGTACGCTCTTTTTCCTCGCCCGCAAACGGGAACGGGTACCTGCCTACCGGCAGGCAGGCGCTCCCACCCCCATCCCCGCCCTCGGGGCGGGGTGCCTTTCTCTGAAGAAGAGTCGTACCTTTCTTTTCTCTCGCTCCCCCGCCTAAACGGCGGGGATTGCTCGCCCTATCGTGTCGAAGTCTTCCTTGAAACATTCGGGGGACATTCATTCTTGGGCGCGGGAACAGGAAACGGGAACGCGCGACATCAAAAGCCTCATCCCTCTGCGCCTCGTTTCTGTTTCGCGCATCATTTTCCGTTCGTGCCTCGTTGCCAGCGGGAAAGCGAGCGCTGGGCGGAAAATTCCTCACTCTCAAAGAACCACTCGTACCCGTCATGATCGGACTCTCCCATCCAAAACGACCAAAAACAAAAACTTTTGATAATTCCTCCATTCCGCATTTTCCCGTTTTTTCTTTTCATTTTCTTTTTCAGGTAAATACATATACATACATATCTTTGAGAAAAGATAGAGAACGAAAGATACATAGTTATATATATGTATGTATTCTTTCCTACCTTTCTTTTTTGGTTCTTTTTTCTTTCATCAGTCTGGCCAAAGAATGCAAGAAATACCTATCGAATGCGCCGCAATTGATGTAATCGGTATTCTTGCACCACTCCTCTTCTCCATTTCGGAGTCCTGTTCCGCAGTCCCATCCTTTCTTTCCGATAAGCGGACAGTGTTTTTTTGTGAGAATTTCTTGGGCGAGTATTTTGTCCACTCTTCCAAGGGCTTGCTCTACAAGTTCTTTCGGGTACTGCTTGATGATTTCCTTTATGACTTCATTGTTTTCCTCAATTTGCTGGGAATAGAGTTTGAGTCTGTTTCCGATAGGTTCCATAGACTTATTTTTTAACGGATTATATGTGAGAGTTTCGCCTCCGCTTCTCGCAGAGTCGCAGTCAACTCCTCAAGACTCATAATTGCGTTGTCAGCGCGTTGTGGTGACATGTTTATGTATTCAGTGATAAGAGATGCCATATCCGAAAAATATCCGTCTGTACGCCACGATATTTTCGTTTTGGATATTCGACGGTATTGCAGGGTGAAATTGAGCGGCTCGACCAGTATCCGCGCGTTTTCATCGATGGGGATGATGTGGTTCATATTTTTTCGTGTTTTCTGTTTCGAATGCGCGGAGAGCGACCAATCCAAACTGCGCCAGTTTCTCGAGATATATTTCCGCCTCTTCCGCGCTCACGCTTCGCCCAGATCTTTTTTCGAAGATCCGTTGGGCACGGGCGATGAGTTGGGGGGAGAAGGTGGGCATGGTGGCGAGCTATGTATATATGTAGATTTTGGCAGAATAAAAAAACCGCGCTTTTGCGTGGTTTTTCTCGTGACGAAATTATTTAAAAACCTCCTTATTTCATTTTATTTCCCCTATACTTCCGACTTCTCTCTTTGGCGCCTTTCTTTTTGCACTTCGCGCTACAGTATGTCTGGCTTCCGTGGTTTTTTTCGTAGTACCGTTTGCACGCTTTGCATTGTTCAAGACTTTTCTTACTCTTGATTACGAGGAAAAATTCAAGACAACACAGCGCAAAGTGACCATATATCCGGTATGCGGGAACAAGCATTTTTACATCCAGCGCGTTTTTTTCGCCGATTACGTCATTAAATCCTCTTGTGTCTGAAATTTTTCCATCTCCTCCTCCTTGGGCATCCACAACAGCCATATCTCTGTATATTTTCTTGATATTAAAATCTTCCGGATCGAGAAATACTTCTGAAGCGTGCGCGGTATGCCGGTAGAGTGTTGCAAGATCGCGCATTTTCATTACCCCCTTGCGATACGATTCGACGAGATTTTGCAGATACAGTTTCTTTTCCCAAAGGTATTCCGTATTTATTTCTCGTATTGCTTCTGCGGCTCGAGTATCCTGTTCCATTGTTTCTTGTGAAAGAGGGGCTTTTATGGGGAGAAGAAAACTATGAATTTCTGTGTGGATAGTTTTTTTGTATTGATTTTCCAGTTGTATTCGATCATTGTCTCCGGGAAATATGCAGAAGTCCTTTGTCGACGCAAGAAATTTTTCAAGCCCGCTTCTTTTTCTGATGTTGATAAATCGCAAAAAGAGAGCCTTTCCTTTTGGGTGAAGTGCGGATCGATGACCATCGTCGTACACGCGACCGCCCCTGCTGATATGGAGCAGGCATACTTTTTGTCGGTAGAGCGCCGCGTTTGAGGACGGGTGCTTATAGTGCGAGATCCATGGATATCTCTCTGCAAATGATGAGCCATTCGGGTGGAGATAAAGGATTTCTTCCGGGTTTCGCGTAAATTCCATGAGATCCCATGCGCGTTCAAACAGGGTCTTCATTTCAGAAAATGTCAAAAGACAGCAGTTGTTCGATTGCGTGATGAGTTGGATGTGCCGATCGATGATTCTTGGCATTGTGGCTCTCTTGAGTGCTTATGTATATAATGATAGCATAGAGGGGTTGGAAATGGCTTTGTTGCGAGAGTGGATGTTCTGTGCATTGAAGATCGGGGCGGATGATTTGATACAGTGAAATATGGGAAAAGCGAATAAAAAAGAATTTGCCTTCATAGATCTGTTTGCTGGGATCGGGGGAATCCGTATCGCCTTTGAACGCAACGGGGGAGAATGTGTTTTTACATCGGAGTGGGATGAACCGTCGCAGAAAACGTACGAGGCGAATTTTGGAGAGAAACCTTTTGGGGATATCACAAAAATTGACGCGAAAGATATACCGGATCATGACATATTGACTGGCGGGTTTCCTTGTCAGGCGTTCAGCATTATTTGCGTGTAGATTATGAAAAAAATATCTTTGCGAGAAAAATCCATATTGGCAGGACTGTATCTTTCAAAGTTCGATGTGGAAGGACTGCATTATCTTGGTTTTGAAAGTTTCACAGAAGCGTTTAATGTCATTGGATTGTCATTGGGTATTCAACCGGCGTCAGTAAAAAATTATAGGGATGAATTTGATCCGCTTTTCCCGAACAATAGGAAGGGTTGGCACAAGAGACCAATACGCGATTATTGCAAAGTTGTGTACGATTCGTTTGTCGGTTTGAATTTAGAAAACTTCGCAAGTTTGTTAAAGCAAATCATCTACAAAGAGCATGACCTTGATGTGCTAATGGAAGAGGTGGAAAGAAAACAAGGAGAGCAAGGTAATTCATTCGCAAAAAGGTTAATAACCGGGCAGGCGGCTGAACAGTATTTCAAATCGAAGTACAAAGAAGTTCAACTATTTGAGGATTTTGAAATAGAGGATACAACTAAACTCGGCTGTGGTTTTGATTTCAGACTGTTTTCATCGAATATTTTCTATGGAGTCGAAGTTAAGGGACTGAATGATTCAAGCGGAGGCATTGCGCTTACAAATAAGGAGCATTCTGTTGCTTCGATCTTACGGGATAGGTATTTTTTGTTTGTGGTTAAAAATTTCAAAGAGACTCCGTTTCATGAGATGTACCAGAACCCATTAAACGGGGAGCTGATTTTTAATAGGATTGAGCAGAAAACCATTCAAGTGAGCTGGTCAACAAAGGTGTAGTTTATGACTATCGCAACATCGCAACTGCGAAATAGAATTGATAGATTGTTTGGAGCGTCGAATATCTATGCTTTCCGATTGATTCGGATAGCTGAAATTTTGTATCGATACAGAACAAAAGGCGACTTCGACTTGCTTGAACTTGTTGAATATGAACGCCATTCCGTGGAATGGGGCGACGAAGTTTCTAATGAGTTTTTTGGTCGTCTGCCGACAAGCAAACAAATAAACAGGCGAAAACTTTTTGACCCGAACGCGATGCCGCCTGCTTTGCTTACTGAACTGGGGTCCCTTAATAAAGCTGGAAACGGATTTGTGGAAGCGTATATTTATCGAGCATTGGAAACTCGTCTCTTGTCGGTTCGCGAAGTAGACGACTATGTGAAAGGTTCGACGGCGGACACTTTCTCTTTAACCGAGTTGGTATCGTTTTTTCAGTTCGATCAAGGTCTTCGTAGGAGCGTTGATAAAATGTACGAGATTTTAGTGTACGCGTTATTTTCAACAATCGTTCGAGCGTTGGAAGCGACCGTAACACTGGAGATTGGAAATAAAGATGAGAATATCCTGAGAGATTTCGACGTTTTCATAAAGATGGTGCTCGGCATTGATTCAGATCAAACGAGAGTTATTGCTTCAGCGGCGCTTTATCGCGTCGGAGTCACAAATGCGGCTGATCGCGGGTTGGATATGTGGGCAAATTTCGGCCCGGCAATACAAGTAAAACACCTCACGCTTACTGCGGAACTAGTAGAAGGCATCGCGGACGGTATAACTGCCGATAAGATGGTAATCGTTTGTATTGATGCAGAGCGCGAACTGATTGCCTCGCTTTTAACTCAAGTTGGGATGGGCGAACGTATACAGGGCATCGTTACAATCAAGGATTTGGATGATTGGTACAAGATGTGTTTGAGCGAAAAATATCGAGACAATCTTGGAAAAAACCTTCTCAAAGATGTGCGACGCGAATTCGACGCCGAGTTCCCATCAAGCAAAGAAATCGGTTCATTTATGGAAAGTCGCGGGTACGACAAAATGGAGATTCCAACTGACTGGCAATCTTGATTTTTGTGACATGGATACCGTTTCATCGAAAAAACGAAGCGAGATAATGTCTCGAGTTCGAAGCAAGGATAGTAAAATCGAGGTGTCGTTTCGCAAGGAACTTTGGAAGCGCGGTTTCCGGTATCGGAAAAATCCAAGCAAGCACTTTGGCAAGCCGGACATTGTTTTGAAAAAATATAGAGCAGTCATCTTTATTGATTCGTGTTTTTGGCATGGATGCGAGAGACATTGTCGGGTTCCTTCAACGAGGACGGCTTATTGGAAGCAGAAAATTCACAGGAACATAGCTCGCGACAAAGAAGTCACAATGCATTACAGAGAAATAGATTGGAAAATTTTCAGAATATGGGAGCACCAGTTGGGAGAAAACATGGATAAAACATTAGGGAAATTGTTATGGAAAATATACTCCTGATTATATCAATCGCTCTAAATAGATGCATTCTTTTCCTCGGTGTGTTTTATTGGGGTGTCCTTTATGGAGCGAGTGATTGAGATTCGCCAATCAAACATGAAATCGAACCGAAAATTACAAGTATGTTTTAACGTGAAAATTGCTTATAGTATAAAAATGAGGCAAGGCGAAAAAAGACTTAAATTTACTTCAACACTATGAAAACAGTAGGCATAATCGGTGGTCTGGGTCCCGAAACAACTTCTGAATTTTACTTGGAACTAATTCTTTCGTCTCAAAAGCTGAATAAGGTGCATAGACCACAAATTTTGATATACAGTGTTCCCTTGCCATATGATACTGAAGAGGATGCTATTGCGAGAGGAATGGGTGAGAAGCGATGTCTTCCTTTTTTGCTCGAGGCAGCAAAAAAACTAGAAAATGCCGGTGCAGATTTTATAGTGATGCCTTGTAACTCCCTCCATATTTTCATTGAGAAAATCAGGAGATCTATAAAAATTCCCATGCTGAGCATAGTGGAAGAAACTATCAAGTTCTTAAAGAAAGAAAACCTTTCTAATGTCGGGATTATATCTACCGCGATAACGCTCAACAATAAGCTCTATGAGAATTTACTTCTCGAAAATAATATAAAGCAAGTTACGCCTGAAAATTTTCAACAAACAAAGATTAATAAAATAATTCACAATTTGGTATCGCAAAGACACCTCAACAAAGACAGGAAGGAGCTTATTGGCATCATCAATGATTTCGAGAAAAAAGGAGTTGGGCATATTATTTTAGCGTGTACGGATTTACAGTTGCTGATACCAAAGCAGGCTTCTCGGCTAAAAACTTATGACACCATGAAAATTTTTGCCGATGCTACTGTTCGAGAAATTCTTAGGGATTAAAACGAAAGGAAAATGTTGGAAATATGATAAAGCAAATAATTCAAACTAATCTTCAGAAAAATATGAATCCGTATGAAAGAAACGCTTTTGAATCAGGAAGTGAGAAACAACATGAGGCGGATCCCGAAATGACCGGGTTGCCTAATGCTCTCAAAAATAGACTCACGGAAATAATAAAGAGGTATGAAATAAAAACCCATGATATCGGGTCAATGCTTGAATCTGTCAAAATCAAGAAATTTGATATATACCAGATGGCCGAGGTAAGCAAAGGTACCCCTAAGGTTTTATCTGCCCTCATTGGAAAAGATTATGGCTTTAGTGAGATTGAAAACAGTGATCTTCCCGATGCCATAAAATGCATTGCAGAACATATTGGGGGCAAGGAAAGCTTCGAAGATGTTACAATTTCTATTGGAATGGGCGGATCTGTAGATATGCCTAATGTAAGAATTCCAGCGTATATTATGCCCGCGATTAAATCCCTGAAGTCTATGGTAGAGCTGATGGAAAAGGGTGAAATAAAAGGTGTTCCTCGTGTCAGAGTTTTTAAAGCGGACCACATGGCATCTCTTGTGAATAATTTTGACTCGCAAAGGGTTCATGATGTTACTGGCCTCACTTTTAAGTTTTTACAAGATTTTATTGGAAAGTTTTACCCGCAACTTGCTCAGTATTTTAGATTTGATACGGATGCGGAATTATCTTCAGAAAACTTAAACGAGTTTAAGAAAAAGGCTGAGTTCTTGTATTCTTCACCTCAGATGGAAGAAGAGGTCACGAGTGTCACAAAAATGGGGGGGAAGCATGGCGGTGAGGAAGGAGTTAAGAATGCATTGTTATATGCTGCTGCACACCCATACTACAATCAATCGATCATTAGACGTGAAAAGACAGGGCATATTAATGAAGGCGTCGATGTACCAAAGATGATTATCGATCATGGAGGGAGACCGCAAAAAATATTCAACAAGATCGCAAGATCACTCATACATGAAGTAAAAAATAATGATGAGTACCTAACTCCACCGACAATCCACATGATTATAAAGGCGGGAAAGATTCCTGTTTATTATGCGGCCCGTGATGGGGACATACCAGTGGGAGTTGATGTGAATAGTATTGATTACAAAAAGATCGACAGGTCAACTCATATGGACTACAAAGAAATTTTTTCTGATGTTGAAGAGCATAAATTTATTCAGTTTGTTAATGAGTTTAATCAAGAAAATAAAGATGTTATAAAACAGGTTCAAGAAACGGAAGCTCAAAAGAGAGAACCTCAAGTAAACTAAGGCGATTTAGAAGTCATTTTTCTATAAAAAAATCCCCCATTGCACTTTACTTTCAGCTTGAAAGGTGTGAATGGGGGGTACGGTTATTTCTTGACCACGACGCGTAAGTACTGTCCCAAGAACGGAGCAACCTGTGCGTGCATCTCTTCGTACTCCATTGCGAAGGCGACGGCTTCCGGGTGTTTGTAGAATTCCGGAGGCTTGTCATCCCACAATGGCGAGGAGGACTCGATCCGGTGGACTTCAAGCCCGACAGTTTTTGCTGCTTGTTTGATTTCGTCGGCTGAAAGCGAAACGCCATTGATCCAGTATACCTGCACCGAACCGTCTTCCTCAACCAGAGGAACCATAATAGTGCCATTGTTCGGATTGATGGTAATACTGAAGCCGTTTGACCATGGTGTCCACCATTTAGTGACGAGCGCTTCTCTGTTATAGAAACTGAGAAACGCTTGACCATTGGGTGTAAGAACTCTCTTGACCTCGCGCCAAAGACCGTCCGAGTATATATCGCTTGCCGCACCGGAATTAGCGATAACAAGCTCTACGGATTCATCGGGGAGTGGTATGCCATCAAAAATGTCATGCACATAGAATTCGTGCTGAGGATGTTTTATCCTGGCACACTCGACCATATCGGGAGAAATGTCATACCCGATGACACGATCAAATTTTTCTCTGATCGCATCAGAAACATTCGCTCCGTCTGCGCAACCAAGATTGATCGCTATGCCGCCGACGTGCCGTTCAGCGAGCCCTGTGAAAAGCAATTTTTCTCGATGAAACTCGATCAAACTGCCCTTTGTGCGCTCGCCATAGTGGTCGTACCTTTTGGCAATTTCTTTTGTCAATGACAAAAGCGTCGTTTTCAGTACATCATCCGGTGGGCGGATAGTATCGAGTAGCGTTTCCCGTACAAGGATATCCCTTTGTGCGAATTTCGCGGAGGACATGAGCATGGATACCAACATGTCCATCGTATCGGGGTCTATAGCTCTTTCAAGAGCTATTTTCCGGTATTTTGCCAGAAGTTCTTGCTCGCGTTGGGGCAGAAAAATTGGCAAATTCCCTGTATTGGAGTCTCTTTTTGCTTCAGCTATCGTCTTCATAAGACCTTGGCGTTGACAGAAGAGTTCCGCTATTTGGTCGGTGACTTCTGTTACGCGCGCTCTCGCGGTTTCCAGGTCGAATGTTGTGGTTTCTTGTGTGTTCACGGCAACACCTCCTCGGTGTCTATGTGGAATTAAAGTACGATGGTGATCGCCCAAAAAGTACTCCATAAAACTATATTTGTCAATACTAGCTGTACATTTCAGTTGACAAAAATCATTAAGTCGTGTATTTTCAGTTTGGGGTAATCAAAACGTTCTTTTTTTGGAGGAGCTGAAATGGTCGTAGAAAAAACCTTCGCACGGTGCAATAACCCAAGATGTCGCGAGAAGTTAGATCGTGGACAGCTGGTTGTTTTGGGTTCGAATGGAACAATATTTTGTTCTGTTGAGTGCCTCAATAGCACTCATGTTTCCGCCGCTCTTCGTGAGCACCAACGCCAATTTCCCGGATCGGTTGAGCCAGTCTATCGCTCGCTGGGTTGGTGAAACTGAAGAGTTAGCATGGGCTATTTTCATGCCATTGACAAAAAATAATGGTATTTGTACATTGAAAACCCAGCGCGTAACTTACGTATCTCTCACGAGAGGAGAAATTGTATGGAATCGAAATCGATTATTCTTACAGGAGATCGTCCCACAGGTCCGTTGCATCTTGGTCACTATGTGGGTTCGCTCAAAGCAAGAGTAGATTTGCAGGATCACTACAAACAGTTTGTGATCATTGCTGACACTCAGGCTTTGACGGACAATGCCGAGAATCCTGAAAAGGTTCGAAAAAATGTGATCGAAGTAACGCTCGATTATTTGGCTGTGGGTATCAATCCTTCCGTAACGACCATATTTATCCAATCGTTGATTCCAGAACTTGCCGAGATGACGATGTATTTCCTCAATCTCGTTACTGTCTCTCGACTTCAACGAAATCCCACGGTGAAGGAGGAAATACAGCTTAGAGGTTTCGAAACGAGTATTCCGGCTGGATTCCTCTGTTATCCGGTAAGTCAAGCCGCCGATATCACTGCGTTTAAGGCAAACATAGTGCCGGTAGGTGATGATCAGGTGCCCATGATCGAGCAAACTTCAGAGATTGTGCGTTCGTTCAATCGGGTATACCGTTGTTCTGTACTTGTCGAGCCGAAAGCTATGCTTTCTACCGTATCAAGATTGCCCGGTATAGACGGAAAGGGGAAGATGAGTAAATCCCAAGGAAATGCAATCTCTCTTGGTGATAGCGTCGATGTGGTTCGGAAGAAAGTGATGAATATGTACACAGATCCGACCCATCGCTCCGTGAGTGATCCTGGGACTGTCGAGGGCAATCCGGTTTTCTCGTATCTTGACGCGTTTGACCAAGATAAGGAAACTCTCGAGGGGCTGAAGGACCATTACCGAAGAGGTGGGTTGGGTGACGTGGCATTGAAAAGGAGGCTCCTCGAACTGATCCTTGCCGAGTTGGAACCGATTCGTAAAAAGCGTGAGATGTATGCACAGAATCCGGATGTGGTTTTGCACTTGCTTGAGGAAGGCACGGCGGCGGCTCGAGAGGTGGCGTCTGCCACTTTGAAAGAAATTCGCCACGCAATGCGAATTAACTATTTCGGTTAGAAGTAAACCTCATGAGGGTCTTGATCGAATGATCATGACCCTTTTTCATTTCTCCAGTCTTAAACTAAGAGGCAAAGACTGCTTCGGGGTCTACCGCGCCATAACTCGCTCCATCCGCTCCCGCAAAACATCCAGCCCATTGCCACATTCGAGCCATTTTGAGAGAATACGGGGGCAGAAATCGTTCCCACGTGTACCCCATAGCCCCAGCTTACAAAGTCTATGAGTGACAAAGCAGAAATAGTTCACTATAAAGGAA
>ERZ724522.1497-NODE-1497-length-12433-cov-4.381402_pt1 | contig 12433 bp, 21 predicted proteins | sample MGYA00376055_ERZ724522 | MGnify/ENA primary metagenome ERZ724522 (study PRJEB28724, sample SAMN07190884) | wastewater metagenome | isolation source: effluent of sewage treatment plant in Hong Hong | place: Hong Kong | collected 2016-03-17 ... | reverse complement strand
GAACACCATCGCCTGCCGCGCTTGCGGCGCCCCGATCGTCTTCCTGAAGAAGCTCCGCAAGGATGGCACCGATGGCGTGCATCCGGTGGACGCCGCCACGGTCACCCCTGGAGACGTGCGCTTCGACGGCGTGAAGCACGTCTCGCACTTCGACACCTGCCCGGACGCCTGGAAGTTCCGCAAGGCCCCGGCCGCCACGGCAGCGGCGGCGCCAGTGGCCAAGAAGCCCGCGCCGCCGCCGGCACCGGCTGAGCCTCAGCAGCTGGGCCTCTTCGGGGCCACCCGATGAACACCCCACCCATCCGGCAGGAGGAAGCCATGCAAGGACGCTCCCATGCCAACACCTGCACCCCGCCGCGGCCGCCGTGCTCCGCGCCACAACCTGCCGCGCTCCAAGGCTCGTGGCCAGCGGTGGACCCTGGTGAAGGACCGCACGGTCTTCGACTTCGGAACCTTCTACGGCCTGGATGCCTACGTCCGGGCCCACGGCGACAAGTGGGCCGTGCTGCGCTACGACAGCGAGCCCATCCCGGTCTACATCCGCGACACCCCGGCCGCCGCCATGGCAGCCTGGGACAGCCACGTGAAGGAGCGAGGCAGTGACCACCATGCCGCTCAAGGGCCTCAAGGCCCCGACCAAGAAGAACCGCCATCAGCGGCGGCTTGACGCCAAGGCCACGCGGCTCATGCGTCGCAAGCTGCTGCGCAAGGCCATCTCCGCCCAGATCCGCGCCGAACAGGACGCCGCCCGCGCCGCACTGGTCCAGGCCGCCGGGGAAGAGGAGCCCACGCCATGACCACCGTACCCCTGACCCTGGCCGGTGAGCGCATCCCGCTGGCCCAATGGTGGCAGCCGCGCCAGCAGACGACAGCCGCCCCGGCCTTCGGCGGCGAGACCTACGACGAAGAGCGCGACGGGGCCCGGCTGCGGGGCCAGCTCTTGGCCACCTACCAGGTCATGGCCGACGGCCGCGAGCGGTCGCTGGTTGAACTGGCGGCCGCGGTCCGTAAGCTCACCGGCAAGCGCGCCAGCGAGGCCTCCGTCTCGGCCCGCCTGCGCGACCTGCGAAAGACCAAGTACGGCGGGCACAGCGTCCACCACCGCAACGACGGCGGGGGGCTGTGGTACTACCGGCTGGAAGTGAGGAGCTGACCATGGACGACAAGACCTACGCGGACCAGCTGCTGACCGTGATGAGCGGCATGCTGGCGGATTCCAAGTTCCGAGACCTGCCACCCGGCGAGCTGGTTGTGCGGGCCTCCGCCTACGTGGCCGAGGCGCGGAAGTTCGCACGCGAGCGGGCCGCGAAGATGATGCGCCAGGCCGATCTGGCGCGGGCTTCCTGATGGAAGCCAACAAGCCGGACCTGGAGGGCTTCTTCGCCAAGTTCGCCAACAAGGCCGAGGAGAACCCATGGACATCCACAGTCGCCATGTGGCGGCAGATCCGGGCTGGCGGTGCGACGTGGGTGGAGGCTGTTCATCTCTTCGTGGCCATGATGGCCGACTTCCGCCAGCAGCAACGGGAGCGAGGTGAGCGCGAATGATCCGCCTGTACCTGGTCCTCCTGGTCCTGGCCATCCCGGCGATGGTCGTGGTGGGCAAGATCATCCGCGCCGGAACCGCGCACCTGGACCAGCCGTTGCCGCCGGAGAGCCTGCGGGACGGGCCATGGGGGCCGCCGAGGATATGACCGACTACCACCTGACGGACGAGGAGCTGGCCTACATCCGTCGCGGGCACATGGCGGCGCGGGCCATCATCCTGGGCACCATCTTTGGGGGAGCCGCGGGCGTGGTGGCCTACATGCTGGGGTGGTGGGGGTGAGCAAGGCAGCGAAGGCGGTCCAGCCCTGGGAGCGGCAGCCAGGGGAGGGTGACGCCGCCTTCGCTGCCTTCGTCGTCTACCGCGACAGCGGGGCTACACGGAGCTTGACTGACACTTGCACGAAGATCGGCCGCGCCCGGACCACCGTGGCCAACCATAGCAAGCGCTGGGCGTGGCCCGCCCGCGCCGCCGCCTACGACTCTTGGCTGGACCAGCAGGGCACGGCCGCCGTGGTGGATGAGCTGGTGGAGATGAACCGCCGGCATGCCCGCCTGGCCATGGATGCCCTCGAGAAGCTGTCCGATCGCCTCAGGGCCATGGAGCCCGAAGAGGTCACCCCGAAGATGCTGGCCGGTCTCCTCAAGGTGGCCTCCGACCTGGAGCGCCAGGCGCGCGGCGCTGCGCCCACCGGGGCGGAGGATGATCCGCTGCACCACCGCCTGATCGTGGAGCACGTCAACGACTGGCGCAAGCAGGGCCGGCCGTAGTGGGCCGGATCGTCCTGCCGTACCCGCACGCTGGGCAGCAGCTCGTCCGCGAGCAAGCCAAGCGCTTCAACTGGCTGTGCGCCGGACGCCGCTGGCGAAAGACCACGCTCCTGGCCTCCGTCGCGGTGGAGGCGGCCATCGATGGTCAGGACGTGCTCTGGGGCGCCCCGGTCTATGACCAGGTCTGGACCGCCTGGGAGGAGTGCATGCGCGCCATGTGGGACGTGGCCGTGCCCAACCAGGGGCGCATGACGCTCTCGCTCCCAGGCCGAGGCCGGATCATGTTCCGGTCCCTGGACAACCCGCGCTCCGTGCGATCGAAGACGGCCGACCTGGTCATCGTGGACGAGGCCGGCGACGTGGACCCGGAGGCCTGGAGCAGCGTGCTGCGCCCGCTCCTCACCTCAACCGGTGGCGGCGCATGGATGGCTGGCACGCCGCGCGGACTGAACTGGTTCTGGGAGGGGTGGGAAGGCGCGGCCACGCGCGCCGACTCCGCCCGCTGGCAGGCGCCCACGGTGGGCATGCGGATCGAGGCCGGCCAGCTGGTGCGAGAGCCGCACCCCTTGGAGAACCCCGACATGCCGTTTGAGGAGATGCTGAGCGCGTTTGAGGAGACGCCCGAAGCCAAGTTCCGGGAGGAGTACATGGCGGACTGGATGGACTCGGGCGACGCGGTCTTCAAGACGGCCGACATCGAGGCGATGCCCAGCGGCTGGTCCGGCTTCGCGGATCCCGTGCGCGGACGCAAGTACCTGCACGCCTGGGACATCGGCCGGCGCTCCGACGCCACGGTCGGCGGCACCATCGACCACACGTTCTGGCCCTGGCAGCTGGTGGCCTTCGAGCGCTTCCAGGGCCTGCCCTACCCTGCCATCCAGGACGCCATCGAGAAGCGGCACCGCGCCTACGGCGGGCGCACCCTGGTGGAGTCCAACGGCGTGGGCGACCCGGTCATCGAGAACCTGGCCATCATGGCCGAGCCCTTCGTCACCACTGCCCGCTCCAAGGTGGACGGCATCACCGCCCTCCAGCTGGTCCTCGAGCGCGCCGCCCTCAAGGCCAACATCCCCCAGATCACCCGCGAGCTGAAGGCCTACCGCTGGGATGATCGGAACCTCACACAGGACTGCGTGATGATGCTGGCCATCGCCGCCGCCAGCCTTCCTCGCCCCGCTAGAACTGGCGGAACGCGGCTCTATACTCCCGATACCCGCAAGAAGCGCGCCACCATCATCGGCGCTCGCCAGACGTTCTAGGAGCAGGGCATGATCAACGTCGGCCCCCTGTCGATCCAGATGCCGTCCATCCGCCTGAAGAAGGCGCCCGCCCCCCAGCTGCCGCAAGGGGAGAAGGGCTCCGCCGGGCGGATCATCACCCGCTACGGGCGAAGCGGCGCGGTGCTGAACCTGTCGGCGCTGGACTACAAGACCGAGATGCAGCCGCCCCAGCGGTGGGCCACGGTCGAGAGCATGCTCAACGACGACGCGGTCGGCGCGGCCTTCGCCGCCCTGACGCTGCCGATCCTCGCCGCCCCGCTGACCGTAGAGCCTGGCACGCAGGACGCCCTCGGTCGGGAGATGGCGGAGTTCTGCCAGGCGGACCTCGAAGGCATGTCCACCAGCCTCCACCAGCACCGGGCCGAAGTGCTGGACTCTCTCCCCTACGGCGTCACCGTGCTGGAGAAGGACTTCGAGGTGCGCGAGGACGGGCTGATCCACCTGCGCAACCTGGTGCTCAGGCCCAACACCAGCATCATCGAGTGGCAGGCCAGGGACGAGCACGGCGGGCCGCGGGGAATCGTGCAGCTGGACGGCGACGGCCGCGAGATCGAGCTGGAGATCGAGCGGCTGCTGATCTTCACGCATGGCCGCCGCGGCGCCAACATCACGGGCCGGTCCATCTTCCGCTCGGCCTACAAGGCGTGGTGGTACAAGGACAAGCTGGAGAGGATCGCCTCGATAGCGGCCGAGCGCGGCGCGGTGGGCATCCCGGTGGGGGAGCAGACCGGCGACGACGACGACCTGGCCACCGACATCGAAAGCATCCTGCAGGGCGTGCGCGCCTCGGAGGAGGCCTTCGTGCGGGAGATCGCCGGCCGCTTCAAGTTCCGCATGGAGGGTCTCACCGGCGACCGCGTGGACGTCATCCCGATCCTGGAGAGCTTCAAGCGATCCATCTACGTCAGTGTGCTGGCCGACTTCCTGGCCCTGGGCACGGCCGACGCCGGCGGCTCTTGGGCCCTCAGCCGCGACAAGTCCAGCTTCTTCGTCATGGCCCTGAGGAGCATCCTCAACATGGTGGAGGACACCTACGCCCGCTACCTGATCACCCCGTGGGCGCGGGCCAACTGGGGCGACGTGCCCACCAAGAGCCTGCCCAAGGTCACCCACGGAGCGCTCAACACCCGCAACGTCGCCGAGTGGTTCACTGCGCTGACCTCGGCCGTGAAGGACGGCGTGCTCTTCCCGGATCCGCAGATGCAGGCCATGGCCCGCGAGATTCTGGAGATCCCGGAGCTGCCCGATCGTGGGCCCGGCGCGCAGACCGCCGAGGAACGCGCGGCCCAGCAGCCCAACCAGCCCGGCGAGAAGCCGGCGGCGCTGCCCGGCGTGCAGGTGCAGCAAGCCGCGCCCAAGACGCTGGAGCCGCCGCGGCTGGAGAGCCTGGTCAAGATCGAGGCGCTGGGCATCACTGTGCGCTTCAAGGAGATGGAGGGCGCGCTGGACCGGGGCGAGGGCCGCATGGTGGAGCGCGTGTCCAAGCTGCAGCAGAAGCAGGCTCGGCGGCTGGCGGCTCGCGGCGGCAAGATCATCCGCGGCAAGTCCTGGGACCAGCTGGCCGCGGAGGAGCTGCCCTCGGACGAGGAGGCGGCCGCAATCCTGGAGGAGTTGGACGACCTCTACGACCTTGGGGAGGAGGAGTATGGGCGAGAGCTACAGAGCCAGGGGGCGACACCACAAAAGGTTGAGGACTCTGGCACGAGCAAGGCGCTTCTGGCCGCATTCGCCGTCTTCGCCGGCGCGCGCCTTGCGGATCGGATGCTCAGTGCCTGGGGCGCGGAAGTCCTCAGCGGCGCGCGGGGAGAGTACGACGCGGCCGCAGTAGCCGAGGCCATCGGCAGCGGGGGCGGCAAGCTCCTCGCCGACCTGGCTCGGCAGGGCGCCAGCCTCGCCTTCGGCCAGGGACGGACGGACGCGGCTGGCGCCAACGCGGCCGTCATCGACCGGGAGCTGTACACGGCGGTCATGGACGCCAACACCTGCGGGCCCTGTGCCGAGGCGGACGGCCAGGAGTTCGCCGTCGGAGAAGGCCCCGGCATTCCCAACCCGGCCTGCGAGGGCGGCGACCGCTGCCGCTGTGAGCGCGTGCCGGTGGTCGGCAAGGAGGCGCCGAAGACATGAGCGTAGCCGTCCAGGTCATGCTCCTCAAGGAGGTCCGCCGCGCTCTTGGCATTCTGAGCCGGGTGGTGGACCTTGCCCTCGCCGCCCTGGACCCATCGGTGAAGCAACTGGAGGACAAGCGCGCCGAACGCCGCCGCCTGTTGACATAGCAGAGAAAACCTGCATACTGGTTGGCGCGGAGCCCGTTCGCCGAATGTGCCGCCCGCCGAGCGCTTGAGCCTGGCTCGGTTCGCGGAACCAACACAGTAGCGTTTCTCGCCCGCCTTGACTGGTCCGCTCCTCGTGGAGCCCGCCAGTGGAGGCGGGCTTTTTGTTTTCCCCGGAGCGGCCAGTGTCCGAGCTGAAGACGGTGGACATCAAGGGCGTCGAGATCCTCAAGGTTGGCACCTTCGTCGGCGCCGCCGGCGGGAAGCAGACCTACACCCGCGAGGACCTCCAGGAGTTCGCCGCCGCCCACGCCGCGCTGGTGGAGGGTGGCCACTACCCCACGGTCTACCTGGGCCACAACAACCCGCCAGGCTCCGAGCTGCCGGAGCCGCCGGCCGTGGGGCGCATCGTGGCCCTCTCTGTGAAGGGCGACAAGCTGCTGGCGGATCTCACCGACGTGCCGGGTGAGGTGGCCGCCCTGATGCAGGCCAAGGCCTACGGGACGCGGTCCATTGAGGGCGTGCGCCTGTCGTGGGGGCGCGCTATCGAGATCGCCGGCAAGCGCTACCGCCAGGTGCTCACGGGCCTGGCTCTCCTGGGCAAGAACCTCCCGGCTGTGGGCGGCCTGGCTGACGTGATGAAGCTCTACGCCGCCGGGCCCGCCGCCGACGACTGGACCGACGTGCCGCTGCAGCTGGCGGCCGCTTCCGATCCGGTGGACGAGGTGCTGGCCGCCCTGGACCAGGTGGCCGAGCTGATGCTGGGGCTGATCAAGGGAAAGACGTATGCGCCGGCGATCCGCCAGCGCGTGCGAATGCTGCGTGACGACTTCCGCCGGATCGCCGGCGGATCGACCCGAGTGGAGGCACAGATGGACCTTCGGAAGACGCTGAAGCTCGCGGATGACGCGAGCGACGCCGACGTACTGGCGGGGCTCGTGAAGCTCGCCGGCGCGTCCGACCCCGCCACGGCGATGGCCGTGATTGCGGAGATCCTTGGCGTCCCGGACGCCGACCCCGCGGCCCTCGTGGCCAAGGTGCGGGAGCTGGCCGGCGGCGGCGCCGCGCCTGACCCCGCCGCTGCCGATGGAGGCACCGCCATGTCCAGTGGGAACGTGAAGAACGCGGCGGGCGAGGGTGATGCCTTGGCCCAGCTGCAGAGCGAGGTGGCCAAGCTCCGCGCGGACCAGGCGACCCTGCTGAAGCAGACCGCCGGCCTGATCGGCGACCGCACGCGCGAGACCGCGTCGGCCGCCGTGGACAACGCCATCAAGGCGGGCAAGTTCGTGCCGGCCCAGCGCGACACGCTGGTCAAGCTGGCGCTGCTGGATCTGCCCGCGTTCGAGGCCATGGCCGGCGCGCAGCCGGTCACGGTGGCCCTGGGCCTGAAGGGCTCGGATGGGCCTGCCGACACCGCCGCCTTCGAGCCGAGCGCCGAGGAAGTGGCGGTCTCCATGAGCATGGGCATGAGCCGCGAGGCGGCCGTCGCCCTGCACCGGGCCGAGAAGGCCGCGGCCGCTGGCGTCACGCTGCCGGCCAAGAAGGAGGACTGAGTCCATGACCATCGCACTGACCGAACGTCAGGCCCAGATCGCCCTTGAACGGGCGGCCTACACCGGCGAGCCGACCGCGCGCATGAAGAAGGCGGCCGCGCTGCTGAGCGGCAAGGCCAGCGACTTCAAGAAGCCCGAAGCCCTGGCCGAGTTCAAGGCTGGCCACGTGGTGGCGGCCGCCATGCTGGAGTCCGGCTACGGCCGCCGCTTCGTGGAGGGCAACGCCAAGAGCTTCCCGGCCGTGCTGGTGAACGCCGGCCTGCTGGGTGAAGCCGAAGCCGAGACGGTGACGCCGGCGCCCGCGCCCGCGGCGCCGGTCAAGACCACCAAGGAACGGGAGACCATCCGATGAGCGCTCTCTCTGCGGGTGTTGCCCGCGAGTTCAAGGACCTCGACGGTTCGATCGTCACCGAGTACCCGGTGAAGGCGTCCGCCCAGATCTACCAGGGCGGCCTCGTCATGCTGCACACCGGCGGCTATGCGGTGCCGGCGGCCGACACCGCCAACTGCAAGGTGGTCGGCTGGGCTGACCACGACGCCCTCGGCACGGCGGCCGACGGTGGCACCAAGGTGCGCGTGCGGTCGGGCTGCTCGGCCAAGATGGCCACCAGCTCCACCGCCATCACCGACATGGACGCCCCGCTGATGTACGTGGTGGACGACAACACCGTGGACGAGACCAGCCCCGCGAACAGCGTGAAGGCCGGCGTCATGGTGATGCCCTACCTCAGCACGACCCTGATCTGGATGTTCATTCCGCGCTACGGCGTCCACACCCTCGGCCTCTAAGGAGGATTGAACCATGGCTGGAGCTATCACCGACAGCGGCCTGGCCGCCGTCAATCAGACCATCTCGGCCCTCTTCAAGAAGGGCCTCTCCGATGGGCAGAACCTGCCCTGGAACCTGCTGGCCACCGACCTGGGCAAGTCCTCGGCGGCCACCCGTGCCTTCGACTGGTTCGGCGGCATCGGGGAGGTGCACGAGCGCACCAAGGAAGGCCAGCACTTCGGCGGCTTCCGTCGCCACAACTGGACCATCGAGCACAAGGAGTACGGCATCGGCATGCTGCTCCGTGTGCGCGACATCGCCACCGACCAGCTGCAGCAGATCCCGGGCCTCGTTGCCCAGGCCGCCGCGAAGATGGCCACCCACCCGGGGCGCTTGCTCTTCGACGCCCTGGAGGCCAACCCCACCGCGGCCGACGGCGCGGCCCTCTTCGCCAACACGCACACCTACGGCGCCGCGGCGAACTGGGACAACCTCCTGGCCGGCACCGGCGTCACCACCTCGGCCTTCGAGGCGGACCTGGCCTCGGCGCAGGAGACCATGTTCCTGGCCCAGGACGACAACGGCGAGGTCCTAGAGCTGCCGCTGGACACCATCGCCATCCCGCCGGCCATGCAGCTGACGGTCGAGAAGGTGCTCGGTCCGCTGCGCCAGGTCGGCGGCACCGACAGCCAGCTCGGCAACGTGGCCAAGCTGGGCGGCGTGTTCCAGGCCGGCGGCCTGACGGTCATCGTCAACGGCCGCGCGACGGACCGGAACAACTGGTACTTCTTCTACACCAAGGGCGAGGTCAAGCCCTTCGTGTACAGCTGGATCACCGCGCCGCAGAAGCTCGGCGAGCCGTCCCTGAGCGACGACTCGGTGAAGCACCGCGGCGAGTTCGAGCACGTGTGGTACGGCGACTACACCATCGTGCCCTCGATCCCGCAGTACAGCGGCTGCGTGGTGAACTGATCATGAGCGCCCGACTTCGCCTCTCTATCCTGATGGGTGTTGTCGCCATCGCCGGGCTGGTGGGTCTGATCACCAGCCCGGCGGGGGCAGCCCCCACGGCTCAAGGCCGCCGCTTCTGGAACGACCTGGCCATCACCGCCTACAACTCTGGGGCGGGCCTGTCGGTGGACCAGATCGGCAGCGGCAGCATCCTGGACCTGAAGGACGGCTCCACCTCGGAGTACACCTTCGACCAGTCCGGTGCCACCTTCCTGAACGCACTGACGCTCTCGGGCGGGGAGGTGCTGACCGGCCACCTGGCCGCGTCCACTGCCGCCCCTGTCGCCGGCGTGGCGTCCACCGCTATCGCCCTCGGCGGCCTGCTGCAGCCCGTGAGCATGGCCACCGCCGGCACCGTGCCGATCACGATCCCCTCGGCCGGCCGGATCATCTGCATCTACAACACCGGGTCGCAGGCTGTGACACTGGACGACAGCGGCAACCAGGTGCTGGGAGGCGGCGGCACGCCCGTCGCCCTTGGGCAGTACGACACCATCTGCGGCTTCAGCGACGGGACCCGCTTCATCGAGCTGATGAGGTCCAACAACTGAGCCATGGCCTACACCACCCCCGCCCGCGTGCTGGCCATGGCCCCGGACCTCCGGGACCTGTCGGCCACCACCAAGGTCACCACCGACGACCTGGCCAGGATGATCGATGACACCGAGTCTGAGATCGACGTGGCCTTGTCGGCGCTGGGGTACTCGGCTCCCTACACGGAGCCCGGGGCCTTCCTGACCTGGCTGGGCAAGGTGGCCACCGAGGGCGCCGCGGCGTCCCTCCTCACCGCTTGGATGATGGACGCCGCTGGTCCGCAGTCCGAGACCAGCGGCGCCAAGCTGGAGCGGCGCTACCGGGACGCCTTGAAGGCGATCCGGGACCGCTCCATGGTCCCGGCCGCGGTGGGCGAGTCCACGGGCAGCCGGCCGGGCGGGCTGACAACGGCTGACCCGCTCTTCACCCGGGACCAGGTGTTCTGATGCTGACCCTTACCGTTGAACGGTCCGGCCTTGAGACCCTGCAGCGCGTTGGTCAGGGCCTGCGGGCTGTGGCTGACATGGACTTCGTCCCGTTCTTCGAGCGCGTGGTGGAGCCCGACTTCGAGCGCATCGAGCTGGAACAGTTCGCCAGCCAGGGCGCGCGCGGGGAGGGCGGCGGCTGGGCGCCGCTCTCGCCGGCCTACGCCGCGGCCAAGGCTAAGCGCTTCCCTGGCCGGCCCATCCTGGAGGCCAGCGGGCGCATGAAGGGCAGCCTGACACAGCGCGGCCACCCGGACGGCTTCCGGCGCGTGACGCGGGACACCTACGAGCGCGGGACGTCCGTGCCCTACGCCGACGCCCACGCCCGTGGATCCGCCCGCATGCCGGCTCGTCCGCCCATCGGGGTGACCGAGGCCGACTTCGACAAGTGGGCCGTGGCGCTCGGCGACTTCGTCGGTGAGCAGCTCGGCCGAATCACCGGGGGCATCGCATGAGCACGCCCCGCGACTACGAGCTGATCGAGCGGCCGGCCCGCGACCTGGTGGCGTACCTCACCAGCCAGGCGGCCGTGGACAAGCTGGCCGAAGTGGCCGCGCGCTACACCGGTGAGCAGGCCCTCTCCTTGCCGCTCTGGACGGTGGAGGTGGACGATCCGCGCCAGACCGTCCACCTGCCCCACCTGTACATCGTGCCCAGCCGCACAAAGGAGTTGGGCGACGGGCTCTTCTCTGGCGCGCGCCTGGAACTGCAGCACGAATTCGAGTTCGCGGTCCTGGCCAGCTCTCCCGAGCCGCAGGGCGCCAAGTGGCTGACGATGCGCTACCTGGTGGCCCTGACCGAGCTGCTCTGCGAGATCCGGGAGGACGACGCCTACGCCTACATGAACTGGGGCGTCGGCGGGCCGACCGACTTCTATTACCAGCCCACCTACTCCACCCAGTCCAGCCAGCTGGTCGGCGACGCTCGGCTGATTACCTGGGTCGAAGTCCACGAATAGGAGGAAGAGACGATGGGATTCAACTGGAAGGCCAATGAGGAGCACGTGGCCAAGGCCTCGGAGCTGCTGGTCCTGCAGGGTTGCACCTGCGTCACCGACCCGAAGGGCAAGGCCCGCCTGGACCGTGGGGACACCGTTCCCGAGGACCAGCTGGGGCTCCGTCGCTTCGAGCCTGGGCAGCGACTCAAGGCCGCCGACCTTCCGGAGTTCCTGCGGGCCAGCCTGGCGGCCAACCGGTGCGTGTGCGCTCTCGAGGACGCGCTGGCCGCGCACACGGAGCTGCTCATGGAGTACGGCCCGGCCCGGATGATCAAGGTGGACGGCCAGAACGCCATCGTCGGAATTCACCCCCTGCCGCCCGGCATCGGGAAGCCCGTGAAGGGGCCCGAGGCGGACACTGACAAGAAGGACGGTGACTGATGTCCAACTCTCTCTCCACGGCCGCGGATCGGTTCCTGTACCTCCACGGCCTCAACATCGGCGACGTCGATGGCCAGCTCGGCGAGATGAAGCTGCCGGGCCTCAAGGCTGTCCTGGAGGACCTGACCGGCGCCATCTCGCAGGCTGAGTACATGGTGCCCAACGGCTTCGTGGACGTGTCGCCTCTCTCTCACAGCGGCTGGTACACCTCGGCCATGCTGCCCTACATCCAGCGCCTGCGGGCCATGTCCACGGTGGACCGGATCATCAACTGGGGCATGGAGGGCCGATCGGTCGGGGCCTACGCCTTCGGCATGATCGCCATGGACGGCAAGATCCAGCCGGGCATCGAGGGCAAGCAGTTCACCAAGTTCGATGCCGAGTACCCGCTCAAGCGCGGCACGGTGGAGCTGCTCAAGATCCTGGAGGGCGGCACCACGGCCCGCACCGCCACCGGCACAGGCACCAGCCTGGACAACGCGACCAGCTCCAGCTCTGGCGCTGTCGGCTACTTCCAGGGCCTGAGCGTCACCGGCACGCCCGGGAGCCTCACCGGCAAGATTGCGCACTCGACGGACAACTCGACCTTCGCCGACCTGATCACCTTCACGGCGCACACCACGGCCCTGGCGGCGACCACCTCCGGCCAGCGCTCGACGGTCACCGGCACGGTCAACCGTTACACGCGGGCGGCGTGGACCATCTCCACCTTCACCTCCACGAACCTCTTCGTGGCTCTCAAGCGCCTGTAAGGAGCGATCGCCATGAGTGTCACCAACGTCCCTTACGGGCCGGCGGTCCGCCAGATTCAGATCTGCGAGGACAGCGGCTCCCTCAA
>ERZ724522.1496-NODE-1496-length-12441-cov-5.093493_pt1 | contig 12441 bp, 13 predicted proteins | sample MGYA00376055_ERZ724522 | MGnify/ENA primary metagenome ERZ724522 (study PRJEB28724, sample SAMN07190884) | wastewater metagenome | isolation source: effluent of sewage treatment plant in Hong Hong | place: Hong Kong | collected 2016-03-17 ... | reverse complement strand
GCATACTCAAGGCGTTTGAAGGTTCGACCCGGAAACAAGTCACCGACTTTGCTCGACGTATCCCGTTTCGCCTGGCCGCGACGGCAACGCCGGCTCCGAATGACCTGATCGAACTTACGAACCATTCGGAGTTTCTCGACGTTCTGTCCGGAAAGGAAGTGATCGCCCAGTTCTTCACTCAGGACGGCAACACGACGCAAAAGTATCGGCTCAAAAAGCATGCAGTCACGCCGTTCTGGCGATGGTTGTCGAGTTGGTCTGTTGCGATACGCAAGCCGTCTGACCTTGGCTACGACGACACTGGTTTCGTCCTGCCCGAACTGAGGATTCACGAGACGATCGTTGAGTCTGGAGTTCCGTCGGGCCGGCTGTTTGCGTCCGACGTGCAAAGTTTGCAGGAGCGTCGTGAGACTCGGCGGGCCTCACTCAGTCAGCGGGCCGACGCGACGGCCGATCTTGTTAACAAGAGGTCGTATGATCCGTGGATCCTCTGGTGTGACCTGAACGCCGAAGCTGATGCGTTGCGTGATCGCCTTCCCGATGCCGTCGAAGTTCGCGGATCGGATCCGGTCGAGTTGAAAGAGGAGCGATTTGAGGCGTTTGCGTCCGGCGAAATCGGGACGCTCATCACCAAGCCGAGCATTGCCGGGTTCGGGTTGAACTGGCAGCACTGCAACAACATGGCGTTCGTCGGCTCGTCGGACAGCTACGAGCAACAGTACCAGGCGATCCGTCGATGCTATCGGTTTGGCCAGAAACGGCCGGTGAACGTCCATTTCGTCTACTCGGATGCGGAGGGAACGGTTGTCGAGAACGTCCGTCGCAAAGAGCGGCAGGCGTCTGAGATGTTCGATGAGATCGTTAAGCACATGGCGGGATTCTCGATCGGCCAGCAACGTCGTAATCACGTCGATTACGTGCCAACAGTGCCGATGAGCCTGCCAGCTTTCATGGAGATGGCGTGATGAGCGAACCAAATAGGCACGATGGTTGGAAGTACACCGTCGATTGCAAGAAACAGGTTCTGAGCGAAAACGATTGGGAATACGAAACCTACGATGTTCCAGCCAAACAGACTCGGCTCTGTTTCGACCATAGAGACTTAGCGGAGAAGTGTGCGGAGTATTACCACGACAACCACGACGGATGGGAGTCGTCTTGGCCTTGCGATTTCAGGATTTACGACGCTGATAGAAACTTCGTCGGATGCTGGGAAGTTGATCGCGAATCCATGCCCGTCTTTCACGCAGGACGAAAGAAGGAACAAACCAAATGAACGTGCTCGCCGAACACAAGTCCGATCGATTTGCCTTCTACAACGGCGATAGCTGCGAGGTCGTCAAGGGGCTTCCTGACGAGTCGGTCCATCTGACGGTTAGCAGTCCCCCGTTCCCGGCCATGTATACCTACTCGAATTCTCCACGCGACATCGGAAACACATCCGGTCGCGGCCAGATGTTAGACCACTTCCGGTTTCTCGTCCGAGAACTGAACCGGATCACCAAGCCGGGTCGATCGTGCTGCATCCACCTGACCAATGTTCCGGCCTTCAAGCACTCAGACGGCTATGTTGGTCGCCATGACTTCCGGGGCGAAATCATCCGCCTGTTCATCGAACAGGGATGGATCTATGCCAGCGAGATCCTGATTGACAAGTGCCCGCAAGTCAGGGCACAGCGGACCAAGGATGTCGGCTTGCTGTTCAAGAGCTTGGCGACGGACGCTAGTGTCATGTCTCCCGTGATGCCGGATTACATGCTGATCTTCCGTAAGCATGGCGAGAACTTCGAGCCGATTCGGGCCGGCAAGTCGCCGAAGTATGGCGACGGCAAGGGTTGGATTAGCCAAGACGAGTGGATCGAGTGGGCTCGTGCCGTCTGGTACGGCCAGCGTAAGGGGCTGCCAGGCGGGATCCGGGAAACCGATGTGCTGAACGTCTCGGCTGCCAGATCCGAGGAAGACGAGCGGCACCTTTGCCCGCTGCAACTCGGCGTCATCGAACGATGCGTCAAACTGTGGTCGAATCCCGGCGATATCGTTTTCGACCCGTTCGGCGGTGTTGGCTCGACACCGTACAAGGCGATTCTGTTGGATCGCTACGGATTGGGTATCGAGTTGAAGCCGGAATACTACTCTCAGGCTGTCCGCAACTGCCAGTCGGCGGAAGTGATGCGGAAGCAAAATCAGAACACGCTTTTTGATCTCGATGTGGTCGAGGAAGTGGAGGAAGTGGCATGACAGACGAACGGCTCGCGAAGATTCGTGTCATTCGCGAAGCATTGTCAAAATGCGGAAGCAAGATGTGGGGTCCAAGTCTGAGTCCGTTTGGCGATCCGTCTGACGTTGCTGCCGACGTGATCGACGATCTAGTTGACGAGGTTGATCGGATGCGCAAGCAGGTTGCGGAACTAGAGCGTGAGATTGAGTCGCACGAAAACAGTGCGTGGGAAAGATCCGAGCGGATCGGTTGCGACTAACTGACCACGGAACACTCTAACTGAGGATGAGTCGATGCCGACTGAAGTAGACAAGAACACTTTGAACGAACTGGCCAAGCCGTTTCCGGCCGAAGCCATCATGTGGAAGCCGGGAAGAGGCGGGAAGAACCTCGCCTACATTACCGCTCGCCATGTGATGAATCGGCTGAACAGCGTCGTTGGAGTTCGTGGCTGGTGGGATGAGTATGAGCCTGTTTCCCATCCGATGCCGGGCGTGATGTGCAAACTGACCGTCGTCATTGACGGTGAGCCGACCACGAAATACGGGTTTGGCGGCTTCGAGGAGATGCAGACTCCCGACGACTCTTTCAAGAGCGGCGAGTCGAATTCCTTGCGTCGTGCTGCCGTCAAGTTTGGTATCGGCCACTACCTTTACAACAACGGGAGCGTAATCTTCAACGACGATGAACCGGGCGGTGAGGAAGTTTACGGCAATCAGCCGGCCAATCGTCCTGCCCAGACTCAGACACAATCCCCCCCGCCTGTGAGTGGCGGATCTGGCCAGACAGCCACGAATCATGTTCCCCAGTTCACGGCCGGCCAGATGCCTCAGCATGGCGGGCAACTGTTCAAGTGGGCGAACGACATCGGCGGTAAGGCTGCCGTCGATTGGATCAAGGATTGGGGCCGACCGCACAACCTCGATTGGAACTTCAAGGCTTGGCCGGAACAGGCCGCCAGAGACGCAGCCAACGCGTACATGGCGTTCAAGGGGGGATCCGTTCAGCCATCGCCTCAGTCTGCCCAGCAACAGCCGTCAACGAATGGACCGGCCACCGTCTATGGACCGCCGTCCGATCTGGAGAAGCCGGCCGATGGTCGGTCACTCTTCCGTCTCATTAAGAAGATCGAAGAGAAATATCCGATCGCGTTCCTGAATCCGGTCAACGAATACGGCAAACTCCATCACCTGAATGGAAGGATGGTGGACTGGAGTCCGGCCGACGTGACGAAGGCTTGGGAGTTCCTCGGATCGCTCGTCGCCAAGCAGAAGGAGAACGGGAATATCCCGAAGGATGAACATTTCGGGCTTGGCAATGGCCAGCCGGCCCAGTCGTCAACGCCGTATGACGGCAAGGCCAAGCTTGCCGAAATCCAGTCTGTTGTTGCTCAGTCGCTCCAGTTGGCGAACATCGAGCCGACAGACGAATCGATCGCTGAAGAACTCGTTATGCTGATGACGGACTACTACGAAGGCAAGTCGTTCACTCTGGTCTATACCGATCCAATCCTGGGGGAAAAGTTGCTGGAGACGGTGAAGCGGGATCTTGACGGGCGAAGGGCGGTCGCTGGCAAGCCGTGTTGAGGCGTAACCAGTGGGCCAACCTGATCCGGATGCGGTGAAGGCATCCAGGGCGGCTGTCCGGCTCTTTCGGGATCGGTACGGCTATCAGCCGATCCCAAGCCGGATGGACGAAAAGGCACCGATGGTCAAATACGCCGACTATTGGTGCCGTCGCGGACCCGATGAATGGGTCACAGGCTACAACACGACGAATTACCAGTTGATGACCGGGGCACACTGGGGATTGATCGGCATCGACGTTGATGGGCCGGCAGCCCTTGATGTCTGGCTAAACTGGCGATCATCGCTGGGTATTCCCAGAACATGGGAGGTTGTCTCTCCAAGTGGCGGGCGACACGTCTGGTTCGGCGTCCCGAAAGGCGTCACGTCGATTCCGTCGTATTGGATCTGGCAGGATGGCTGCGACCATTCGGCAATCGAGATCCTTGGCGACCGGAAGTTGATGACTTGCCCTCCGTCGATCCATGTCAAGTTCGGGACTCCGTACCAGTTCGTCGAAGGATGCTCGCCGATCGACATCGCTCGTCCTGCCGAAATTCCCGGTTGGATACTGACACTCCCAGACGTTAGGAGGATGACAGAAGTGATTCGCCCAGTGATGTCGGTTATTGCCCCGACTTGGACGCCAAAGGTCGGGAATTCGGCCAGATACGATGCTCGCGATGTGCTCGATTCGATCAGCGACAAGATCAGCCTTGCTCGTGAGTGGGGCGTGAATGTCATCGACGGGAGTGGTCCGTATCTCAAGTGTCATTCGCTCGGCAAGACCGATTCGACTCCGAACGCCACGATCAATCGGCAGACGGGGAGCTATCGAGACTTCTCGACGGGTGAATCTTACACGCTGTTTGAGTTGGGCGTGAGACTCGGCCGGTTCGCGACGTGGGTCGAGTGCAAGATTGCACTTGGCGAAAGATACGGGACGATTCCAATTTCGGCGTGACAATAGCACTGTGCTACGTTACAATCGGACTTTTCAAGGGGAGTAGCATCGATGTTGAAGTATATCGGATTCTCGTGCAACGATCACGATGGCTCTAAGACGCACGTCGTCTTGTGCATTGGCTCGATTGTTTCCATCAGGGATTGGACTGAACAGGTGGAAGTCTTCTCGGTCGATTGTCAGTCCGGAGAAGCCTACGTGATCACGGATGAAGACGATATGCAAAGGCTTCGCGATCTTGCCAGCGAACTTATTTCTTATTGAGGAGATGGCAAATGCCTGTCGGATTCGGTTCTGTCGGCGAACTCGTGATTGTTCCGGATGGCGACTGCCTTTTCGGTGTCTCTGGAGTCAAGGATTGCCCTGGTTTATTGGCACTGGATATTTACAAGTCTGAGACTCCACTAGATCGCACTTCCGACTATCGGATTGATGATCCGGCGATCGTAAAGAAGCCGGTTGCCAGGATCGTCATGGACATCACGACGGTTTCCGTCGTCAATAGCAAGATTTCCGAGATTTTCATCGAATTTGCTCGGCGTGCGAATGAATCCTACGACGCTAGCCAACAGGAGACTGCGAATGTCCACGGCGAACATGGCGATTGATCCGAGCAAAGCTCGGGCGATATCGGACTATTTGGCTGCCAATCCCGATGCCGGCAATCGCGATGCTGCGGCTGCACTGGGGATTCACGAATCGGCAGTTCGGCGAGCCAAGGCGGCACGAGGCGTTATGCACGGTTGTTTGATCGAGACGATTCGTCTGGACGGCGGGACGCAATTTCGGGAGTCGATCAATGACGGGGTTGCCAGCGAGTATGCTGAGGCGTACAAGGCGGGCGAGAAGCTCCCCGCTCCTGTCGTCTTCGAGGACGATGACGGTAATCGCTGGCTAGGGGATGGCTTTACTCGGATTCGGGCCGCTCGGCTTGCTGGTTGGGATTGCATTGAGTGCGAGTTACGCAAGGGATCTCTTGAAGACGCGATCCTGTATGCGGCGGGAGCAAACGAGCGACACGGCCAGCGACGAACCAAGGCCGATCGGCATCGTGCAATCGAGACGGCAATCAAGTTGCGTCCCGAGTTGAGCAATCGCGAGATTGCCAACATCTGTCACGTCAGCCATGAACTTGTCAGGCAGGTTCGCAGCCGGGTCGATCCGAAGTTCGAGTTGAAGCCTGATCCGCTTCCGCCCGAACCTGCCGACGAGCCGGCGGAAGTTCCGCACAAGCCGGCCAAGAATCAATCCGTCCTGCCGATTGGCGACGGCATGGATGAAACTCCAGCCGAGGTCTATGAGCGGCAGCCGTACAAGACGCGAGGGGCGATTGTCGAACGTGTTGCGGCCCGACTGGCTGATATCGGCGAATTCCCGCCGAACGGGGTGGTCGATGACGACGATCTCGATCCTGATGAAGTCGAGCATGCCGTTCATTCCGCAGTTGGAATCGTTCCGTTGAGCGAAGACGATCGCAAGGAGTGGGATCCGCCAATCGAGGTTGAGGAGACTTCGCCCGATGGCGGGTCGATCGACGAATTCGCGTCTTGGCTGGCAGGGTTGCCGCTCAACGGGAAACTCCAGGGTTCTCCGCTGACTCAGTTCAACGCCGATGCTCGTCTCTACTGGGAATTCACCAAGAACCCGGCGTTCTCGGCATTCGGTGATCACGTCGCCAAGTTCCTCAAATCCAAGACGGGTGGGCTGGTTCGCCAAGCCGTCGAGCGGTTCAAGAACAACCTGACGCATCCTCGCGACTGGAAGCTATGTTCTGCATGCTCCGGTTCGGGAACTGATATCGCATACGATCGCGTCGGCTGCCAGTCATGCTACAAGAGGGGCTATCATGCCTGAGATTGCCAGTGGGAGTCTCTTTGATCTCGGGGGGCTGGATGCCCCCTGGGATGTCCCATCGCCAGCCGGTTTGCCGGAAAAGTCTTCGCCGGAACCGATCAGCCTTGACGTTCCCGGCGGTCTGTCTCTCAGGCCGTATCAGCGTGAAGCAATTGAGTCGTTCTTTCGAGACTTGAAGATAGGCCATGATCGTCAACTGATCGTCCTTCCGACGGGATGCGGGAAGACGTTCGTCTTCGGTACGATCGCACGGTTTGTCGTAACCGAGGGCATCAAGGGAGACGGCATTCCCGGCCGAGTCCTGATACTTGCCCATCGTGGCGAGCTATTGGAGCAAGCCCAAGCGGAGTTGGAGGCACTCGGCGTTCAGACGGTTCGCGAGCAAGCCGGCCAGCGTGCGTTAAATGCCACGTTGCTTGGTGCCAGAGTCGTCGTCGCATCGGTGGCAACGCTCAAAGGTGATCGACTGGCCGAGTGGCCGGAAGACTACTTCGATATCGTCATCGTTGACGAAGCCCATCATGCACCGGCTGCGTCGTATCAGGCGATCTTGTCGCACTTCAAGGCCCCTGCTCTGTACGTGACGGCAACGCCTGAGCGGGGCGACGAAGAGACACTAGGCGTCCACCTGACGTATCGTTTCCCGCTTGCTCGGGCGATGTCCGAGGATTATCTGTGCCGCCTGGATGTTCGCCGGTCGAATGTGCAGGTTGATCTACGCGGTATCAAGACAACGGGCGGCGACTTCAACGTCGGCGAACTTGAGGATCGGATTTCCGAGAATCTTGAACCGCTGTGTCATGCAATCAAGGATGAGATTGGCAATCGGCCGACGATCGTCTTCACGCCTGATGTCGGGTCGGCTCGTGCGTTCGCCGACATGCTCAACGATCCGGCGTTCGGTATTTCCGCTCGGGCTGTCTGGGGCTCGTCGCCGAAGCAAGGTGTCTGCACCGATCGCGATGAGATCCTGAAAGACTTCAAGGCCGGAAAGTTCCAAGTCTTGTGCAACTGTGCGTTGCTGACCGAGGGTTATAACCATCCCCCAGTCTCGGCAATCGTTCTGGCTCGCCCGACGAAGCGGTCTGGCCTGCTCATGCAGATGATCGGGCGTGGCACTCGCAAGAGCGACAAGACCGGGAAGACGGATTGCCTTGTTGTTGATTTCGGATGGGTCGTAAAGAAGGGCGGTCTTGAGTCTCCGATCAGTCTGTTTTTGCAGGACGAGAAGGATAAGAAGACTCGCGAGATTGCGGCCGAACTGGTCGATTCAGGCAAGGTGACGGATCCGCTTGAGGCTGTGCTCGAAGCCCGAAAGATTCGGGCCGAGCAAATCCGGAAGTCGGCCGAGCACAAGGCCAGGGTCGAAGAACTTCGGAAGAAGAAACAGGATCGCCAGCGACGGAAGGAAGAACGGGAAGCCGAGCGGATCCGCAAGGCAATCGAGCGGAAGGAAGAGGAGGAGAAGAAACGCGGACTGAGGGTCAAGGCGTCCGGCCGAAAGGGAACGCTCAAGATCAGCGGGCAGGGTTTCGACCCGGTTGGAGTTGCGGCCAGGTCGAAGCGAGTCAGCGAGCCGGAACGGGAAATCGGCGAACGTCAGTCGTTGTCCGAATGGCAGGCTACTCGGCTGACGGATCTTGGCGTCAAGCTGGATCTGATTCGGGATCCCAAGATCGCCGACGCTGTGATTGAGTATTGGTCGGAACGTCAGTCGGCAGGCATGGCCAGCTACAAGCAGACGCAACTTCTCTCGAAAGAGCGGATCAATGATCCGGTTACGGGCGAGCGTGTTCGCCGCTGGACTGAGGACCAAATCCTCAACTTCACCAGCAAGGAAGCTAGCCGTCTGATTTCTCGGTTTCTTGCCGAGAAGCGGGCTTGACCGATCTATAGCACTTTGCTAGGATCTACTTATCCTTCAACCATACAACAGGAGTTAGTTCGATGAGCGACAAGAGCATTCAGGATCAGATCGGCATGGCGGAATCGTTCGAGGAAGCTCTCCGGTTGATTACCGAGAATCCGCCGAAGCCGGAAGCCAAGTACAACCGACAGCCGGTCAATATGAGTCTGATCGTTGTCGATCCGGATCGGCTACAGTCTCGCGTTGAAACATCGGAGGAAGTGGTTCAGCAGTATATGATGGAGGCTCAGTCGGGCGACCAGTTCCCGCCGATGGTCGTGTTCTTCGATACCGAGAAACAGAAGGTGTGGCTGGCTGACGGATTCCATCGCCACGAGATGTACAAGCGGCTTGGCTATCGCTGGGCTGATTGCGACGTTAGGTTTGGCTCGATGCAGGACGCGATTGCGTTCGCCGCCACAGCCAATACCAAGCACGGATTGAGGATCACCCCGAAGGACAGGAAGAAATCAGCGGAAATGCTATTTGGGATACCCAGATTTTGGGAGTCTTCGGCCTCAGTCATCGCAAAGGAGGTTGGCGTTGCAAACGGAACCATATCTGAATGGAGATTGGCATATGCATTGGCCAACAAGATGGAAGTTCCAAAGATGCTTTCTGCCGCTGATGGGTCCAAAACGAGGAGCACAAAGGTTTTCAGTGTTGTCACACTTGACGATGCCATCCAAAAAATCTCAGAAGGTGGGCCACGCCAGGGGTACCGACTGGAGTTTCGCGGCACTCCGGTTCAGCTTGGAAGGGATTACGAAGAGGCCAAGAGGAAGGTCGAGAAGCTCTACAAGCAGGGTTTTTTCACGGAAAAAAGGGGCAAGTCAACGCCAAATACTCTGCTTCGGGCCTGCACTGCCCGTCTTCACCTCATGAAGCATAACATTCATGTCCTGCCGATTCCTTCCGGGCGACCCGGATTTCCCGGGGGAGTTGCGTCGCGTGCGATGTTTTATGATCTTGCGTTTGACGGTGGAGTGATTCGCCTTGCTCCGGATCTTACCCAAGAAAATTTCAGCAGCTATTTCGGTGACATTGTTCTAGGTGGGCCGACTCCGGATTGTCGCCGTGTTGTCTTGTGCTACCCGTCTAGGGAGGTAGAACCGATGATAAAACTGGCCTCGCACCACGGCGTTGAGTTTATCTCGATCGAGGATTTCATCGATTCGATGCCCAAAGATCAGTCGCAATCGGCGTAGTTTTTTGCCATCAAGCTTCGCACCGTGCTATTGCTGATTCGGCACAATGCCGTATAATGACTAGCCCATCCAAATCCCTTCCGGGAGCCAGCCAATGAAGTTCGAGGTTAGTGCCAAACAGTTCCGTGATGCCTTCACTCAGGCTGGCCGAGTCGTTCCGGCCAACACGCCGAAGCCGGTGTTGAAGTGCGTCCTGATGCAAGCCGATGGCGATTCGGTCAAGCTGATCGCCACCGACATGAACGTGCAAATCGAGGTTCCGGTTTCGGGCGTGACCGTTCGCGAGCCGGGGCGGGTGTTGCTGCCGAAGGATGTGACCGATCGCATCCTGAAAGCCAGCGATACCGACAACCTTGCGTTCTCGACGGCCGGCAATTCGATCGAGGTCGAGACGTTCGGCACGACTGGCAAGCGGCGTTCGGCCAAGTGGTCGGCTCAGATTGAGGATCCCGACCTGTTCCCGGTTCGCGATACCGATTCGATCGGATTCCTGTTCAGCGTGACGGGAAACGACTTCAAGACTTCCATTCCCCGGGTCGCCGCGTGCTGTGATGTGAGATCCGGCGGATGGATGTCGGGCGTGCTGATCGAATCCATCGGCGACAATCAGATTCGCTTCGTCGGGACAGACAGCCATCGAATGGGCATCGTCACGTTGCCGATGTCGATGATCTTGACTGATGCGATCCCAGAGAGACCAGTCATTCCGGCTGCACTGCTCCGTACTGCTGTCGGATGCATCCCGACTGGCGAATCGCTGGTGTCGATCGGCTTCGCCGGAAAGACGGCAATCGCTTTCAACTTCGGCAACGATATCGTTCTGTCTGGTCAGCTTCTCGATGGGCGATTCTGCAATTACAAGATGTTGCTCGAATCGATCGGAGTTGGTGGCAAGGCGACCGTATCAACGCCTGAGCTTCTCGCGTCGATCGAAGCGGCTTCGGTTGCCAGTGATAAGATGTCGTCTGGTGCCTCGTTTGCATTCGGCGACAAACTGCTGAGGATCACTCGCGAGGTTGAAGGTAGCCGGGCCGAAGTCGATTGCGAAATCGTCTATGGTGGATCTCCAGTAACGGCATTGTACGACCCCGCATTGATCCCGACTGACGTGTTCCGTGGGATCGATTCGGATGTGAAATGGACCGGGATTGATGCCAAGCTTCCAAGCCGAATCGACGTTGAGTCGGCCGGCCTGATTTACCTGATCGTGCCGATGGAAAAGGTCAAATGACCAAGCCGGCCAAGATCCCCGAATCCAAGGTGATCAAGGAATGCGGCCGAGCGTTTCGCGACTTCGATCACAAGGTCTTCTGGCGGAACAACAGCGGAGGTCTTGTCGTCGGAGAAGGCAAGGGAAAGAGGTTCATCCAGTTCGGCCTAGAAGGTTCGTCGGACTGGATTGATCAGATTCCCGGATCGGGCCGGTTATTGGCGTGCGAGTGCAAGCGTCCTTACATCAAGGGCGTTCAGTCTCGCGGGAAGTTGACTGAGAAGCAAACGACATTCCTGCACGCGGTTCGAGACGGTGGCGGTGTTGCCATCTGTGTCGATGACGCCGAAGTCCTGCGGAAAGTCCTGTCAGTGTTGAAGACTGATCCCCGAGCAAAGTTTGACATCGATGGTCGATGCCTCGTGCACTGGGGATGCCCTGTGATTTTCGACTGAGGAGATCAAACGATGAGCACTGTTACTGCCGAGACGTTCACGACAGAAGATCTTGCCAAGCTCTGCGGCCAGTCGTTCGAGTCCTATCGGGAGTGGATTCCGAGCAAGTCCAGGCCGGATCTTACTCCGAAAGAAGAACTGTCAAACGCAACACTCGGCTTGGTCGGAGAAATCGGCGAACTTCTCGACTCGATCGCCGAAGCTGAGACGCTATCGGATTGGATGCAGATTCCCGACGAAATCGGCGACTGCCTGTTCTATCTGGCTTGGATCCACAACGCCAGCGATATCCCGGAACCTGTCTTCCTGTTGGACGACGATTTCGCTAAGTGGGGCGACGGGATTGGCGAGGTTTTCGATCCTCGCGAGGACATCAGGACTCCTGCATTCCGTCTGGCCGAACTGGTCAAGAAGCATGCGTATCACGGAAAGGATCTCTCGGAAGAGATTGCCGAATTGCTGCTGTCCATCGGGTGCCATCTCTTCCATCTTGCCAAGGTTGTCAACGAGGTTGCTCGTTTCGACGGAGGACTCGGCCGGATCGTCGAGCGAAACGTGATCAAGCTGGAGAGTCGGTATCCCGGCGGGTTCGTCCTGGGCGGCGGGATTCGGGAGTCCAAGTGATGGCAGAACTCGTGAAAAGACGCATCGGATTTCTCGACCTTTCCGGCGAGCGGATGGATTTGAAGCAGATTTACGAGCTTCAAAAGAAGGTTCTTTCCGGATGCGAGAAGTCCAGGGAGGAATTCATTTATCAGATGGTGCCGTATGCAAATAAGGTCGCCATCAACACGGCTAGGAAGTCCGAGTTGCTTGATGTCGAGGACGTTTCGTCCATCGCATATAGCGTTATTGTCCATGCCGTGAACGTGTATAAGACCGACAACAACGCAGTGCCGATGCACGGATTCGTTGTCTTTTGCATTAAGAGGGCAATGAACAGAGTTCTTCGCAGGGCAAACGATCCGGGCCGGATAGATGCCGTTAAGCTCGCCCTTGACATTGACCCGGAAGACAGGATAGAGCCTGTTGATTTGTCCGGCAGTCCGGATTACTCGTCA
>ERZ724522.1494-NODE-1494-length-12447-cov-34.523079_pt1 | contig 12447 bp, 12 predicted proteins | sample MGYA00376055_ERZ724522 | MGnify/ENA primary metagenome ERZ724522 (study PRJEB28724, sample SAMN07190884) | wastewater metagenome | isolation source: effluent of sewage treatment plant in Hong Hong | place: Hong Kong | collected 2016-03-17 ... | reverse complement strand
CTTGCACAAAGATCAAAGGCCCGTCCCGTGCGGGCCTTTCCTTTTCCAGTCTCCGCTTTTGCCTGTTTCCAGAAACCCGCCCGGCCTACCGTGGCGGAATCTGCCCTAGGAGCGCACCATGACCATCCTGCTCACCCAAGCCATTCAGGTCGCCGGCGTCACCCAGCCCGCCGGCACCACCCTCACGCTCGAAGCCGGCCTCGAGGCCGACCTCGTCACCCGCAAGTGCGCCACCTTCGTCTCGCGGCCGGACCAGGGAATCACCGCCGAGGTGTTTGCCAGAACGGATCAGCTCACCGGGGAGATTAGTTTTTACGGCAATGGCGCAAAACTCAATGTTGCATCGCCTATTACAACGCCAGTCGGTTATCGCGGAACGACACTGGCAACGACGATGGATATGCGCCGTCTGCCGCAAGGGATTGTGACCAACTTCGATATTACGGCGCTGATTCCAGCAATATCGAAAACGTATTACGTTGATCCTATCAACGGATCAAACGCCAACGCCGGAACATCCGCAGGGCTGGCTAAAAAAGATCTGTCCGTTGTGTTGGCACTGGCTGATGTAGATCAGATCATCATCACCGGACTGACGGCGGATTTTGTCGGGCTAGGAGCGCAGTCGTGGAACAACACGCAACCATCCCGCAGCCTGTCAGTCATCAATAACACAGGGTATAGGTATATAAGCGCTGCGTGTGCATCTCTGCCGACTTGGGCGGTTAATGGAACTTACAGCAACGTCTATTCGACGGTGATTGCCGCTGCCAGTGCCGCAGGTGTGATCGATGTTTCGTCTTCCAGTTATCTCTCGTCTGTTAATGTTAATGGCGATTCCGTAACTCTATCCAATGTACCAAAAAAGTATAGGACGCTGACGAAAGTGGCATCTCTGGCCGCTGTTGCAGCAACCGCAGGCACCTGTTATCACGATGGATCATCGCTGCATGTTCGCGCCCATGACGACCGCAATCTGGTCGGTGACACGAAAATGATTCCATCGACAAACGCTCAGAACGGGCGATTCCCAACCGGAACGAACAACATCACCATCTACGTTTCTGGAATTGATTTTGTTGGTGGTAACAGTTGTTTTTATATGGGGATGCTATCCACAGTCACCGGCTGCGTGTTTGCACACAATAACTGTTCGTTCCAAGGTGCTGCGGTGGCACACGGCCTTACCGTGCTGTCGTATTCAAAGGTATATGGCTATCGGTCTGCTGCATACGAGAATTATCTGGACGGATTCAACTACCACAGCAACGAGTCAGACGGAACAACGCCAAGCACCTCGCCAGATTGCGCAGAGATTGAGTGCGTAGCATACGGAAACGGGACAACCGGCAGTGCAGGGTCGTCTGACAACGCCTCAACTTCTCACGACTTCTGCAACGTCATTCGTCTGAATTGCAACTATCCGAACAGCAGTGACCGAGTGTTAGTCGACACAAACTCCGCGCACTCATGGAATCTCGGATGTGTTGTCGGTCAGGCGGTGACTGTTGCTGCCGGTCAGCAAAATATCTGCGCTCTAACGACTGCAAAGGTATGGCTTGATTCTTGTTATGCAAAGTCAGGGTCTAATCAGCGGTGGCTATCGGCACAAACATCGGTTCTAAAGTATTGGAACAGCGGAACTGTCGTTAATGACTCAACTGGCGAGGCAACTGGAACAGTTTCTGCGTATTACGGTTAATCCCCTCTTGCACAAAGATCAAAGGCCCGCCCCGCGCGGGCCTTTCCTTTTCCAGTCTCCGATTTTGCCTGTTTCCTGATGCCCCGCGTCGGCATCCTCCGAACATCCGCATTCAACGCGACGATTTTCTGGAGGTGCCATGTGACGACCGCAACCGAAACCCGCAAGGGCGCACCCGTGCGCGGCCTGCAGCTCGAGCGCGGCTTCATGTTCCAGCGCGAGAGCATCAACGAAGAAACCCGCACCTGCGAGCTGGCCTTCAGCTCCGAGGCGCCGTATCAGCGCGTGTGGGGCGTCGAAATTCTTGACCACTCGGCTGAGGCGATCGATCTCACGCGCCTCAAGTCGGGCGGCCCGGTCCTGTGCGACCACGATACCCGCGACCAGGTCGGGGTGATCGAATCAGTGCGCATCGACGCCGACCGGGTAGGTCGCGCCGTCGTCCGCTTCGGGAGAAGCGCGCGTGCCGAGGAAATCTTCCGCGACGTCGTCGACGGTATCCGCAAGAACGTCTCGGTCGGCTACTCGATCGACGACCTCGTGCTCGAAGCCAAGTCCGGCGACGAGGAAACCTACCGCGTCACCCGCTGGACTCCGTACGAAATCTCGCTGGTCAGCGTGCCGGCCGACTTTTCCGTCGGCGTCGGTCGCGCAGCCGAATCCGCGCCTTCTACCCCTTCCACACCGGAGAAACCGAAAATGGAAAACATCGAAGTCATCGACGCCGGCAAGGTCGCCGGCGATGCCCGCAAGGCCGAGCAGGAGCGCGCTGGCGCCATCCTCGCCATCGGCAAGCAGTTCAACCTCGGCGACATGGCCGAATCCGCCGTGCGCAGCGGCAAGCCGCTCGACGAGTTCCGCGCCGACGTGATGTCGCACCTGGCCTCGAAGCCGCTGCCGACCCCGTCGGCACAGCTCGGCCTCACCAACACCGAAGCGCAGCGCTACTCGGTGCTCAAGGCCGTGCGCGCCATGGTCGATCGCGACTGGTCGCAGGCCGGCTTCGAGCGCGAAGTGCATCAGGCGATCTGCAAGCGTGCCGGCGTGTCGGAAGCCCCGAACGGCGGCTTCTACCTGCCCTACGAAGTGCAGAAGCGTGACCTCACCGCCGGCACCCCGTCCGCGGGCGGCTACCTGGTCGCCACCGACAACCTCGGCGGCTCGTTCATCGACCTGCTGCGCAACCGCACGCTGCTGGCCCGCCTCGGCGCCACCATGCTCACCGGCCTGCAGGGCAACGTCACCATCCCGAAGCTGACCGCCGGCGGCACCGCCTACTGGCTGACGAACGAGGCGACGGCCATCACCGAGTCGAACCAGACCCTCGGCCAGCTCGCCCTGTCGCCGAAGAACGTCGGCGCCTACACCGAAGTCAGCCGCCAGCTGATGATGCAGTCGAGCCCGGCAGCGGACGCCATGATCATGAACGATCTGGCCAAGGTGCTCGGCGTCGCCATCGACCTGGCCGGCTTCGAAGGCTCCGGCGCTTCGGGCCAGCCCACCGGCATCAGCGCCACCGCCGGCATCGGCTCCGTCACCGGCACGACCATCGCCTACAGCGGCATCGTCGAGTTCCAGACCGACGTGGCCGGCTCCAACGCCCTGGCCGAGAACTGCGCCTACGTCACCACGCCGTCGGTCGCCGCCCTGCTCAAGCAGCGCGTCAAGGTCGCCTCGACCTACAGCCCGATCTGGGAAGGCAACATCCTCGACGGCAACGTCGACGGCTTCAAGGCCGCCTCGACGCTGCAGCTCACCGCCGCCTCGATGATCTTCGGCGACTTCTCGCAGGTCGTCATCGGCGAGTGGGGCATGCTCGAGCTGGCGCTCAACCCGTACGCGAACTTCGCGGCGGCGATCTCCGGCATCCGCGCGATCCAGACCGTCGATGTTGGCGTGCGCTACGCCGGCGCCTTCAGCCGCGCGACCTCGATCACCTAAGAAGGGCAGGGCGGGCAACGGCCATAAGCCGAAGCCCGCCCGATCCGACCATGAAGATCGAAGTCACCCGCCCCTTCTACCTCGACGGCGAACCGCGCGAGATCGGCTTCCAGACGGAAGTCGACGACCGCTTCGCCCGCGAGCTGATCCACAACGGCAAGGCCGCGAAGGTCGAGGAAGCCGCCCCGGCCGAAGCCCCGGCCGAAGCCCCGGCCGCGCGTCGCCGCAAGGCCGCCCAGGAGGGCGCCGAGTAATGGCCCTCGACTTCGTCGGCGATTTCGACCCCGCCTTCACCGACTTCGGCGTGCTCGGCACGCTGGGCGGCTCGGCGGTGCGCGGCATCCTCGACGAAGGGCCGGCGCTGGCCTTTGGCGGCATCGTGGGCGGCAACGACCCGCGCTTCACGCTCAAGGCCAGCGACATCCCGGCAGACCCGCGCCTGGTGCAGCTCGTGATCGGCGCGCGCACCTTCAACGTGCGCGACTGGAGCACCGACGGCACCGGCCTCGGCGTGCTGCAGCTGGAGGCCGCGTAGCCATGAGCCACGTCCGCCGCCAGATCCGCGAAGCCGCTGCCACGGCGCTCGCCGGCCTCGCCACCACCGGCAGCCGCGTGTTTCAAAGCCGCGTCTATCCGCTGCGCGACGCCGATCTGCCCTGCCTGCTGATCAGCACTGACGACGAGCAGGTGCAGCAGGAAAACATGGTCGCCGGCGGCGAGCTCACGCGCGAGCTCACGCTCACCGTGCGCGGCGTCGCCAAGGCCACCGCCGACCTCGACGACACGCTCGACGGCATCGCCGAGCAGGTCGAGCCCGTGCTCAACGGCGCCACGCTCGGCAACCTGGCGAAAAACTGCCAGCTCGCCGGCATCAAGGTCGAGATGGACGAAGCGCTTGAAAAGCCTGTCGGCATCATCACGCTCGAATACCGCACCCTTTATTTCACAACGCCGGCCGCGCCCGGCACGGCTTTGTAAAAGGAGATCACCATGGCCGTCAATGTCTGGTCGAACGTACAGATCGCGGTGCAGTCCGCGCTCGGTGCCAACAAGACCATCACCGGAATCACCAAGGCCAACCCGGCCGTCGTCACCAGCACCGCGCACGGCCTCTCGAACGGCGCCTATGTCACGCTGTCCGTACAGGGCATGTGGCAACTCGACCAGGTCGTCGCGCGAATCGCCAACGTGGCCGCCAACACCTTCGAGCTGGAAGGCATCGACGCCACCAGCTACGACACCTTCACCAGCGGCACGGCGAACGAGGTCACCTTCGGCACCACGCTGTCGTCGGTTTCCGACATCAACGTGAGCGGCGGCGATTTCCAGATGATCGACGTGACGACCATCCATGACAACGTCAAGAAGGAGATCCCCGGCAGCGCATCGCCGGTTTCGATTTCGATGACGGCGAACTGGGACCCGTCCGACGCCGGCCTCGTGGCACTGAAGTCCGCGTCCGATGCCCGCGCACAGCGCGCCATCCGCTTCACCTTCAGCGATTCCAAGAAGTGGGTGTTCAACGGCTACATCGGCTGCACGCTGTCGCCCACCGGCCAGGCGCAGAACAAGGTGAGCACGCCGCTGACGATCACGGCCTACGGCAAGCCGCGCGCCTACACGTCGTAACCATGGCCCTGCTGAAAAAATCGCAGATCGCGTCGCCGGTGCTCCCCAAGGAGACCGTCGACGTGCCGGAGCTCGGCGGCGAGGTGGTCGTGCGCGGCCTTCTCCTCTCCGAGCGGCTGGCGCTCTATGCCACAGCCGGCGAAGACGGCCGCGCGTTTGCGCAGATCCCCGCGCTGCTGGCGCAGACGGTGGTCGATGCCGACGGCGACGCCATCTATGACGCCGCCGCCTGGGAAGCCTTCGGTGCGCAGCACATGGAAGCCGCGCTGCGCCTGTTCAGCGTGGCGAAGCGGCTCTCCGGCCTCGATGGGGAGACTGCGGCAAAAAACTAGCCGCGCCCGAGCTTCGGTTCCGGCTGCTGCTGGCCAGAACCCTCGGGCGCACGCTGCAGGAACTGGCGGACAGCATCACCGCCGAGGAATACGGCCTGTGGTGGGCCGAGTATTGCAGATCGCCCTGGGGCGAGCTGCGGCAGGACACCGGCTTCGGCATCGTGGCGGCCACGCTGGCCAACGTGAACCGGGGCAGGAATACGGCGCCATTCAAGCACACCGACTTCATGCCATGGCATGAAGCGCCGGCCGAAGACGCCGGGCAGGAAACGGAAGACGAGCGCGACAGCATTTTTCGGATGATGGGCGGCAGCTAGGCGAACAAAATGGCAGACAACAAGACCCAGATCATCATCACCGCCAAGGACGAAACGCGCGCCGCCATCGCCTCGGCGCAGCAGGGTCTGCAGGCGCTTACCACCAGCGCTGCCGGCCTCGGCCTGCAGCTCGGCGCCCTCGGAGGCGCCGCCAGCCTCGGCGGCCTCGCCCTCATGGCCAAGCAGGCCATCGACGCCGCCGACGGCCTGGGCAAGATGGCGCAGAAGGTCGGCGTCTCGGTCGAGTCGCTCTCGGCGCTGGAATACGCCGGCAAGCTCTCCGATGTCTCGCTCGAGCAGCTCGGCACCGGTCTGAAGAAACTCTCGGTCAACCTCAACGAGGTGGCCACCAACGCCGACGGCGACGCCGCCGCTGCCTTCAAGGCCATCGGCGTCTCGGTCAAGGATGCGTCCGGCAACCTGCGCAACGCCGACGAGGTTTTTGCCGACGTGGCCGAAGCCTTTGCCGGCATGAAGGACGGCGCCGGCAAAACGGCGCTCGCCGTGGCCATCTTCGGCAAGGCGGGCGCGGATCTGATCCCCATGCTCAACGCCGGCGCCGACGGCCTGCGCAGCATGCGCGGCGAAGCCGAGGCGCTGGGCGTCGTCTTCACCGGCGACGCCGCCAAGCAGGCCGAAGCCTTCAACGACAACCTCACCCGCCTGGCCGAAGCCTCGCGCGGCTTCGGCAACGAGGTCGCGACGATCGTGCTGCCCACCCTCGGCGCGCTGTCGCAGGAGTTCGTCGACGCGGCCAAGGAGGGCACCGGCTTCGCCGCCATGCTCGGCAGCGGTCTCAAGACCACGCTCGAAACCATTGCCGTGCTCGGCGCCAACGTGGTCTATGTGTTCAAGGCCATCGGCAGCGAGATCGGCGGCATCGCCGCGCAGATGGCCGCGCTCGGCCGCGGCGATTTCCAGGGCTTCAAGTTCATCGGCGAAGCCATGAAGGAAGAGGCCGTCAAGGCCCGCGCCGAACTGGACAAGCTCGAGCAGCGCATCCTCAACCCGCAGGCGCCGGAAGCCGAAATCGCCCGCAGCAAGCGCGATGCCCCGGTCTTCGGCGGCGGCAAGGCCAAGGCCGGCAAGAAGGAGCAGGAGCTCTCGGCAGAAGACCTCGCCTATGGCGGCTACAAGGGCGCCTACAAGGATTTCACCGAGGCCATCAAGCGCGCCGCGGCCGATGCCGAGGGCGCCGCCAACGCCGAAGTGCAGATCGAGGAAGAAAAGCAGCGCCGCCTGCGCGACCTGCTCGGCAATACCACCAGCTACAAGCTCGCCGAATACGAAAAGCAGAAACAGGCCCTGCGCGACGCGCTGCAGATCGGCGAGATCGACACCTCGCAGTTCGAGGAGGCGATGGGCAAGATCGACGAGTCGATCACCAAGCTCACCGAGGACGGCAAGGACAAGTTCAAGGATCTCGAGCGCGCCATCGACGGCTGGGGCAAGAACAGCGCCAAGGCGCTCGCCGATTTCGTCACCGACGGAAAGGCCAGCTTCGGCGATCTCGCGCGCTCGATCATCAACGACCTGCTGCAGATGGCGATCTACCAGAACATCACCGGCCCGCTGTTCAAGAGCCTGGGCGGCGAGGGCGGCTTCCTCTCCGACATCGGCAGCGCGCTCGGCTTCGGTGGCGGCCGCGCCACCGGCGGCCCGGTCGTGCCCGGCCAGTATTACGTGGTCGGCGAGAACGGTCCCGAGGTGCTGGTGCCCGGCATGTCCGGCACGGTGATCCCGAACGGCGGCGGCGGGGGCATGGGCCTCGTCGTCAACATCATCGAGGCGCCCGGCAAGGGCGGCGAGACGCAGCAGCGGCAGGAAAACGGCCAGAACGTGCTCGACATCTTCGTCGAGAAGGTCAAGGGCGCCATCGCCGGCGACATCGCCCGCGGCGACGGCGCGGTGCCTGCCGCGCTGAATGCCACCTATGGCCTCAACCGTGTGGCGGGAGCGTACTGATGGCAACCTGGCCCACCACACTGCCGGCGCCGATGGCGCAGGGCTACGGCATCGACCCCATCGACCCCGTCATCCGCACCGACATGGAAGTGGGCGCCGTGCGCGCCCGCCGCCGCACCGCCGCGCGGCAGGACAAGGTTTCTGTCGCCTGGGCATTCTCCGACGCCGAGCTGCAGACCTTCCGCGAATGGTTCGACGACGACGCCACCGGCGCCGCCGGCGGCTCGGCCTGGTTCTACATCGCGCTCAAGATCGGCAAGGGCGGCAGCACCACCGAGGAGGCGCGCTTCACCGGGCCGTTCAAGGCGGCATTCATGGGCGGCGATCGCTGGCAGGTCACCGCCCAGCTGGAGATCCGCTGATGCCCGACAGCACGCTCTCCCAGGCGATCATGGAAGCCTACGCCGCCGCGCCCTCCGACGTGGTGGTGTACCACACGCTCGAGATCAACCACGCCGCCTTCACCCAGCCGATCTATGTCGTGCGCGACAACGCCGACCTCGAGGCCGATCTGGAAGACGGCGGCGGCACGGTCACCTTCGTGCGCTTCGCCTTCGATCTCGTCAAGCCTGAAGTCTCGCCGGCTGGCGTGCCGCAATGCACCGTCGAATTCGACAACGTGAGCCGCGAGATCCTCGCCAACATTCAACTGGCCATGGCCGACACCACGCCGATCACCGTCACCTACCGCGAATACCTGAGCACCGACCTCACCGGCCCGCAGAACGACCCGCCGCTGGTGATGACGCTGACCAACATCAAGGCCGACGTCTTCCGCGTGCGCGCCACCGCCGGCTTCGGCGACCTCAACAATCGCCGCTTCCCGACCACGGAATACACCGGCGAGCGCTTTCCGGGGCTGGTGTCGTGATGCAGCACTGGGCCGCCAACTACATCGGCGACGAATGGCGCGCCGGCGCGCACGACTGCTGGGGCTTCTTCCGGCGCGTGCAGCGCGAGCGCTTCGGCCGCGAGGTGCCGCCCTTCGACGTGGATGCCTTCAACCGCCTGGCCTGCGCCCGCGCGGTGCGTGACAACCCCGAGCGCCTCAACTGGCTGCCCGTCACCGGCACGCCGGAAGAGGGCGACGCCGTTCTGCTGGCGCACGCCCGACACCCGAGCCATGTCGGCATCTGGATCGGTGCCGACGGCGGCGGCGTGCTGCATTGCGTGGAGGGCGACGGCGTCGTCTTCCAGACCCGCAAGAGCCTCGCCGCCTGCGGCTGGGGCCGGCTGGAGTTCTATCGCCATGCGTAATTTCTCGGCCACCGTCGTCACCGTGCGCGACCCGTTCCACCCGATGCGCAACCGCGAGGTGCGCCGGCTCGATTGCGCCGGGCCGATCCGCGCCATCGCGCCGCAGACCGACCAGCCCTTCATCATCCTGCGCAATGGCGAAGCCGTGCTGCGCGCGGATTGGGACCAGCCCGTCGAAGCCGGCGACCTGCTCGCCGTGGTGCTGCTGCCGCAGGGGGGCGGCAAGGGCTCGAACCCGCTGAAGATCATTCTCTCGGTGGCGATGGCGGTCTTCGCGCCCGGCATCGGCGAGGCGATCAACCTGGCGCTGTTCGAGGCCGGCAGCGGGCTCGCCTTTGCCGCCAGCAGTTCTGTGCTAGGCGCCGCCATCGGCATGGCCGGCTCGGCCCTCATCAACGCCCTGATCCCGCCGCCGAAGCCGCCCAGCCCCAACGGCGCCGGCAGCACCAACTACGCCTCGGCCTCGCCCACCTACAGCCTCGCCGCGCAAGGCAACATGGCGCGCATCGACGGCGCCATCCCGGAGCACTTCGGGCGCCTGCTCTGCTACCCGGATTTCGCCGCCGCGCCCTACGTGGAATACGCCGGCAACGAGCAGTATCTCTACCAGCTGATGTGCATCGGCACGGGCGAATACGACATCGAGTCCATCCGCGTCGAAGACACCTCGATCGACAACTTCGAGGAAATCGAATACGAGGTCGTGCTGCCGTACAACGCGGTGAACCTCTTCCCGACGGCGGTGTCGACCTCGGTCGAAGTCAGCGGTCAGGAAGCGACGACAAGCACGACGCTCGGCCCCTTTACCGCCAACGCGGCCACCACCGTGGCCAACCGCATCGCGGTTGATGTCGTCTGCTCGCGCGGCCTCTACTACGCCAACGACAGCGGCGGCCTCGATGCCAAGTCGGTCAACTTCACCGCCGAGGCGCGCGAGATCGACGACGACGGCGTGGCCGTCGGTTCGTGGTTCACGCTCGGCACCGAAACCATCAGCGCCGCCACCACCACGCCGCAGCGCCGCAGCTACAGCTACGGCGTGCCCGATGGCCGCTACGAGGTGCGGCTCACGCGCAACGACTCGAAAGACACCAACAGCCGCGCCGGCCACGAACTCGATTGGGCCGGCCTGCGCGCCTACCTCACCAGCAGCGACAACTTCGGCGACGTGACGCTGGTGGCCATGAAGATGCGCGCCACCAATAACCTCAGCAACCAGGCCGCGCGCAAGATCAACATGATCGCCACGCGCAAGCTGCCGGTGTGGGACGGCAGCGCCTGGTCGCCGGCCAACCAGACCACGCGCTCGCCGGCCTGGGCGATCGCCTACTGCGCCAAGCGCATCGGCCTGCCGGACAGCCGCATCGATCTCGCCGGCCTGCTCGCGCTCGATGCCGTCTGGTCGGCGCGCGGCGACAGCTTCGACGGCCGCTTCGACCAGGTGGGCACCTGGTGGGATTCGGTCAGCAAGATCGCGCAGGCCGGGCGCGCCAAACCCTTCATGCAGGGCTCGATCCTCTACGTGTGGCGCGATCAGGAAGTGGCGCTGCCGGTGGCGGCCTACGGCATGCGCAACATCGTGCGCGGCTCGTTCGCCATCGAGTTCGTGACGCCGACGCCGGACACCGCCGACGCGGTCGAGGTCAGCTACTTCGACGAGGATGCCTGGAAGCCGCGCCGCGTCACCGCCAAGCTGGCCGGCAGCACGGCCGCCAAGCCGGCCAAGGTCGATCTGTTCGGCTGCGTCGATCGCGCCCAGGCGTACCGCGAAGGGCTCTACATGGCCGCCTGCAACCGCTACCGCCGCACGGTGATCAAGTTCGAGACGGAGATGGAAGGCTTCATTCCCTCCTACGGCGACCTCATCGCCATCAGCCATGATCTGCCGCAATGGGGCCAGGGCGGTGAAATCGTGAGCTGGGACGCCGGCACGAAAACCGCCATCCTCAGCGAACCGCTGACGTGGAAGCCCGCCGAAACGCACTACATCGGCCTGCGCCGCCGCGACGGCTCGCTTTCCGGCCCCTACACCGCCACCATCGGCATCAGCGACTACCACGTCGTGCTCGCCACCGCGCCGGATTTCACCCCCTACACCGGGCAGGACGAGGAGCGCACGCACTACACCTTCGGCTGGGGCGACACCTGGCGGCAGCTTGCCCGGGTGATCGCCATCCGCCCGCGCGGCCCCTTCCGCGTCGCCATCGAGGCGATCAACGAAGACCCGGGCGTGCATGCCGCCGATACCGGCGCGGTAACGCCGCCGGTGGTGAGCTCGCAACTGCCCTCGCAATTCACCGCGCCCGTGGTCACCGGCCTCATCGCCCGCCCGATGCCGGACGACGTGAACAAGATGATCGTGAGCTGGCAGCCCGCCGCCGGCGCCGACCACTACCTCGTCGAACAAGGCCCCGGCGACGGCACCTGGACGCGCATGGGCGAGCCCAGCGCCGCCAGCTTCACCGGCATGGCCTTCTATTCCAACGCCACCATGATCCGCGTCGCCGCCGTCGGCCTCACGCGCGGCCCGTGGGCCGAAACGGCCTACGCGCTCGGCGCCGGATTCATGTGGAACGCAACCGACACCGTCGACATGTGGAACGCCGACGACTCAACCCTGATGTGGAGCGCCTGATATGGCCACCTTGCCCCCCAGTAGCGACTTTACCGGCGCCAGCGTAACGGAAGGCGGCTTCAAATCCGCCATCACGACGCTGCGCAGCTACCTTAACGACCTCTTCGGCAGCGATTCGAGCAACAAGGCGCTCGCCCGCGAGACGCTGGCCGTGCCGATCTCCGGCACGACGGCCAAAACCGGCACCTACACCGCCGTCGCCGCCGACTGCGGGCAGGTGCTCAACTGCACCGGCACCTGGACGCTGACGCTGACCAGCGCCGTCACCCTCGGCGACGGCTGGAATGTGGCCGTGGCCAACACCGGCAGCGGCACCATCACGGTCAACACCTCGCTCTCGCAACTGATCGACGGCGCCACTTCCACCACCATCCTTGCCGGCCAGACCAAGCTGATCCACTGCACCGGGGCGCAGTTCGTGACGGTGGGCGGCGGCAGCGGGGCCGTCACCGGCCAGATCGCCGACTACATCGGCAGCACCGCGCCCACCGGCTACGTGCTCGCCTCCGGCCGCACCATCGGCAGCGCGGCTTCTTCCGGCACCGAGCGCGCGAACGACGACTGCTATGCGCTGTTCGTGCTGCTGTGGAACAGCATGGCCAACAGCGAAGCCGCCGTCTCCGGCGGCCGGGGCGCCAACGCCGACAGCGACTGGTCCGCGAACAAGAC
>ERZ724522.1491-NODE-1491-length-12450-cov-4.303025_pt1 | contig 12450 bp, 15 predicted proteins | sample MGYA00376055_ERZ724522 | MGnify/ENA primary metagenome ERZ724522 (study PRJEB28724, sample SAMN07190884) | wastewater metagenome | isolation source: effluent of sewage treatment plant in Hong Hong | place: Hong Kong | collected 2016-03-17 ... | reverse complement strand
AAAGAATATAATATATTTTTTTACGAAGAAGTATTAATTTCTAAAGAAAAAATGTATTCTGTTGATATTTTATTACCAGAATATACTACAATAATAGAAATAAATGGAAATCAGCACTATAATAGTGACGGAACATTAAAAGAATATTATCAAGTAAGACATAATTATATAAAAAACTTAGGTTGGAATATAATAGAGTTGCATTATTCTTTAGTTTATAATAAAGACATATATAAAAATATAATAGAAAAAATAAAAAATGGCAAATCTATAGATTTGCCATTTTACATAAAAAATAAGAAAAATAAAAAATACAAAAATCAAAAAGATTATTTTAATAAAATAAATGAGATGTATTCTAAAATACAAGAACCAAACATCGAATTAATTTTAAATAGTAATATAGATTTTAGTAAATTTGGTTGGGTAACTAAAGTTGCATTACTTCTAAATAAGCCACCTCAAAAGGTAAATATTTGGATGAAGAAATATATGCCAGATTTCTATAATGAAAAATGTTTTAAGAAAACAAAGAAAAAATAGTCCGCCAGGTAGGATTCGAACCCACATCTACAACTCCCATTACGGCTCCTCCGTTCGAAGCGGAGACCGGTTACAGGCGGTTATGTCTTCCTAATAGGATTCGAACCTATACCGACTGTTTAGGAAACAGTCATGCTTTCCGTTACACCATAAGAAGATGCGGAAGGTAGAGGAACCGACCCCCTGGCTTGTTACACCACCCTGGCTTTCCGGGCCAGTTATGCTCCATGCATGGTACTCTCTGAGGAGAGGGTGGGACTCGAACCCACATGTCGGCGAGAGCCGACATAATAGTTTTCAAAACTATTCCTTCATCCGGACAGTTCCTCTCCATTAGTATTCTTTATTTTTCTACCTTTAGACCATCCTAGAGATGTATATGTTTCTAATTCTTCTTTTTTGATTTTTTTGTTCTTGTCATCTTTAGTAATCCAACAAGTGCCATATTGACTATTTAATTCGCCTTTTTGTTTTACACTATTTGCTATACCAATTTTTTGTTTTGATTCTTCTTTATGTTTTTTACCTTTAAATGCATTATGTTCATATTTCTTCCCTTTATTTTTTCCTTTAGTACTATTTGACATTGTTATTCTAAATTGAATATCTAATATTGGGTCATTTTTTCTCATTTCAGCAAATTTTTTACCACCACAATGAGATCTATATCTCTGTTGTTCTTCACTTATAAATCCTCCTTTTCCACCTATCATTAAATTCATACATAAATCTTCTTTTATAATTTGTTCTGTAATTAATTCTCTTTCGGCGTTAGCTAGGTCTTCCCTATTATCAAAGAACTGTAATATCTCTAATTTAAAATTTTCTTTTCCATATTTTTTAATAGATCTTCTTAATCTCAAACCAGACCCTAAATAGCCGTCATCTAAATCAGATGTACTATGCATCCCATAATAGTATTTATAGTTTATTGTGTTGGTTATCTTATATAAATAGTGATACTTATGTTTCTTTCTTGGCATTTTTCGTACTTTTGTTTAATGTATATATTAAATAAAAGGTACGAAAAATGCCGAGGAAAGTACAGGATTCGAACCTGTGGGGCTGTTACACCCACCTCTTTAGCAAAGAGGTACGATAGGCCACTCTGACAACTTTCCGTGCATCGTACAGGATTCGAACCTGTGGTCCCCTATAGGGTGGGGACTCCCGCTTTCGCGGGACGCCTTAAACCACTCAGCCAACGACGCATAAAAAAAGAGGATCAACTTTTGGTTGATCCTCTTCTATAATCTAATTTTACAGAATTAACATAGGTCAACCGTTAGGTGCTCTAACGAGCTCCTTCTACTACTACGTGAAGACGATATGTTAACCGCAATTTTCATTTTAACTATATATTGTATTTTACTCTCTTGTTTGCTTTCTGTCCATTGCCATTTAGAATTACCAAACCGCCCGTATCAGCATTTATACTCATGTCTTTAACTCAGTCTTTAACATATCCAGAGCCATTTTGTCCGGAGTCAGAATAAATATAACGCTCCACATGAGCTAAAGTCGATTTCGTTTTTTTTTCGTTTTTTTTCTTCCATAACCACACCTAAAACTTGAACTATGGCAGCTCTAACCTCAAAGAAGCGTGATGCCGATGGCAGCTCTAACCTCAAAGAAGCGTGATGCCGATCGCGTTACACTATCTATTTAGCCAAAGAACCCCGTCCATGTCCTTTCTTATGAACCCTTTATTAATGTCACTTGGGTATATTTCTATATCGGTGACTTTACCATCCTTCATGTAATAACCATAACCGTCATAGTCAATAAACCCGCCGCTTTTACAGTTATCTATAAAATCTGTTAGAGATAACACGTCGCCATATTCGGGCTTGTTTTTTAGCTCGTAATCCTTTTTTAATAAACGTATCCTGGCATCAAGTAAGTTTATTATAGAGTCAGAGCGCGTATCGCAATAGAGTTTGTAGGCACTGTCCATAGACATACTTTCAGGAGAGGTGGAAAACCATTCTTTATCCATCTGCGAGCATATCTCATCATACCTTTTCGAATATGTGTCTAATTGCAGTTTCAGTTCGTCACATGATGCCGACATGATGTCTATGTTACACGACATCCTAAGCTCATTAAACATTGATTTGTATTTCTTTGCAATATCGAGATACATTATGGAGACGTACCCATCAGGCGAACAGAAGAACGCCTGCATCTGTGCGCCATTCCCACTAGCCTGTCGTATTCGGCGTGGACAGTGTCCGCATATTTGAGCAACATCTCATTATGATCCGCTACTTCCTTTTTTACCTGTTCTATGAAATTGTGGTACGCGTCCGAATTGGAATAAGCGCTGCCATACGTCGTCCGGAAACAGCCCCCGAATTGGCCAATACGGGAAAGTAATATTCCCTCTCGCTTCTGCTCAAATAATCTATCCTTATGCGTCTGTGCCATACGTCATTGTCGAAGGATATGACGCCCCTCCTGAACAGCATGAACTTAGCCTGTTCGAAATGCAGACCACTCCACATTTCGTCTTCGTACTTCATGTCGAATATCTGCTTGTCTGATACAAGGCCATTTTCGAAGAACCAGTCCTGGATGTCGTATGCCATCGCATACAAGCTATTGACTAGCGCGGCATCCCTGTCTTTATCGAACAGGCTCTAACAGTTCCATTATGCCATCGGCAGACTTGTTAGACTGCTCGTCGAACACTCCTGCAAATATTTTCTTCTTGCATGAAGAAAGGTATCTCATGAAATCTGTGGTGTTTACTGGCTTAAACTCTTCGACAGAGATATGCCCGGCCAGCATGAAATGAACGGCGGCCGAATATAGTGTATAGCTGTTTGTATACATGTCGCGCTTTCTGAAGCCGGCACGCGACAGTCTGTATTGGCCCACCTTATCATACAGCAGTTGCTCAATACTATACATTGTGGGCTTTTTGAATCCACGATATGGAATCTATATTCCCCAGCGTCTTACCGGCAGACTCGTCCTTCAGCTTGAGCCCGTTGTATTCTATGGCCGTGTCGCCTAGTCCGAAGAACTGCAGATTGCGCACCTGCGCAGCTATGAGTTGTTCTTCATCGGTGGTGGGTCTCATCTCCCAGCCCACCACTATTCCGTCTTTTTTTATCAAGTGTACCATCGATTAATATTTACTCCGTAAAATTAGGCAATAAAATACAAAATAAAAAATATTTTTATGTTCTGCCTGCTCCTCAGAAAACCAATTTAGCGTCTCTTATGTTGGATCTGACGGCTTTCCACACTTGGGATATTTTTTCTTTGGCTGACATGGGATTGTTGACCGTGGCTGTCCTGTCCATGTTCGTATATGCGTTGAATATAACCTCGTCTCCTTCAACAGATATTGACTGTACGAACACTTCATAAAAATTGCTTAAATACTTCGTGTTTCTGTTTATTGGCGTGTTGAGGGTCTGTGTAGTAAAGTACTCAAACCTATCATCGGTCTTTCGGTATATGTCGTACCTGTATACGTGTTGCTTGTGGTTGAAGAACCTTTTAAACGAAGAATACGGTATTCCCAACTTGTTAACCTCGTCTATTATGGACATCAACAAGTCCGGACTTGCTTCCATTAGTGGCAGATTTTCCACCAGGTCCGCCCTTATAGCTGGGTCTTCTATGCGGTCCTCTATAATCATGTTGAATAACTTCTCTTCCATGTTCCGGTACTCCTTGTAGAATTTTATGCGCGACGGCCTATTTATGAACTTGTCGTCTATAGTGTCGTTACAAGTTAGTATTATCAACTTCTTGTACTCGTTAGAAGACCCTCCGTCCATGTAAGAAAGAAACACGTGTTGTGAGGGCGAGTTTTTTATGTCATCTTCTTCAGCATCGTAGTTTTTATTGTTAACATATATCTTCTCGAACTCGTCTATAAACAGCACGAACTCTTGGTGTACCTGGTTCAGGAATGCTACCACGTCGTACTTGCTCGGTATCTTCTTAGTTATCATTATCACAGGCAGCTTAGACTCTATAGCTAACTGCTTGGCCATAATAGACTTGCCGAATCCCTTCTCGCCTTCTAACAGGACTCCTGTATTGCGTTCGCTGGCACGGAATGACTTGAGCACTATGTCCCTGAAATCCTTGTCCACGTCGTACAACTTCCCAGGCAGTGTGAATTCCGGCTCGTCCGCCAGGAACAGCCCGGTGATCTCGTTATAATCCACCCTGTAGTTCTTCACAGGAAGATTCGTGAGAATATCTATCTCATTGAAAAACCTGTATTCTCCCAGGTGTCTTACTATATGCATTTTATTATTAATACTTATGTACTTATGAACACTTTATTTTAATATCAAGTAAACGCAGCCGCTGTACATGTCTATGCCAGCCATGCGAACCATGCCATACGGCACGCTTGTGCCGGTGTCTTCCGTGGACACGTATAACACGCCGTTGTCGTCCAACACACTTATGCGTTCGGGATTAGAAACCTCCATGCCATAAATGAGCGTCTTCTTATAAAGGTCCAGCAGGTGCTCGCCGTAGCGTGTTTCTACAACCGCCAGCGAGTCATACTTGTCGCGAGAAGGTGTTTCCAGGAACGTCGCTATCTCTCGATGCACCTGATACAGTTTATTTATATCTAATTTCTTTTTCATCGCCTTCATTTCTTTTTCATCGCCTTCATACAGTTCTATCTCGTCACGATATAGTCAGTGCCGTCAACGGTTATAGCTATGATGCCGTCTATGCCTTAATAAACCCGATTATGCATGATAAAGTCAATAGATTTATTGTGCAAATATAGGTTTATTATCTTGATTTTCATATATCAATCACTTTAATCGTTTCAAATAAACGATGCTCGTTCCGTTGCACATAGCCCAATTGGTTGGTTATCAGTTTGGTTTTGCCAATACTGAATTCCGGAATGTTACTGTGGTGGTGGCCGTAGCACCAATAGTTAATACCAGAGGAGTATATAAAATCATATAATTCCGAAGCAAAAGCTTCATTGAGTATATCGCCTTGATATTGGGGCGGATAGTTTAAGAAGGTAGGACAATGATGGGTGAAGACAACCTTATTGGCGTTTTTGGAATTGGCAATAGTATTTTTCAAAAAGGCTAGATTATCCTGATGCAATTGATTATATATTTCAACGGAGAAACGCTGTCCTTGGTGTTTTATTAAATGAAAGTCATTGAGACTTTTTTCTATTTGCCATTGATGACCGGGACTAATTGCGCTCCAAAGCGTGGAAAATAGCAGCGTAGTATTTTTATAATCTACAGCAGTATTGTTAACCAAAAACACATTACTGCGAATGGCTTCATGCAATACGCCGCATTTTTTAGCTATATCAAAATGGTAATATTCATGATTCCCGGGCAACCAATAAGTAGTTTCAAAATGATCACTGATATATTTAAAAAAATCTTTGTGTTGATCCATCCGCGCAAAAGGAACAATATCACCTGCCAATACCAATACCTCTGCCATGGGCTGCAATGAATGCTGTTTTAGATATTCCTTATTGGCAGGGAATTCTAAATGGAGATCGGAGGCGTATTGGAGTTTTAGTGGCATATTTTATTTTTTGAAATCTTGCAATTCAACTTCAGCAGCCATTGATGATGGTGGTTACCACAGCATCACTTTTGCTTTCTAGTAATTCTACCAAACGCTGCCCTGTTGTAGCATTTTCTACGAACTTACCACATTTCCGAAAAGTACCTGTAATCTGATTATCTAAATCTGTGCGGTCTGTTACTAAAACAATTTTGGGATTACGAATGCTCGGCTGCAAAAAAGTATTTAATTCCGAAACGTACAGCTTGTCCTTGTGCAACAACAACGGCGTGCCGGGAACCCCACGTTCGGCCCTTGGCCTCGAAGTCCGCGTCTTTACCCTCTTTCTGTAGACTCCTGTTTACAGAGGACTCGTAGTCGAAGTTTATAAGGGCGGACGTTTTCGTCTGCTTGCGTACCTTGCCGAAATATGGATTGTTCGTCTTGTTCATCTTCACGACGGTCTCCGTCGTGATGGACACTTCCTTAGTGCCGCTTATGCAGAGGAGCAGCTTACTCAGCTGTGACTACCCTATAAGTTCCTTGTTTTAAACACAATGTGTTCTTTCTTTGAAGTAGAAATAAGTATGTATTTTTCTAAGAATTTTGCGGCATTAATGTTAGTTGTCGATTCTTTACCGAAAAATGATTTAATATCGATGACCCTGAAAATATGTGGGATTAAGTCTAAATTTTGAAAAATAAATTCCCCTATTTCTATAGGATCAAAATCATCATCTACTTCCACTTCTATTTTAGAATCGGTAACTAATTCATTATTCACCTTTATCTGTCCATTACTTAATCTAGCCTTTATTTCGTTGGATTTTAATCCGTGCCTTAATAAGATATTATGCAGTATCATGTCTACTTGGTCTTGTTAAATGGGTCCAAATGCGTTTATTTTTAGTTTATGAAACGATTCTTAATGCTGTCTTCCGGGTTTTCTGTCTTTTGTAATATTTTGAGTTTACTCATTTTCTAATGATGCGTATTGGTTGCCGAACTGCTCCCTCAACTGTGCCTGTTTTGGAATCAACAGCGACCAGTTAAGGAACACTCCTGGCAGCTCCTCTACCTCCAAGAAGTATGTTACTACATATTGTTCTTCTTCGGCGTCGTCGTCTGAATCCTCTGCTGATGGAACGAGCATTGGCTTGCCGGCATGCACGTGTGCGACCTTTGCCTTACCGCCGGTTATGTTAGTGAATGCGGTGCGTTGCGGGTCTACGTATATCTCGTCACCCACATTTGGCACGTCTATGTCCAGGCCTTGCTCCTTGAACACGTCGTTGTACTTGGTAACGTTGGTGTCGAACGAGACGTCCGATACGTTACCAGAAGGTACGTGCTTAACTTCGCCAGTCATCGGTTTTATATGTAGCTGGCGAGTCCAAATATTCGTGGACAGTAATTCGTGGACAGTACCAGCATATTCCACTGGCACAATAACGACTTCATCCATATCATAGCAGAACGCGTCTAACACGTCTGCCACGTTTATCTCGTTAGCGTAACACAACGGGATTAGCTTACCGTTAAGATTTGTGCCATCAGGAAGATGGTCCACGACAATGGCCTGCCAGTTCTGACCGGTCACTAGAAATACTTTATTTTGTGACATTTTCGTTTGATTAATTAATTACAGTGCAATATTAGCACACGATGCGGAAATAAAAAAACTTATTTTCTAATACGCTGATTTCCTGCATTTTAAAAGTTTGCCTCGTTTTTTAACAGGCGCAGTACGAGACCGTTTGGCTGTACCTGTGGGTTGGTGCGCTTGAATTCGAACCAGTCGCACCCGTTAAAGTCGCTGATGAAAGTGCCGACCGCACCGCTGCGGCTTATGCCGGCGGCACAGTGTACTATGCATGTGGCCTTATCGGCGTGCGACTCTATGAATCGAAACAGGTCGCGTGCCTGGTCGGGAGTGAATGCCTTCTTGTGCTCGGTCTTACCTGTACCGATGATTGGCACGTCTAGGTCCGTTTCCGTATCGTCGAAGAACATCACCTTTACGTTCGCCTTGTCGGTGAAATACGTAGACTCGCTGGAAGTGTTGTTTATTGAAACGAAGAAAGTGTCCTTCTGGTCCTCCACGTTGTCGTTGTCTATGCCGTTGCTTCGCATCAAATCGTCGAACGACTTCTTGCTCATTACGTGTACTCTCATGTCAGCAAATATAGGGCGTTCTCGCGATAAAAAAAATTATTTTGCCAGTTTGAAGTCAAGTTGCCTCTTAATAACGTCTGCCCCAGTCAGTTGCACTCTTACCTGCTGGCCAACCTCGAACTTTCTCTTCTTCCTCTTGCCTATTATGCGGTAGTTCTTCTCGTCGAACACATAGAAGTCGCCTGGTATGTCCGTGAGGCGCACCATGCCCTCGCACCCGTTCTTGGCTATCTCGATGTACATTCCCCACTCCGTGACCCCTGTTATAACCCCGTCGTAGGTGCTGCCTATCTTGTCCTTCAGGAACTCCACCTGTTTGTATTTTACGGAAGCACGTTCTGCCTCTGCGGCCTGTATCTCGCGTTGTGTGCTGTGCTTGCACTTTGCCTCGTATGACGATATGCTGCGGCTCTTGCCCCTTTCCAGGTAGTGCTGTAACAGCCTGTGTACCATTACGTCGGCATAGCGCCTTATCGGGCTGGTAAAGTGCGTATAGTAATCGAATGCCAGCCCGTAGTGACCCGATTTTTTCGTGGTGTATATCGCCTTGGACATGGTGCGGATGGCCATCTGCTGTACTATCTTCTGTTCGGGCTTTCCGGCAGACCTATGTGCGATCCTGCCGTAGGACCTGTTTATCGCCTTTGGACTCCCTACCTCTATCCTGTAGCCGAACCTGCGTGCTGCCCTGTTGAACACGGAGATCTTATCAGGAGTAGGACTCTCGTGCGACCTGTATACGAACGCCAGTCCCGGTTTTTTTGTGGCAATGAACTGTGCTATCCTGCGGTTTGCCAGCAACATGAACTCCTCCACCAGCTTGTGTGCGTCCTTGCGCGTCTTTATGCTTATCCCGGTAGGGGTGCCGTCTTCGCTTAGGTCGAACCTCACCTCGTCAGACTCGAAGTTTATGGCACCGCTCTCGAACCTCTTTGCCTTCAGCGCGCGGGCGATGACGTTTAGGGTTTCCAGTTCCCGCCACAGGTCTCCTTCGCGGGACTCTATCCTCTCCTGGGCCTCCTCGTAGGTGAACCTCCTTGACGAGTGCGTCACCGTCTTGCCGAACCACTGCCTGTATACCTTGCCGCTGTCGTCCATCTCGAAGACCGCAGAGAACGTGAGCTTGTCCTCGTTTGGCCTCAGCGAGCACACGCCGTTTGACAGCACTTCTGGCAGCATGGGTATCGTCCTGTCTACCAGGTACACGGAAGTCGCTCTGTGGTATGCCTCGTTGTCCAGGGCGCTGCCCTCTGGCACGTAGTGCGATACGTCTGCTATGTGCACGCCCACCTCGTACCTGCCGTTTGGCAGTGCCACGAACGATATGGCGTCGTCGAAGTCCTTCGCGTCGGCGGGATCTATGGTGAATGTTAGCACGCTCCTGAAATCCCTACGCTTAGATAGCTCGGTCTCGTCCATATCAAACTTTATCGCATGGGCTTGACGCTCTACTTCTTCTGGAAAAGACGTGTCGAAACCGTATTCCAACACTATAGCATTCATCTCGGTATTGTGCTCGCCAGGTTTTCCTAATACATCTATTAAAGCTAGCGTTGGCGATTCAGTGTCTTCGTCCCACCCGGTTATCTCGACAACCACCTTGTCGCCGTCTTCGGCGCCAGCCAATTCCGACGGGTCTAGCACCAGAGGCATGTACACACGCCTGTCGTCAGGCATGACCAGTGCGAAGTCGCTCTTGATGTCCAGTACGCCTGTTATTTTGGTCTTGCACCTTTCTATTACGGACATCACCTCGCCCTCTGGCTTCTCGGCGTCCCTCGTACTGAACACGCAGGCGATTACCCGGTCGTTGTGCATTGCTGTGTGCAGGTTTTTCTTGTGCACGAATACGTCAGGCGAACCGTCCTCTGTTATCAAGTACCCGTCGCCCTTCGAGTTAAGGCTCAGTATCCCCTCAATTTTCTTATTGTTTGACATTTTATTGTTGTTCTAGTCGCATATGGACATGATAGATAGTCTTATGCTTTTAATCTCCTGCAGAAATATCTTCCGCAAATTTCCTAGTTACATCTATTCACGTTCTCGAGTTCTTCTATCACGTTCTCTAGTTCGGATTTAAGGCAGTCATAGTTTGATTGTTTGCCTTTGTATTGTTTTAGTAAATCGCTCATTTTCTATATTAAGTTATAGCCAGTTCTTCTTCCTGAAATACCTGTACATAACCACCGACATGGACAGCACGAGTAACCAGAACCCGGCATATCCGTGCTTGAAGTGTATCTCTGGTATGTCCTCGAAGTTCATCCCGTACACGGACGTCAGGAAGTTATGGGTAAACGCGTCTATGAATGCCTTGAATGCAAAGGGTCTTCCTTGAGTTCTAGCAAGCTCTTGCCGTCAGGAAATCTGGAGAACACTCCCTGGTCTCTGTGTATGTGTAACTCTTGAAGCCCTCCTAGCTCTGCTATAGCAGTCCGTCTGATTCGGACAGGACCATGTACATGGTCCTGTGTGTCTTGAATAGCCCTATATTTCTATATCCTGGTCATTTTCAATACCCTCATAATCATGACGCGCATTGATACCTGTTTCTATACAAAGCTGTGATACGTTGTGGTATTCCAATGCGTCAATTAGTACCTCTAGCCTGCGCTCTTTGCCTTGTTACATGTGTAATCGTTAAGCCACCTCAGCAGGTACCAGTAGAAGTCTGGGTAGTAGAACACGCACAGGTCGACTCGTATGCCCTTCTCCTTCATTTTCATGAAGAAATGTATCTCGCCCTCTAGCGAGTATCCGACGAAGCTCGGGTTTGTGACGACGAGTGTGCCATCGCCAGCTAACAGGTGTGCGTGTGTCTTGTCTTCTGTGGTGTTGTTAAAGTTGTACCACGTGCTTACCGGCAATTCGCATCCCTTAAGCGCGTCTACGAGCACGGACGGCATGTGTAGGTCGTTCTCCAGAACTATAGTATGTTTTTGTATCTGTCCAACATTTGCTGTTTGATTCGTTAGAAGTTTTTATTTCTGTACGGTAGAAGTTTTTACCCTCCAATCTTGATACAAAAAAATCAAAGGTACGTCTAGCATCTAAGAAAGCCTTACCTTCTTTAACGTGTCCTGTAAAATCAGCAGATAGCATAAGTTTTATTGTGTTTGAGATACTTTTTAGCGATAATAGGCGCAATTACTTTAACCGCTGAACGCTTGCCGCTGAATTTTGCTACGGTGACATTCTTTTCGAATAATGTGTCGTAATATTCCAAGAACATTTTTTTTTGTATCATCGGCTGACATGTGACCTATACCGAGTATGAAAAAGTTCTTGTGTGCCCTGTTATACCGGGTGTTGGTTGTTTGTAACCAGTCAACAAACAGGTCGAAAAGAGCTTTACGCTTTTTCTTCTTATTAGTTTTGCTGAATGTCATCACCTTATTAAGTTCTGTTATGATGTCTGGATGAAACATATGCGTGTGTTTATTTTATTGATCTCATGAACTCTATGTGTTCCATGCTGACGGGCGTGCCCTGTACCGCATTGTTTAGGAACGCGTCCCTTATCTGTTGCACTGTGACGTTTTCTATCTCGCCATACATCAGGCCGCGGTAGTTCATGAACATGCGTTTTGCGGAATCCGACAGGTCCGAGTAGTAGTTTCCTTCTGCGTCCGCAAACTCGCCGCGGCAGAACGCCACGATTGTCGACAGGCGTTGCTTCCCGTCCACGATGTCAAAGTTGGCGCAATCGGTGAATCCTGCGCGGTATAATCTCACCTGTTCGTTGTACGACTTCTTGTGCACGATGAGCCTACCACACTCTAGTCCGCGATATATAGAGTCTATCAGCGCCTGCTTCTGCTCAAGCGACCACACGAATCCCCTCTGATAATGTATTTTTTCTCCGTCTATTATGAAGTACGGGTTCCAGTTAAGTCTGGGCACCTCGACAACGATCTCATTTTTGTCTGTCGGGTTTTCCCTCCAGCCTATTTTATCTGTCTCGTCTGAGAAGTCGTCTTTACGCCTGTTGATCCCTAGCATCGACAGTGTGTTTCCGAGGTCGAATGCTGTGAATCTCACATTGTTCGGCAGGAACGGGTTCACGCCCTTGAAGTCCTTCTCCTGTTTGTATATTGAGGGACTGCTTATAGATATTGACAGCCTGTCTTCAAGGGCCTTGCCGGTGCCATCGTCTGTGGTGGTGAAAATCATCTTGCTGCCTTGTTGACC
>ERZ724522.1490-NODE-1490-length-12473-cov-4.000966_pt1 | contig 12473 bp, 19 predicted proteins | sample MGYA00376055_ERZ724522 | MGnify/ENA primary metagenome ERZ724522 (study PRJEB28724, sample SAMN07190884) | wastewater metagenome | isolation source: effluent of sewage treatment plant in Hong Hong | place: Hong Kong | collected 2016-03-17 ... | reverse complement strand
ACTATTAATAAACATTAAATCCAACCTTAAATTCAATTTAAATTACTATGTGGTACTTGATTTTTTGTTTGTCCATAAATTTTTTTATCCAAGCTAAATCATATTGTTCTGTCTTAGAATTTTCTATAAACATAAAAATATGATCACTTTCAAAAACTAATTTTTTATATCTATCTATCAAATGACTAGAATGAAAATTTTTTCCATAATATGATTCATCTAACGCAGAATATATATTCCTTCCAGTGTAACTTGGATTAAATTCTCTATATTTAAATCCTAATTCTAGTGCAACTTTTTTAGCCATTTGCTCTGCACCGGTGGAGCCTCCGGTCTGTATTATAGCGTATGGGCCATATTTTTCCTTAATAGCAGAAAATAATTTATTTAATTTAAACTGATTATTATAGCTTAAAGTACTAATTATACCAATTCTATTTTTCATCAATTCTAAATTTGCTAGGACAATATTGCTCAGTATTATATGGGCAAAACATGCAATTTCTAGATCCAGTACCGGAGATTGCTGGATAATTTCTGTCTAACTTATATGTACCATCTGGATTAAAGCATTCAGACACATACTTTTCTAAATTTTTCTTAACACGGTTAATCGAAACAGATCCTGCAGAAGGTTTAAATTCTTGTATTCGTTTCTGAGGCCATAAACTATCTGTATTAATTTTTCTTTTTAAGATAAAATATAATAATTCAATTTTGTCAATATCAATACTAAATTGTTTAGCTAAACAATATTTATACAATACTAATTGATCAGTAGTAAGAACATCCTTTTTCTTATAATCATTCCATCCACGAGTAGAAGTTTTTAAATCAATAATAATAAATGTTTTATCATCTTCATCATATAATATTACATCTACAAACCCCATAAATTTAACTGTGGGATGTGATTCTAATATTTCAGTTAAAATTGGTAATTCAATTGATATTAACTTACATCTTTTTTTAGAAAAATATATAGATCTTTTCTTAATAAGATATTCTAAAATTTGTAATCCCTCTTGGTAATATGATGCCAATTCTTCTGGATTAGAAAAATGTGTACCGTGTTTAGCTATTCTGGAAGCATATTCTATTTTAATTCTATCTAATAAAAATGCTTTAAAATCAAAATTAGTAGCTTTTTTAATAGTACTTGTATATAATAACACCAACCAATGTTGAATGGTATCATGCATTGCCTGCCCAAACACCAAATCAATTGATTCTGATGATATTTTTATTTTTTCAATATAATTTAAATACCAAGATCTAGGACATTTGAAATACTTCGAATATTGAGAAAAAGATATTACAGTTTCTCCGGCTTCCTTCTTCTTAATCTTTTTTTCTAACCTCTTATCGAATATTTGAAGCTCCATTATTACTTAATCTTAAATTTCTTAATTTCAGAATCAGAATAACCATAATCTTTCAACTCTTCAATAATATCATTTGCAGACAACATTGAAAGATTATTAATACATTCTACTTTATTCCATGGATATTTTTCTAAAAAAAAATCAACTAATTCATTAGAGTATTTTTCATCATCTTTATTTTGATTCTTAATATATTTACTAAAAAATCTAATTTTAGGAAATACATTAGAATATAGGGTATATACTTCGCCTGGTTTTAAAATACCTAAAGTATATTTTTGTAGATAATTTATAATAGAAACAAACTCCATATCCATGGAAATAAATCTATTAATCATGAAGACATTAAACGACTTTTTATCTAGGTCTGAATAATCTTTCCATTTGGGTTTATTATAGAAAATATCTTTAAGAAAATCAAATATTGTTCTACTTTCCATCAGTTAAAATAGAAGATTTTACCTCATTATCTTTTTGGTGATTTTCATCATCCATTACTGGGGTTCCGCAATCATCACATCTCCAAACAGGAATTGGAATAACTACATCAGACGGAGTTGCCGCAATTACTTTTGAAACTCTTCTAATTACATATGTCTGTTTAAAAAATTTACCAGAACAATTAGAACATTCAATTTCCTTAGAGTTTTTAAAAATTTCAGCCATTTGAGCTGGACTCATTTGTTTTTCCATTACTTTTTTTATTTTATCTCGTTAATAATTTTTACAAACATTGCCATGATATTAATCTCCTTATCTATAGATGTAATATCGTTATTCATACTTTCTGCTATAGTTAAAATAATACTTCCTTGATTGGTTGGTGATATTTCTTCTACATGATCAAATAAAAACCTATACAAATCATCAAATAATTTAACTCTGGAATTAGCTATGATTTGCCGTATATTAGTAAAACAATCTTTGGCAGATTTGGTTTTAATTAATTCTTCTAATATTAAATCCATATATCCAATTTCAGCAGTTGTCTGCTTATCAATTTTTAATTCTCCGCTTTTAGAAGATGACTGTAAGGCATTTATTACCCTTCTCATATCAGGGTAAAATTTCTTAATAATTCCAGCTAAATCTTCCTTCGAAAATTTTACACCCTCATTATTTAAAATTTCAACACATCTTTTAGCTACATCTAACTTTGATGGTGGCAATATATGGTATGATACACATCTAGATTGTATTGGTTCGATAATTCTTTCTAGATAATTACACGTTAAAATAAATCTAGATGACTTCGAAAACGTTTCTAAAGTATTCCTTAATGCCGCCTGGAATGATGGTGTAGTAAAATCACTTTCATCCAATATTACTATCTTCCATTTTTTGAATCCAATAGTACTAACAAATTTAGTAATCTTTTCTCTAACTACATCTACTGAATTTTCTTCGGAGGCATTAATATATAAGAAATCACAATCTAATGTTTTTGCAAGTAATAAAGCTAAACTAGTTTTACCAGTACCAGGTTTATTACCATATAATAATAAATGCTGTATTTCTCCTTCATCTAACCAAATTTGAATCTTGCTTTTCAGATCCTCATTTCCTACATATTCAGATAAAATTTTAGGACGGTATTTTTCAACCCATAATTTATTTTCTATATTAGTCATTGCAAACTTCGTTTAAAATATTTTTTAATCCTTCAGATGTAAAATACTTTTCATATACTACATCCTTAATTACATTTACATTTTCTAGATAATCTTCATACATGTTCATATAACCTTTAAACTTATCAAAAATAAGATTCCTATTTTTAATATAATTAAGAAATGGAGGAACCAAAATTTTTCTTGGGAAAGTAAATTCCATACCAAACATCATTTTATTAATTTTAGTATCTGGAATTAATGGAATGCAACCAAATAACATAGATTCCCAAATTGGAAACGGATTAGCCTCTTTAGCAGAATGAGACATTACAATTTTTGCTTTAGATAATAATCTATAATGCTCAATTATACTATGCCTCTTTTCATATGCAAGTATGAACTCATATTCTGGAAATAATTTTCTTAGATTATAGAATAAATACTTATCATGTTCGCTTGCTGTTCTAGCTATATTGACAATTAAATCACTTTTTTCATGAACCTTTCCTTTAGAATATTCGTATATACTGGTAAATGGGTTTGAACATAATCTAACATTATTAGATTTACCATTATACAAATGTCGTTTAAAATGTTCTAATTGATGCTCATTATTAATTAAATTGTAATCATATACCGAACTTAGAAACTTTTCATATTTTAAAGACCAATCATATCTACCCTTATACTTACCATAATAAAAATTGGATTTAAAATTTAGATATGTATAATACATACCTTCATCCCAAAATCCGATAAACTTATAATTAGTATTATTTAAATAATTCATCTCACTCAAAAGAAGAACTAATGGATTTCTAGCATTAGGAAAAATAAATATTGCATCTTCTGGAATTCTGGTTTCATTACCAGATAATAGAAATGCAACATTATTAGCTAATATGGCTTCAGATCTAAAATTATTAAAAAATCCTTTATTGGGGATAGCATTCTGTAGCCCTTGAATAACTACACAATCATACCCCCAGGATTTTACTTCTTCAGGTACAAAGTCACTCCATTGAGTGTTATACCTTGCTCCGGTCACATCATTGTCTACAATATAAACTCGACGCGACATTAAGCTGGCCTTCTACCGGAAGATGAATCAGATTTTGGTTCTATAATTTTAATAATCTTAGTGGCAGTAACGGAATTAATTGCCCAATCATTTGGATAACCTTCATACTCCTTATAGATTTGCTTTTCTACATCAGTTACATTAACTGCATTAACCAAAAACTGTTCTGTAGATTTCTTTATCTTGCCAGTTCTTTCGTCCTCAATTTTTTTCTCAACCTTTACGAGGAAATAGGTCATTTCGCTTAAATCAGACATAACTTATATTTAATTTTTTATTAATATTTTAAATTTCTATTTTAGCTGACGTTTTAGGCGTTTCCTTAAATTCTACAGATTTTAAGTAACAATTTCCTGGCATTTGGTCTACTAATGGACTTATAATACCAAACAACCAAGAACATAAATTTTCTGAAGTAGGAACGAAATCTACTAGAACAACTCCTTCATATGCCTCAAATAAACAACGTTCTCCACTCAATAATGTACCTAAAAACGATTCAGATGCCTTCCAAAAACCATTGGCATCATAATCTAAACAATCATTATTTAAAATAGGAACAAATTTAGGACAGTCATATTTTAAAAGAGGATCATTAATATCATATATAAATTTATGATCTAATGTATCATCAATCCATTTTTTAAACCAATTCAGATGTTTAAAATCTGTAACCATATCACCATCTAGACGATCAGATGCTATTGTAATAATAACTTCTCCTTGATGTCCGTGTCTATGCCTACATACTAACCTATTATTTAAGGAAAACTTGGAATCTAACTTTTGATTATGCACTCGGTGTCCATAACAAAAGTCAAATTTTTTCGTTATTGTTATCATTAGCTTATACTTATTTGATTAAAATAATTAGGATATTTAATAGCTTCCCGAATTTCTATAGAAGGGACTGTCTTAATTGATGTAACTTTAGGAATGAATATTGCGTCAAATTCATCATATATATCTTCTACCACAGCCACTCTAGATTGATCATCCACCTCTGATAAAAATATTGAATATTCTCCAGTTAAATTATTTTGTACTATTGTTCCTCTTTTCATGTTTTATAAATCCTAATTTAAATAATGCATAATAAATATATGTTCCAAAAGCCGAACTACCAAATATTAATGTAAAAATATTTGTATGCTGTTCGCCACATAATCCAAACAAATGTTTAATTAATTCCATAAAATGCCGCTGTTATTAGTCTTCTAATTTCCATATTATATTCTGGAGTCCCTTCTAAAAATATATTTCCATGATCTTCTACAAATTCTGAAGGAATCATATTAAAAGTACAGATATTCCCCTCTCTGAAATATACTGCAATTATTTTCTCCTCAGGTAAAAAGGCAGTAATTATGCCCATTGTTCCTTTTGGTATTATAACTAAATTTCCTTTACCAAAATTCAATTGCAAATCCTTAGTCAGCTCTACAATACCATGGTAATAATTAGTAGGATCTTTAAGCACCTTCTGTAGATCTGATTTTTGTTTTATCTTGCTCATTATGAATTTTTAATATAATAAATATAATTTCTATTTCTATCAGTACCTGAGGAATTATCCATACCATATCCTGATAGCCATTCTGATCCTATTGTTTTACCACATATTAAATTGTCAATGATTGGGGAAGATTCTCGTTTAATTAACGTAACAGGAATCACATCTAGAGCCTCTCTCCTCCTATATTCTTTAATTAGAAAATTCATTGTATTACCACTATCTAAAATATCATCTACTAAAAAAATAACTTCTCCCTTTATTGATAATTCAGGATACTTAGTTATTTTAACTTCCTTATTTTGAGTTCCAATATATGATGATGCACGAAGAAAGTCACATTTTAACTCAAAATTCAAATTCTTAATTAGATCAGCATAAAAGAAAAATCCTCCATTCAATATACAAGTAAAAATTGGAATCTTATTGTAATTTTTACTTCTTAGATATTCTCCAATTGATATAGAAATCCAAAATACCTGCTCTTCAATCTCTTGTTTATTTAACAGCTCTATTTTCATTGATGATATTTTTCAAACATGTATTATACAATTGAACTAAATCGATATATTTTTCAAATTCAGTTCCTTTCCAAATTTCCAAATTATCATTAACTCGATTTATAACAGAATTCCTCAATCCAAGTGCCGAGGCCTCCAATAAAATCTCTTCAATTTGTCTATCAATACTCATATATTATTCTTGATATGCAACTAAATAATATTTACTAGCTATATCTTCACCTTGAAATTGGCAAATCAAAAGGCCAGCAAATGAAACAAATATTTTACCTGAAGTCATATCCTTATTTGCAAGTAATATCTCTTTAAAGAAGTTTGAGTTAAATAAAATAGGAGATTCTATATCATACTCGACCCCAGTCTTTAAAGTAATCCTGTCTGATGGATGTTCTGAATGATTCAATACTAAATTGACCTTACCATCTTCGGATATAAAAGCAAATTGAGTAGATTCATCTAATGCTGATTTCGACTTAATAAACTGATCAATAAATATTGAATTAATTTCAAATTCAAAATCTGGTTCTGGTATATTCTGAGCTTTAGGTGCTTCCAAAATTATATCTGGATTCGCTAATACATATGAGGCGGTAATTGATTCATCTCGGAACTTTATCGAATCTTTAGATGCACTTACATCTGTTTCAGATTGTAGAACTCCTAAAATCTTTAAAAGATTTTTTGTATTATATATACCAAACTCTCCTGCAGGGAAATTAATTCCTTTAGATGCTACTAAACCCATAACAGTTTTTGTGCCGTCAATAAAAGATACTTTAAGACCCCTGTTCACTGATTCCCATTTTACTGAACTAACTAATCCATTTAAATGGTACTTGTTAATAAAATTAACTAACTTTTGTTTTTCCATTATGAAAATTTAAAAAATTTATTTACATTAGAATTTGTAACAATTGCTCCCCAACCTAAAGCATCCCAGAAAGTCTGAAGTTTATTTTTTAAAGTATTTTCAAATAAATCATCACGGTCAATATATTTAGTAACAAACCCTTCAACTTCCACGGGATCATCTCCAGTTAGCGCAATTGATTCCAAATTAAATTCATTCTTTTTAAGATAACACCATAAAATTTTATCCCCATCTGATATTTTAGGAAATGATTTTAACTGCCAATAATTTAATAATCTATTATAATTCATCGATGCTTTAACATGTACTGGAGTACCTTTAATAAAACCTTGGTCTATATTCCATTTTTTCACTTCCTTAACACCTGTTGGCATCATAATATCTTTAATATATGACGTTTTTATCAGTTTACCAAATTCTTCTACCTTTTTATTTAATTTTTCTTTAGGTTCATCATGTAATATATCACTTAAGACTTGCTTTGTAAACTCCCTAAAGTCTTTAGGAAAGCTGGATCTAACCACATCAATTCCTTTAACATCAATCTTGTTTTTTGGTTGCCCTTTTTCATTAACAATCCAAATTGCATACCGCTTTTTAGCGTCTAACCATAAAGCTCTTCTACCAACTAATTCTTGTTTAATAAACCAAACGTGTTTATCTACATTATGAAATTTCTTTGCATATATATCATATGCGGCATTAATATATTTTTGCACATCATTCGCTACTTCCAAAGAATAGTTAGATAGTTCCTCATCAGTATAGTTTTCTTCTTTACCATATCTACTTTCAATAATTGGAATAGAAGAGAAAAACAAACTATCCGTGTCCCCATATATGCAATAATCTTCAGTTATTCCAGTTTCTTTAGCGTAAAAGTGATTTGTAGCTTTCATTGAAAATGAAATTACTGACTTTCCTGTAGTAGTTACGGCCTCTCCATTTTCTTTATCATAAAACCTAAATGTCTTTAACAACAATACTCCATAAAAGCTATTTAGCAAAATCTTTGTTACCAACTGTTTTTTATCATATAGCTGTTCTAATTCTTTATTACCCTCTCCAGTATATTTAGATTTAAGAGCTTGATAATCTTTTCTCTCTTTAAACCATAATGTTAATATCGAGGGAATTAAACCTGGTTTACTTAGATCATATAATATACCGTTAGAACTTAATGATAAATTATTCTTTTCAATATATGACTTTAACTCCTCAGAATTTTTTAAATAAACCTTATTTGAGGATGATCCAAAATCACTAAATTGCCCAGTTACAGTATTATCCTTAATTAACTCTATGTAATATTTTCTATCTTTATTTGACGTATAATCATCCTGCTTATAATTTAAAATTCTACCAAACTTAGTTTCTGGAGAAATATTTAAAGTCCTAATGTTGCCTGGATATAGTGATTCTAAATCTAAATCAATGACCCATCTATGCAATCCAGTTTGCGGCATTTTAACAAATGCACCTTCTGCGGGATCGTCACTTCCTTTGTCTGCCTTGTTTGAAGATGCTATTAATCCATTTCTTTTACAATAAACTAATGATGCACCATCCAAGTATTTAGACGGATATATAAAATCTTCATATGGGACATGCCCTTTATGGCAAATGCTTCTAGCAATTTCTAATAATTGTAACTTTTCATCTAAACTAGAAATTAATTCAACATCAATAATATTATACTCTGCAAACTTTTTAATATCTGTTTCATATAACTTTTGCAAATCTCCATCATATTCAACTTTACCTCTACCCAATTCTTTCTTAGAGATAGTATCCAACTTATAATTAGGTTGTTCTGAGTATGTAAATTTCTTATATAACGTTAAATAATCTAAAATTGAAACACCAGAAATATATAATCTTAATTGATTAAAATCTCCAGTATTTCTGGCATGGCATTTTTTTAGCGGACTTAATCCATCTGCATAATCTTTTCCTAAAATTTTAGTTATTCTATTATACAAATATGGCATATCGTACCATTCTACGTTCCAACCACTAATACAATCTGGTTTAATTAAAAGATATTCTCGTAGAAATACTTTAAGTAAATTAAATTCACTTTTAAAAGTAAAATATTTAGCCTTAACTGTTTTAGATCCTTTAGATAAATCGATAGTAATTTCACCATCATATTCAGATTCTAAACGATTAGTATCTAACAATAAACAATAATATACATCTTCTTTACTACTTTTAAAAGATATAGCTGTTATAGTATTATCTGCATCCTCAACTGTACTATATGATCCTTCTTTAGCTACTTCAATATCCAAAAATAAAGTAGTAAAATCAATTGATATATCATCTGAATCATAATATCTATCAATTAATGTTCTAATTATTGGATTAACATCATGCTCATAAACTAAATTTAGTTCTTCTGCAGATTTGCTCCACTGTTTAACTTTTTTAACTTTATGGCCATCTATAGTAATCTGATCTCCATTAGGGTCTACTGAGTATGCGTATGGTTGATATTCAAACTTAGAATATCCTTCAATATCATCCCAAAGATGAATTGTATTATTAAATTTATCATAATGAATATTTTTGTACACTATACTATTTTTAAACTTCTATATACTGCAGATATTCCTTTAATTTGTGCGTAACAATCTTGCAGACCATCATGTTGTTTGAAATTATTATAAGCTTCTAGATATGCCGCTTTATTAAGAAATTCCATAGTTCTCACATCCAATTCATCAAAGTACTCCCAAAGAATTGGTAAACTATACACATTCAGCGCATGTTTTAATATAGTTAAATCAAATGATGGCGACTTTGACCAAATTTTAAATGGTATAATATCAAATGTTTTTCTTATAAATTCATTTACTCCAATTAAAACAGATTGCATTGTTATACCTCCATTTTCTAGATAATGTTTATTTTTATCTAATTCATTAAACCAAAATTTAATTGTCCCGGGCGAGTAAGAGAATTTAGTATTATCAATTGTATTTAAATCAATATATGAAGCATATCCTTCCCCACTCTCTCCAGTTTCTATATCAAACGGAACTACTCCAATATTAAAAAATGCGGCATCTGGTTGAATGCCTAACGTTTCAATGTCTACCATTAAATGTCTCATATTCCTTTCTTTTTTATTTCTAAACCACTTTTAGTTATAATATAATACCGATCTGCTTTAATTCTTGCCTCATTTAATGACAAACTTTCATTTTCAAATCTAAAATCCATTTCATGAAATATATAAATTGGTTCATCTAATTCAATTGAGAGATTAATTAAATTGGTAATATCAATAGTACAATCTAAATCCCCCCACCAAACTTTTCCTTTACTTTCTAATACTACATTAGAATTGAATATTACAACATTATCTGGATATAACTTTCTATATCCGCTTTTAGAACCTGATATCATTCTGCCAGGATGACCTAAGTATTTATGTAATAAAGTCTCTAAGCTTTCCATTTATTTTAATTGAATATATTTATATGAAATAATTTCCTTCCTTTTCATTTCGAAAAATTCCAAATGATGATAACAATCTTCAACCATTTGGTGCTCCGAATATGAATTGCTTAAATAGTTAATTCCTAAAAATCTATCTCCAATTTGATATACACGAACACAAGTTTCATACCAACGATGTCGGTTAATATCAAGTTCATCCGCAACAATATTAGAAGGTTCAAAATATTCTAATAATTCTTCTGATAAATCTTCCTCCCAATCTATAGATTTTTGTAAAATTTTTAAATTTTGGAGTTTCTCCAATAGTTGATCAAATGTTAATTTTTCCATAAGTTTTATTTAAAAAAATCGTGTTTAATAGTTTCTTTAGTAGCCATATTTGAGCTCATCTTGATAAAATGCGGCTTATATTTATCAAAAACTTTTTTGGGAGTAGTTCCATTTTCATATGCCTTCACCATTTCATCCATTGCCTTAAGTAATAAAAATGTATCTGAACTAGCTACTTGTTCTAAAAAATATGAATGTCCTTCCACATACGAATTAATTTTATGCATCACATCTTTAAAGAACATAAAGTTATGCAGTACTACTGTAGCATATCCCTCAATTGTCCAATCTCGTAAATCTTCATATGTATATCCACCTTCTAATAAATCATCAAATGGAATTAAATTTGGTAATAAAGCGGTTGAGCCTTGTAAATCGTTAGATGTGTGTTTTGAAACTTCTCTATTGTTTTCCGCTCTTTCTTTTGGAATATGCAATGACCTAAATGTTGCAGATCTAAAATCAACATCATAAAAATATCTTCCATATGTTACTGCTCTAGATGGTGTGGAACTATCTGTAGTGACTTGCATTTCAGAGCCAATATCATTTAATGATTTTTGTAATTGTGCTATAATAAAAAAATCCATTACTTTACTAGTACCTAATATATGCAAATATACTCTATTTTTATTATAATGTTCCTTAGCAGAAAATAATGCATTTAATGCACTAAACATTCTATATATTGATGTAGTTGCACCACCCACTCCCCAACCATTAAAATCAAAATCTTTTACTGCATCATACCACACTTTATAAGTTCTTTCATCATCACCTTGCAATACATTTAGAAATTTAGTCTTACCGGTTTGCTTCTCAGCAAAATATTGAAAATTCTTTTTACTAATATCTAAAGCTTCATTAAATTTTCCTGCATAATTCATTCTTGGAGGAATGTCCAAATTCATCGCCACATGAGAATTGTTTTCCAACCATTCAAAAATCATCGGGACAACTTTAGGATCCCACTTCATTGCACCTGATGCTATTTGGTATCCACCAGAATCACCCAATAATAACATATCGGGAGCATCGAAAAACCCAAAATCTTTCGAGAATGTTGATTTTTTATAGGCATGTCCTGCTGATACCAAGAAGTATGGGTGGCGAAATTCTTTAGGAAATTTAGTCGAAAAGAAACTTATATCTAAACCATTGCGCAATGTTTGTCTCTTAGACATTGCATTAGCAACATTGCCCGCTGAAAATGAGGGGAAGAATAAAAACTTTTTCATTAAATTATTTTTGCTCTAATAAAATATATGTATAATAATCTGGCAGAATAAGATTTTCTGGTAGCTGATCTATCCGTTGTAGGATATTATTAAATTCCACATCAGTAATTAATTGTAATGTACTAATATACTTATGTTCAACCAGAGTCTTGTAATCTTTTCTGCTAATATTCTTATATATTGTTTCTTCCTCATATACAGGAATCCTAAATTCAGAAAGCAACTCCTGTTTAAATAAATACCGATCACGATCAATAGCGTCTATCTGTGGACTCAATTGATTCAATATTGATTCCTTAAATTGATTATCTGATGCCGTGATTAATAATATCTTTTTACATCCCAATTTTTTAAAGGTATCATGTAAAATTTGTATTTGGTTCTTTTTATTGGCATCAAACTGATGTAAGGTATAACTGAAAACCACGGAATCAACCTTGATTGTTTGTTGAT
>ERZ724522.1489-NODE-1489-length-12480-cov-3.708169_pt1 | contig 12480 bp, 13 predicted proteins | sample MGYA00376055_ERZ724522 | MGnify/ENA primary metagenome ERZ724522 (study PRJEB28724, sample SAMN07190884) | wastewater metagenome | isolation source: effluent of sewage treatment plant in Hong Hong | place: Hong Kong | collected 2016-03-17 ... | reverse complement strand
ATCACACAAAAAATAAAAATGTTGTTATAAACAATGGAATTGAAATTATTGAATTAAACCATATTGAGCCTCGTTTAGAGGAAATGAGGTATCAATATGATAAAATATTTGTTTCCTCCGCAAATTGGCATCCACAAAAAAGATTGAATGAAAATATTAGATTATTTCAATATCTTAGAGATAAATTTTATCCTAATAGTTGCTTAATTGTTATGGGGAATAATCCTGAATATGTTGCTGATAAAGATATATTTTATACTGGTTCATTATCACATGAAATGTGTTTACAAATTTATTCAATGTCTGACTGGATGATCCATTTAGGTTACGCAGACCATTGTCCTAATACTGTTATTGAAGCATTATCACAACATGTTGCTGTTATTTGTTCAGATGTTGGTGGTACAAAAGAAATTGTGAGAAATAATGGTTTCACCATTAAAGAAAAACAAAAATATGATTTTGAATTGTTTGATTACGACAATCCACCCATGTTAGGTGATTTTGATGACATTTCAATGTTGCCAGAAATTGATGTGGATAATAAACATATTGATATTTTTGATGTTTGTGAAAAATATGAAAATTTTTTATATGAAGTATTAGATAGGTCTAAATAATATGAAAATATGGGTTATGCCAGCATCTGAAGATTGGATTTGTGATAGATTGGTAGAAGATTGGAATCAATACAATTCAGATATTTCTACAAAAAATATCCATGAAAGTGACATCATTTGGTTATTATCCGATTGGAGGTGGAAAGATATTCCAAAAAACATTTTAAATACTAAAAAAGTTGTCACAACAGTTCATCATATTGTTCCTAGAAAATTTGATCTAAATGATTTCTTAGAAAGAGATAAAATCACTACTTTGTACCATGTCTACAATGAACATACCTATAAGCAAATTAAGTCTCATACAACCAAACAAATTAAATTGATCCCTTATTGGGTTAATCAAAATAGATGGGAATATAAAAACAATAAAGAACAATTTAGAAGAAAATTCAATATATCAAATAATTGTTATGCAATTGGTAGTTTCCAAAGAGATACAGAAGGACATGATTTAAGAAGTCCTAAATTAGAAAAAGGTCCGGATTTGTTAATAAAATTTTACGAACAGTTGAAAGACAATTTTGAAGATTGGAAAAATAGAAATTGTATTGATGAAAAATTTACAACATTTAAAATCATTTTAGGTGGTTGGAGAAGACAGTATATGATTGAAAATTTGAAAGCACTTAAACTAGATTATAGTTATTATGAATTACCAAAACAAGAAATACTAAATGAACTTTATCAAAGTTTAGATTTGTATTCAATTGCAGCTCGTTATGAAGGCGGACCACAAGCTTTATTAGAATGTGGAGCGTTGAATGTTCCAACGATTACAACACCTGTAGGAATAGCAGAACAAGTATTACCAAAAGAATCGATTAATCAAAATATTTTTATCGCTAAACCAAATATTCCGAGTATAATGAAAATGAAGTTACCAAATGGTTTTATAAAATACAGAGAGATGTTTAAAACGCTATGAGCAAGACAATTTTTATTCGGTTTAAAAACACATTATTACCACACACAAAAGAAAAAAATGCAACACATGAAGCACTGAAATTATGTGATTATCATGTTAATGAAGCATTTTATGATTTAGAAGATGATATTACATTTAAAGCAAAATTAGAGGATTTATCAAGAAAGAAGATTATTAAGAAAAAAGATATTGATACAATTGATATGTTGAAGAATTCCATGTTGGTTGATCAATTTACATCAGATGTTCAATATGATGAAAGTGGGTTACTAAAAGCATTAAGGGATGTAAAGAAAGATGATAAAATAGTTGTTTATTGTAGTTTGGATAAAAAGGTTATTGTTTCTTACCTTAATTCAACTTGTTTGAGTGAAGTTGTAGATGCTATTGTAACATTAGAAAAAACTACCGAAACACAAATTAACGAAAGATTTTTAGACAATATGATTGCAATGTATGCAAAAAACAATGAATATGTTTTTTGGGATTGTAATAATCAAACTGTCAAAAAGAATAGCAAGAAAATCAATTTTATTATGTCCGAATTATCATCAGAAAATGTTCGTAAACTTCTTTAATATTTAAATACCTTCTTTACAAATTACCAATCCAGTCTTACTCTTCCTTTTCTAGGAAGAGGTTAAATGTTATACAACAATAAAGAACATATATCTTATAGTGAAGTGAAAGAATGGCATGATTGTCCATTTCGTCATAAATTGAAATATATTGATGGAATAGATTTATTTAAAAGCATTCCTGCAATTGATTTTGGAACAGCAGTTCATTCCATGTGCGAACATTTTCTAAAAACAAAAGAAATGGATTTTGAAAAATATGAAAATAAAATAAATGAATTGTGGGAAAAATACAAAGATAATCCATTATATTCTGAAAGTGAAAAACAAAAATGCAATGAACATGCAAAATTAATAATGAACGAAATACCAAATTTCATGCAAGAGAATTTTGGTGAATGGGAATTTATTGCTTGTGAAGAATTGTTGATGGAACAAATTCAAGAAAATTCAGACACGAAATTTAAAGGGTTTATTGATGGTGTTATAAAAGGCAAGAAATTAGTGCGAACTAAAATCAAAGAATATTATTGGATAATTGATTGGAAAACAACATCATGGGGTTGGGCTATGAGTAAAAAAAATGATTTAATGGTTAAATCTCAGATTGTTTTATATAAGTCATTTTGGTCAACTAAAAACAATATTGATATTAAAGATATAAAATGTGGATTTGTTTTATTGAAAAAAGATGCTAAAGATGGAAATAGGTGTGAATTGGTTGAAATTTCTGCTGGTGAAGAAACCATTAAAAAATCATTAAATATTTTGAATAGTTGTATTAATGGTATTAAATCAGGAATTACAATGAAGAAAACTTACAATTGTAAATATTGTGCTTATGATAAAACTGAACATTGTGTGAAGTAATAAAAGGTGCTAAAATGGATCCATCAATATCAATAATACTAGATTTGGTTACTACTGAACAAAAACGTTTAATTGAATTAAAGGTTTTAGATTTTCAAAATGATGGACGTTCTTTAGGGGATATTAAACACATCTCTATTCATGATGATGATTGCTGTGATATAACATTTTTAAAATATTTTAAACACATAGAAACATTATCAATATTTAATTTTCCGAATCTAGAAGACATTTCCTCTATAAAAGAATGTAAAAATTTAAAAAAAATATGGATCACACATTGTAATGTGAAAGATATTTCTGTTTTAAATAGCTTGAATCAATTACAAGAAGTGTATTTGAGAGGCAATAAATTGGTAGACATTACACCATTAGGAGGGTTATATAAGTTGTGGGAATTAGATTTGTCTTACAATAAAATTGTAGATGTTTCTGCATTGTTTAAATTACAAAACTTAATATGGTGTAATTTATGTAAAACATCAGTTAGTTCTAAACAAAAGAATGTTATTGATAAATTAACAAGGTTTAATTGCCATTTTAGAGGTGTGGATTTTTCATATCGAATAAAAACATGATTAATATTCTATAATACAAATAAAAATGGAAGAAAGAAGTAAAAGAACAGAAGTTGTTTTTGCTAGAGAAGCTATAGAGAAAATGAAGAAGGGGTTAGATATAGCTGCAAATGCCATTACTTGTACAATGGGACCTAAAGGGAAATGTGTTGTTATTCAAAAAGATGATGAATTGCCTATAGTTACAAAAGATGGTGTTACTGTTAGTAAATCAATTTCATTAAAACATCCTTTAGAAAGGATTGGTGCTAATTTATTAAAACAAGCTGCATCAATGTCAAATGATGTAGCAGGAGATGGAACTACTACAGCCTCTGCACTAACTTATGCGCTTACAACATTTGGATTGCAATCTTTATTTTCAGGTAGGGATGCTGTTTCATTGCGAAATGGAATGGAGTTTGGTGTTAATGAAATTGTTAAAGTTCTCTCTGAAAAATCACAAAAAGTAACAAGTAAAAATGAAATCATTCAAGTGGGAATTATATCATCAAATAATGATTCTGTTATAGGGAACATTATAGCAGATGCTATGGAAATTGTTGGTAATGATGGGATTATCACTACTGAAGATTCAACAGGTACAACAACATATTTAGAAACAACGGAAGGGATGAAGATAGAACGTGGATATATAAGTCCAATGTTTGTTACAAATAATGAAAAGATGAATGTAGTGTTTGAAGATTGTTATGTGTTAATAACTGATAAAAAAATAACATCACTAAAAGAAATTATAGCTGCTTTAGAAATTTCAACAAAAGCGAATAAACCTATTTTTATCATTGCTGAAGATATTGAAGGTGATGCAATGAATGGTTTGATTTTAAATAAAGTAAAAGGTGTCATCAAAGTTGCTGCTATTCGAGCACCTGGAAATGGATTCTCAAAGCAAGAGATATTACAAGATTTATGTATATTAACTGGTGCAGAATTAATTTCATCAAAAACTGGAATAAATCTCGAAGAATGCACTTCGAAACATTTAGGGAAATTGAAAAAACTAACAATTGATGCAAAATCGACTGTTATGGTTTCTGATGGGAAAACAAAAGAAAAAGTTGAACAACGTTGTGAACAATTGAGAAGTTTATTGGAAGAAAATTCTTTTAATGAAGATGAAAGAAAAATTTTAAAATTACGTTTAGCAAAATTATCATCTGGAATTGCTGTTATTCGAGTAGGTGGAATAACAGAAGTGGAAATGAAAGAGCGTAAGTATAGAATAGAAGATGCTCTTGCTGCTACAAAATCAGCTGTAGAAGAAGGTATTTTACCAGGTGGTGGCATTTCATTATATCGAGCAAAAAAACACTTAAAGGAACTTATTAAGCAGCAAGAATTTGAAAAGGATTTTAGAAATGGAATTGAATGTGTTATTGATGCATGTGATATGCCTTTAAAAAAGATATGTAAAAATGCTGGAATATCTTTTGAAGTTATCGATGAAAAATTAAAAGACAAAGAATTTTCTATTGGTTGTAATGCATTAACAAATGAAATTGTAGATATGTATGAAAAAGGAATTATAGATCCAACGAAAGTAACTAGATGTGCATTAGAAAATGCATTTTCAGTAGCTAATATGTTTCTAAGTTTAGATGCAGTTGTTTATGACGAAGAATAAAAATTGTATAAAATAAGATAAAATAACTTTTATGGAAAAACAAAAATACAATATTCTTTTACTCTCCGATCATCCATTATCACCTTCAGGGGTTGGGACCCAAGCTTTATATCTTATTCAAGGTTTAATTAGAACAGGAAGATATAAGTTTTTTTGTTTAGGAGGTGCTATTAGACATAACAATTACGATCAAATGAAAGTTAGTGAAGATTTCATTATTCAACCTGTTAACGGTTTTGGAACAAGAGAAACAATAAGGAAAATTTTATCTCAAGAAAGAATCGATAGCATCATGTTATTTACAGATCCTAGAATGTTTATATGGGTTTGGGAAATGGAAGATGAAATTCATCAAGTATGTCCATTATCTTATTATCATGTTTGGGATAACGATCCAGCTCCTGAATATAACAAAGTTTTTTATGAGTCAACAGATTTAATCAATTGCATTAATGATGTCACTTACAAATTCTGTAAAGAATGGTTCCCTGAGAAGGTAAATTTTACTCCACATGCATTACCTAGGGAACTATTTTTCCCTCTAAAGGAAAGTGAAATTGAAGTAGCCAAGAAAAGTATTTTATCTAGTAAAAGTTTACCTGAAAAGTCATTTATTGCTTTATGGGTATCTCGAAATGCCAAACGAAAAGCACCTTCAGATATTTTAGAATCATGGAAATTATTTTTAGATGAATTGTATGTAAAACATGGTCACAGAAATGCACTTTTATTAATGAAAACAGATCCAATTGATGAAAATGGAACAAATTTGCCTGAAGTTATCAATATGTTGAAAATCAGTGATAATGTCATTTTTATTGACATGAGACCTGTTAATGAATTAAATATTATTTACAATTGTGCAGATGTTGTTTTATCAAAAAGCTCAAATGAAGGATTTGGCTTAACTGTTTTAGAAGGAATGATGACAGCAACTCCTGCAATTGCTGTTAAAACAGGTGGTCTCACGAGACAAGTAGTGGATTGTAATGATGGTTCTCACAATGGTATTGCGATAGATCCACAAGTTCGAACATTGGTTGGAAGTGTTCCTACCCCATATATTTATGAAGATTTTGTTTCAAATGAAATTTTTGCTAAAGCTATTATGGATATGCATGAATATGGTCCTAATAAAAGAAAAGAGCTAGGGTTGAAAGCATACAAATACGCTCAAACAGAATTCAATATAGATAATTTAATTAATACATGGGATAAATCATTATCAAAAACAATTGATGATTGGAAAAAAGAAGATAAAAAATCAAAACAATGGTCTTTAACTGAATTATAATAACAGCATATCAATGAAAAAAATATTATGTAGGGCACCAGTTCTAACTGAATCTGGTTATGGTGTGCATGCAAGACAAATTGCTAGATGGCTTTTAGAAAACAATTACGATGTAACTTTTCAATGTTTAAATTGGGGTGATACTCCATGGGTTACCAATCGAGATGCTTATGATGGTTTGATTGGTAAAATTATGGATAGAAGTGATTTTGATAATAAAAAAGTTTATGATGTCACATTCCAATTGCAATTACCAAATGAATTTGATCCAAAATTAGGCCATTTTAATATTGGTATTAGTGCTTTAGTAGAATCAGATAAATGTAATCCTGAATGGATTCATCATTGTAATAATATGGATGTTATGGTTGTTCCTAGTGAGTTTTCTAAGAATGTTTTATTAAATACAGGAAAAATTGAAACAAAACTACTTGTTATTCCAGAATGCTTTTCAGATAAAATTTTTACTTCGGATAAGAAATTAGAATTAGATGTTACTACAAAATACAATTTTTTAGTTTTTGGACAATTAACAAGTTATGATAAAATTGATAAAACAGATCGAAAAAATACATACAACACATTAAAATGGTTATGTGAGACATTCAAAAACAATAAAGAAGTTGGTATTGTTCTTAAGACAAATTTTGGTAGGATGACAAAAATTGATAAATTGATTTGTACAAGAAAAATAAAAGAAATACTTTCTAAAGTTCGAAAAACAGAATTTCCTAAGGTTTATTTGTTACATGGATTAATGAATGAAGAAGATGTAGCAGCATTATATAAAAATGAAAGTATCAAAGCTCTTGTAACTACTACAAGGGGTGAAGGTTATGGTTTACCTATTCTAGAGGCAGCAGCAAGTGGGTTGCCAGTGATTGCAACAAATTGGTCGGGGCATTTAGATTATATGGGGAAAGGGAAATTTATTGACTTATCATACACATTATCTCCAATCCCTAAAGAAAAAGTTGATAATAAAATATGGATCTCAGGAACTCAATGGGCTGAAGTGGATGAAGATAATTTTAAAAAACGCATGATAAAATTCAAAGAGAAACCTGAAATTCCAGAAAAATGGGCAAAGGATTTACAAATCAAATTAAAAGATCAATATAGTTATAAAGCCATATCAAGCATATGGAATCTACACTTTAAGGATTTACTAATTTGATATTTTTAGTTATTTTATTAGTTATATGTTTTTCTTGTTTATGTGCTAGTTTGTATGGTATCTACAAATTATCCAATATGATCACCGAACTTGAAAGTCGAATTGAAAAAAGTTTGGATGTTATTGATGTTTCTTATTCTGAAATTTCTGATATATTGAATTTACCAATATTTCATGACGATATTGTTATCAAAAGAGTTATGAAATCAATTATTAATGCAAGAGACTCATTGTTACATATTGCTAATGTTATAGCTCTAACTGACAAATTAAAATCCAAAAAAGATGAAGAGAATGAAAAAGAGTAACGGTAACAATGGAGAATGTAAATTTACAAGAAGATTCAACAACAGCGCAACCAGTAGCTAAAAAAAGAACTAGAAAAAAAAAGAGAGAAGTTGTCAATGATTTGAAATTATATTTCAATAATGACACAAGAGAAGCTATTGAAACGTATCAAAAAACATCAAACATTCCAGAACGTAATGAATTGTATGTTCGCGTTATTCTTCCTGCATTTGAAAAATTAGTAGAAAATTTAATAAATATTTATAAATTTACTAATACAGACAATTGCAATGATATTCGTAATGACTGCATTAATTTCCTTTTTGAAACTATTGACAAATTTGATGCATCAAGAGGAACTAATTCATTTTCATATTTTAATGTAGTTGCAAAAAATTGGTTAATTATAAAATCCAAACAAAGTATGATTAAAAGCAAGAGATATATTAGTGTAGATGATGTTAAAAATGTAAAAGAAGAAGACAATAAAAAAATTGATGAATGGAGAAATGCAATTGAAGATAATCAAACTGATTTCATGATTTTTGATAAAAAAATTATGAGACTCTTGAAAGATTTATCTTCAAAAATTCACAATGAAAATGAAAAAAAATGTATTAATTCAATCATTATTGTTTTTGAAAATTTAGATAATATTGAAATTATTAATAAAAAAGCTATTTTGGTTTACATGAAAGAAGTGTCAGGTTTGAATTCAAAACAATTAACATCTACCATGCAAAATATAAGAAAAAAATATAAAAAAATAATTAGTGATTATAAAAGTGGTGTAAGGTGAAAATTAAAAGCCCATCTAAAAAAGCTATTGTTGTTTCTGAAAAAGTAGATACAAACATTTTAACCCAAAAATGTAATTCGTTCATTGAATTACTAAACGAGATTGAATCAGTAAAAGATAAAAAGAAAGCTTTATGGAAAGAGATATATGAGAATGCATTGCTAGACAGAGAAAATGCAAATATTATGTATAGAAAGCTTTTTGATGTTGTTACAGAAGACCCCACACAACATGCTATTCATGGAACCACAATAGCAAAATATTTAGAAAGAATGAATAAAGCTAACGATCAACTATTAAAATTAGCTGAATTATTACAACATGCTGAAAAAGTCACTACAAATAGCGATAATGATATATATTCAAAATTAAATAACTTTGCTTAAACACCATGTCTACTACAAATCAATATTATAACAATAGAATCCAAGAAGGTCTTGTCGATAGAGTTGCAGGTAATCAAGGACATGTTGCAGACATTCGTGACAGCATTAATGAAATAGCACATAATACATTTGAAGAAGCTATTGTTAGAGAAGTTTTTTTTGAACCTACAGTGTTAGATGATAAAAGAATTGATGAGTTAATTACAAAATATAAAATCAATCAAACAAATTATTTAAAAAGATTACCATTCAATGCTATATTGGCTGAATATCCACTAAATGGAACAAAAGCTAGACAACCACCTGAAATATTTTTCCCATTTTTCCCATCTCATTTTAATATGCCTATTAAACCAGGCGAAAGAGTTTGGGTTTATAATATTCCTAATAAAATTAGTGATTATGGATATTGGATTTGTAGAATTACTGAACCAAGAGATATTGAAGATTTAAATATCACACATTCAGATAGGAAATTAGATTTATTCACAAAGCCAGGTGAAGAGCCTAAATTTAACAATGGTGTTTTATTGAAAGGGAAAAATGGGGCTGCTTATGAAGTTAGTACAGCTAGCCTAAATGGTTCCGAAAATGAATATGAAGATGTCATTCAAGATTCTGATGCAGGTTCAATTACAGACTTTGAAGCTGTTCCTCGTTACATCAAAAGACCAGGTGATTTGTCTTTGCAAGGAAGTAATAATACATTAATAGTTTTAGGAACAGATAGAACAGGTAATTCTTCTGAAATAGAAACAAAAGAAGATGTGAAAAACAGGAAAGGGAAAAGGGTTAAAGGTAAACCTCAAAAAGATGTTAAATTAAATTCAGGCACCATTGATATGGTTGTTGGTAGGGGTCAAGAAAAAAGTAAATCAAAAATTAAAAAAGTAAAAAACTCATTAAAGTTTGAAGAAAATGATAAATCACAAAATAATCCAGATGAAGGATTAGTTGATTTTGAAAATGATTTAAGCAGAATTTATATCACTATGAAATCTGCTGTTGATGAAAATTTCAAAACAACATTTAAAAAGGCTAAGGTGACAAATTTAGAAAAAAACAAGGAAGGAGCAGCTATTGTGATGAAATCGAATAATTTGAGATTCATTGCAAGAGATGAAGTTCGAATATTAGTTCAACCTGATGCGAATTCACCTGAATCAGATTGTCCAGCTATCATCTTGCGAAAAGATGGAGATATTGTCATTGTTCCTGCAGAAAAAGGTATTGTTAAAATCGGTGGGGAAGATGCTGATAAAGCATTATTATGTTCAGATGTTGGTGTTTCAAATGCAGGAGGACAAATTGTTTGTCCTCCTTTAGTAACTACTATGGGTGGGATATTTGGTGCAAATGGTGCTCACGGAACTTTTGCTAAAAAAATTATGGTGAAATAAATGCCAGCAGGTACAGATAAAATATTAGGTCCTAATGGAGCTAATATGGTTGGTGATGATGGAAAATTAACAAAACAAGGTGAATTATCATTTGTCAATCAAGTAATTGATTTATTGAAATATGGAAACGAAGGAGGGTTAGGTTTAGTTAGAACAAACCCATTGGTTTTATTCCCTATTATGCCATACCCAGGACCTATTCTTCCACATCCAAGCGGACCATCCCCTTTTTTCCATTTTGCACCAGAAAATTTCAATACTATTGATTTAATACTAGCTCAATTAGTAACCAATGGTGAAGTGAAAAAAGATAGTGAATATAAAAAATTAATTATTGATAAATTATATGCACCTTTAGTGAAGTCTTTAAATATCAATGGCTCAACTTCCTTGGGACCAATATTTGACCCAACTATTTTTATTGATAAAAGTAAGGATAAATTTAAAGAAATTAAAGCAATACCTGATTTGCCAGGTGTTTTAATAGAATTATCAATATTATCTACTTTATCTCAAATCATGCCTAACCCAGGAACTTTAGCTAAAGTAATGTTAGAAAAGGATTTTGGTATAGGAGATGCTAAAGTTGCTGAAATCGTTACATTGCTTGCTGCTCCACCTGTACCAAAACCACCTGTCATTGAAATCCCTATACCATTACCACCTCCATCACCTAATCCAGGGCCACCATCTTTCTTTTTTGATAAACTAGCTGAAGGTATTTTCAAATTACCTTTAGAAGTAGCCAAAATGTTTTTAACTAAAATTGTTGAAAAAAGTTCTATTGCGGTTGATCCTATCGAAATAGTAACTGGTTTAATAAAAGATATTGGTCAATTGTTATTGAAAATTTTAGAACCAGCAGGAATGTTTATAGCACCATTAAAACTCATCTCAGCTTCTTTAATTGTTATGATAAAAAATCTAATCGGAATGGTGATGTGTGATGTGATTGGTACATTATTTGGTAATGGTGTTTTAGTAAAATTAGTTGCTGTTATATTTGGATTATAATTATTTTAACCAATCAATACAATGTTTACCACGTTCAATACTTTCATAGATATCACCTAAAGCGCGATGAACAGTTGTTCTTTTTTGTAACACACATCCTTTCATACAAGCATATTTTTCCATTGCACTTACATCAAAATGATTGATTTTATCTGGAATATAAGAGTACAATTTAGGCATATATTGTCCTATAAATGCTAAATCAAACCAACAATTAGCTCCAGCTATAATAAATGAATTATCATATTTTTTCATTACATCAATAGTCATTTGTTCCACTTGTTCTAATGAATATTGACTATGTTCTGATTCTAACCATAAATTGTTTTCATTATGCATTTTTTGAACTACATCTGAAATAACAAGTGTTGTATTTTTATTATAATGAACAACTTCATTGAATGTCTCTAATAAATGAAATGGGTTTTCTATATGGGAAATACCTATGGCTATTTCTAAAATAGAATTATATAGTTTTAGACCTGTTGTTTCTAAATCTAGCCATAACAAATGATTTGAGTTTGCCATTTTTTCATTTTACCATAAAACAATTTTTTCGTCAAGCAATTGTTTCTATTGATGAATATTGTAATAACAGTTGCAAAGTTCTAATAAGTTCTTTATTTATATAATAAAGTGAGATATGGCTGCTGAAACTAAAAAAGTAAAAGAAAGAAAATATCTTAATAAATCATTTGATAGCTTCAAAAAAGATTTATTAGAAGAAGCTAGAATTCATCATGAAAATGTTATCAAGGATTTTTCAGATTCATCTGTAGGGGGAATGTTTCTGGATTTTGCTGCTGCTGTTGGTGATACATTGTCTTTTTATTTAGATCATCAATTCTCCGAATTAAATCCATTAGAAGATATAAAAAAGAAAAATATAGAAAATCATATTAAAAATTATGGAGTTGATAT
>ERZ724522.1487-NODE-1487-length-12481-cov-4.716643_pt1 | contig 12481 bp, 17 predicted proteins | sample MGYA00376055_ERZ724522 | MGnify/ENA primary metagenome ERZ724522 (study PRJEB28724, sample SAMN07190884) | wastewater metagenome | isolation source: effluent of sewage treatment plant in Hong Hong | place: Hong Kong | collected 2016-03-17 ... | reverse complement strand
GTAGCTTCCGACCTCAGGACACTTGGGACCTAAGGCCCAAGGATCCCGATAGACCCGCAATTCCAAACCGCGCCAGAAAAGCGCATAGTAGCGCCGCCCCATGTCGAAATGGTCGAGATCACCCCGCTCATCGTAATGAGGAAACTTTTCGATACACTTGTGGCTACTCACGCCAGAACCTTCTTTCAATAAATGGCCAAGACTTGGGACGTTCTTGGACTAGAGATTGCTCAAAGGTGACATGGTGGTTCGCCGAAGCGATCGCCTTTGTCTCCTCAGAGAGTTCGGACCAGAGCTCATTGAAGAGCTCGGGGTCGAGGGAGTTCACCAGCCCATAGAGCTCGTCTAGGGGCTTGCGAAGCTGATGCTTCTCATGCAAGAGCGGTTGGGCGGGGCAATCGTGGCCACCAGTGAACGTCCTGGTGCCACAGTGCGAGCAAACCATACTCATGGAGTGTACCTGTCCTTCGGAGCCTTATCCCCAGGCCAGGGTACCATCGATCGACTGCAAAGTGTAGGTGCCTTCTGACGGGGGCATCGGGACCGACGCGCCATCGAGTCATGGCGCCCGCCTGCTGAGGGGTGGATCGGTCTTGGTACTAGTACCGGCCTAACCCAGGTGTTCAAGTTCCTTTGACGACCAACGGGCCGATTTCGCGCACAATGAATGTGTAGGCCTCGCCTGCGGTGGCTACCTCAGCATTGGATCCCTCATCCAGCACCTCGACTCCATAGATCGTCTTCGAAGCGACGCTCCCCATGTCGCCTTCAATGGTGATCGTCAGATCGAAAGGCGATGCGACATCGAAGTCCTCGGTGAAGATGACTGAGCCACAGATCCTACGCTTCTTGTTGCAGGCCGACCGGGGGCCTGGATCGCCCATCGTGTAGGTCGGAGTTGGTCGGGGGACACTCCAAGTGATCCCATCAACGGGCTTGTCGAACTGCGTTCCGCTGAAGACGGTGTATGTCTCAGTGAACTGGATTGACTCTTCTGTCATTTGACCTCCTAGGTCCTCTGTAGCTTCTGCTGCGCCCAGGCAGCAATTCTCTTGGCGGATTCAGTCGCAAGCCGAGATGAGGTGACGAGGCTCTTCTCCTCAGCGGAGTGGATGACCAGGGTCCCGTACGGGTGCATCGCGCCGCAACGCTTGCAGTGCCACGGCCTCTTCATCGGGCCATCATACCCCACGTGTCTAGACTATACACCTTTATATAGGCGCCCCCCAGGAACAGGTAGGGGGGAAATTTTTGACGAGGGGGTCGTCTCTGTCGATAGTACCGGGCTGGGAGCCTTATACGAGTTTATAGAACCCATTTAGGGCCCCACCTGGAGAAAATTGTGCGTAGATAGGTTTATACAGGACCTTTAGCGAGCCAACTAGAGAAAATTGAGAGGGGCACCTAATAGTAATTGTCGTTGATCGTGAGCTTTAACGAGCCCACACCCCCATGGGGGTCCATCGACAATGAAAGGAATGGCTCAATGAACACGAAGCTCATCCTCAAGACCACGATCTGGGGCACGTTCATCACTGTGCTCGTGTACGTGTTCGAGGTCCTGCACGCTATGGCCATGATGGCCCACTGACAGAAGGGATACATACCATGTTCTTCATCGACAACAACACTGGTGTGCGTGAGGAAGTGGGTTGTGGTTACCCCACCTCCCTCCACACCATCGACAGTGATGTGCGTGAGATCACCAACAACAAGGCTGCCCGCGTCTACCGCTCCATGCGTGAGCAGGGTGGGTGTGAGGAGGTCATGCCCGTGGTGGAGCACATCATGCACGGTGATGTGGGTGCACACATCGCTGGCCTGGTGTCCCAGGTGATCTACCCCATGGGCACCGAGGACGAGCTCATCACCTACCTGGTGAGCGAGACCGTCTAGTCCCTACCCCTACGTGTGCGTACACCCTATGGGTGTGCGTGCACATGGACATACATGCCTATGCGTATGTGTGTCCATGTGTGCGTATACACGCACTCTACATGCACAACGTGTGTGTGTAGCTACAGCTAAGGAGGCTGTATGTACCAGCAAGTACCCGCATGGTTGGTCCTGCTCAAGGCAGTGGGGTTCATGGTGGTGGTGAGCGCTGTCCTGTGGGCAGTAGTGACCATCATCAAGGGCTACCTCACCGTGCAGCAGGACAAGAAGCTGTCCACCATGCAGCGTGAGTACCCCCACTGGGCCAGTTACACCGTCAAGGACTACCCCACCAAGGAGGGGCGCAAGTGACCATGATCCCGCTTCCCATGGTGGTGGACATCACGGGGGAGAACTACTTCCCCGTGGCCACCGCCCACAAAGCAGCTGCGGCGAAGGGCCTTCCCACGGCCAAGCACATGCTGCACGAGGAGTACGTCCCTGGCTGCGAGCTGTGCAAGGCCCGGGAGTACGTGCTCAACCAGCGCCACCTCCGGGCCATCGGCCTGGAGTACGACGCTTCCGTCCTGGACGACCTGTCCACCCCACAGCGCCCCTACTTCGGTGTCATGGATTGGATCGAGGCCAACGACCCGGACCACATCGTCGGCGTCGAGTACGACGAGCGCAACACCACGAGCAGCGAGGCCAAGCCGATGTGCTCCCGCTGTGGGAAGCGCTACCCCAGGAAGGACTCGGACCTCTGCGTGACGTGCTTCAACACCGAGCACTACCAGTGCACCGTGTGCGGCAAGGGGTATAGCCCCCACTCCGCCAAGCGCCAGGCCGAGAACTACGGCTACGAGGAGATGGCCACCATGTGCGCCAAGCACCGGCACCGGTTCGAGCGAGCCCACCCGTTCCGCGGTCAGATCTACGACCACAGCACGCTGTCCTGGATCGACCCCGGGATCGACGAGATCTGGTGCCACCCAGCCAACAACAAGACCCAGGAGGTCTGATCAACATGCTCACCATGCTCTACCTCATCGCCACCAAGTTCCAGGACCAGATCGCCTGGCTCATGGAGGGCAACGTCGACGGTGACGTCGTCGAGATCATGTACCACCCCGAGACGGGCCGCTTCGGTGCCTACTACAAGGGCTTCATCGACGAGAACGGCACGTTCGTCCATGAGAACCGCAGCCACGAGTACACGGTCCACCTCTTGGAGGACGACACCTGGATGTGCGACGAGTGCTGGCAGGAGACCTGCGATGAGTGCTCGCCGTTCGACGTTCCCGTCTGGAAGGCCCGTCACCTCACCACCGTGTCCGACGATCCCCGCTACACCGGCTGCCGCACCTGCTGCCGCCCGAACACCTACACCGACCACATCATGCCAACCACCAAGGAGAACACCATGAACGCCCACCCCATCATCCCCCTGCTGTCCGATGCCTACGTGGCCTGGGACGTGGACCACAGCTGGCTCGTCCTCACCGTCGTGCCCAAGGAGGGGGCTGAGGACACGCTGTTCCGAGACTTCAAGTACGAGGTCAAGACCCACACCGGTGGCAAGCGCTACTTCGCCGAGAACGAGTTCGGCATGGTGAGCTTCTACGGCCACGGTATGGACCCGAGCGAGAACCTCGGCGGATTCGGTGGCTGCAAGGTCCCCCTGAACATGGTGGACGGATCGACCATCACGTTGGTGGGCCCGTGGTCCTCCAGCCCCACCTGCATGATGGAGATGGGCTTCCCCTCGTGCGACGACGTGGTGGTGGCACCGTCCACGTCCGCCCACATGGCCTTCCCCGCCATGCAGGCCGTGATCGACCACTTCTGCCCCGGCTTCACGGTGAGCACGGATGCGACGGACTGGGCGGACGATGGCCCCGAGCACATCAACTACCGCACGCCACACGCCGAGTACAACCGCATCTGGCCCACCACCGGCAAGCCGCTGTCCTACAAGGACGGCATCGCCCGCCGCCGGACCAACGGCTGATCGACCAAGAGAGACAGGAGAACCGTCATGACCAACAACGACAACCGCCAGAGCAACGGAACCGACACCAACCCCAAGGAGCACAACGTGAACACCCCTGATGCCATCCACATGGTCCGCTACCTCGTGACCGACGATGGGCTGGCCGATGCCAAGACCATGTTCGGTGCGCCGCGCATGAAGGCGACCCCCGTCTTCGTGCAGATCACCAGCGTGGGCAACGGCCAGTACATGGCGACCCTCATCAACGACCGGGGCACCACCGGCAAGGAGACCCACACCGGGACCTGGGACGAGATGAAGGCCATCCTCGCCATGATCAACCACGAGCCGCACCGGGAGCGCTTCATCATCTGCCCCGAGTGCGCCCAGATGTCCAGTGCCGACCGGGGTCAGCAGTTCGACCCCAACACCGGCCTGACCACCAGTGTCTTGGACTGCGGCCACACGGTCGCGACCAAGCGCCAGACCCCCGAGGTCGTCCAGACCCCGGCGGACAACAGCCAGAACACCAACAACCAGGAGGACACCAACGTGACCACGACCAACAAGACCAACGAGGAGGTGTGGACGGTGGAGTCGCTCAGCTCGGAGGGAGCGTGGGTGCTGTGGGAGACCTTCAGCACGCGCGCCGAGGCCGAGGCTGAGATGAAGGCGATGCTCGGCATCTCCAAGCAGGAGTACCGCATCGTCTCCCCGCGCACCGGCCGCACCTGGCGCTACGACATGGCCGTCTCCAAGGAGATCATCTCCTACGAGATCTACGACGAGAAGGTCGGTGCCCGCGCCACCATCATCACCAACCGCCCCACCATCAACGAGCTGGCCAGCCTGGAGCTCGTGAACGCGATGAGGGCTGAGGGCAAGCAGGGTGTGTGCGACGACCCCTGGGGCCGTGACAACCTGATCGCGAGGGCGCTCAACAACGCCCACATGGTCTGGGTCGAGCCCAGCCTGGGCAACCCCAACTGGGTGTACCAGGAGCTCCAGGACCTGGTCGACTCGCACCCGAGGATGTACGTCCGTGTCGAGGTCGTGCAGTCCTCGCGGGGTGAGAACTCGCTCCTGCCCGAGCCCATGATGGAGCGGATGGAGTCGGCCAGCTTCGGCTTCTCCGACCACAACTCCACCACCTTCATCCACGTGTACAAGGACGGGAAGAAGGTGACCTGGGACGAGTTCCCGGCCCTGGTCAACATGGAGTTCCGCAACAGCACCAAGCTCGTCAAGCGCTGCAAGGAGCTGACCCGCATCACCATGCTGCGGTTCCAGGTCCCGACCAGCGACCTGCGCATCCACCTCGTCCCCATCGAGGCGGATCACGAGCTGCTGGCTGACGGCAACGTGATCATCAACGACCGCCTGCTCCACATGGCAGCGTTGAGCATCCCGGACCCCGACGTGCAGCGCCGCTCCATGCGCCGCATGCGTCCCAGCCTGTCCATGCCCAACCCGTTCGGCGGCCCGGACATCATCCTGGCCAAGCGGGAGTGGGCACGGTTCAACATCAGGGGCATCCTGGACTCCTTCGAGGCCAACGGGATGCTGTGGGACGGTGGTCTGCTCAAGGGTGACTGCGAGGGTGTGCCTGACCACATCCTGGCAGCCAAGTACCACGACGAGCTCGGGTTCACGCCCGACATCGTCATGGGCTACATCCCCGACAGCGGCATCATCAACGTGAAGTCGGAGATCCGCTCCACCAACGGGATGGCGCGGTTCAGCTTCATGCCGCACCACGACCACTACGAGCCGTTCTCCAACGACCTCATGATGGCCATGGTGGGTGAGAAGTTCTTCCCCGCGGAGGACCTCACCTACTCCGACCGCATGTGGATGAAGGAGACCTACATGGAGCGCGAGGCGGGCGTCTTCCCGTCCTTCATGAAGGCAGACGAGGCCAAGGGAGCTGTGCACGACGACGGCACCCCCAACCTCAGCGCCATCGTGAGCAACCTCGCGTGGAAGTGGACCTTCGGCCGGGAGCCCTACAGCACCAACCCGCTGCGGGAGTCCGGCTTCCTCATGAAGCTCATCATGGAGGCTGACCGCAAGCGCTTCAACAAGCGCAACGGTGAGCTGAGCTTCAACGAGGAGCGTGAGGCAAGGAAGGACACCTTCGGCAACTTCGTGCGCAACGGCATCAAGCTGCGCATGCCGCTGCCGTGGGCGACCATGGGCAACGTCCTCACCATGACCATGGTCGAGATGTCGGGGTACGACCCGGCGTCTCTCGGCTACGACACCACCAAGGTGTTCTACTTCGAGCCGCTCCACTCCATCGTGTACCCCGACGCGGTCTTCGAGGCCGAGGCGGTGCTGCACGGTGGTTGGGATCAGGATGACAAGGTCTTCCTGCTGGTCCGCCGGGTGTTCGACGGCGACAAGGACCTCGGGATCAAGGCTGTCGGCATCCGCATGCCCGTGGGCTACGGCGAGTACAGCATCACCGAGGTGGACATGGACACCCTCCCGCTCTACCACACCTGGAGCGGCCCTGGGTGCCCGTGGGGTGAGGATGTGCCCCCTGCAATCAACCTGGCTGACCGGCGTCCCTTCGTGACGGAGCTGGAGGACCTCGGGTTGCAGACGGTCACCTTCACCGACCCCGACACGCAGCTGACGCACCGGGCAATCGATCCCAACTACACCATCGCAGAGGCGAACATCGGCATCATGACGATGTTGGCCAACCCGGGTGTGGGCAGGATCATCAACATGCTCGCGGCGTACGCCAGCGCAACGGGTCTGCCCTTCCCGACCCAGTCGTTCCACCTGGAGGAGTACGTGGACTTCTGCCAGCAGAAGTACAACCTCCAGGCGTTCCAGATCATCGAGCAGGACATCGAGAAGTTCATGGAGATGATCTCCAAGATCGAGTCCCCCATCGACAACTGGATCTGGGTCAACCGGGTCAAGGCCCCCGTTCCCGAGGACATCACCTTGGTCAACGACGGGTACTACACCCAGCTGTTCAACCACCAGCTGGACATGACCCACCGGTGGGACAAGGCCACGGCCAAGCTCACCTCCGAGCGCATGACCATCGAGAACCTGATGACCCTCAAGTTCTCGGAGGACGTGGTCAAGGAGGCGCGCGCCATGATCCGCAAGTTCGGGCCGGAGAACAACAAGAAGTTCGGACGGTTCGCCCCCCCGAATGCTCAGCGGATCTACCGTGGCCAGCTCAACCGCAAGTACGTCAAGATGCTCATGGACATGGAGCCTGGGCATCGCGACGCAGTGCTGATGGCCGCCTACCAGTTCGTGGTGGACCAGAAGATGAAGGACAACTTCTTCTTCCAGACGCCGCTGCTGGTCGACGAGCGCTCGGTCACTGACCTGTTCCTGCTGGCCCTCGCCAAGGTCAGCCTGGCGCAGATCATCGTGCGCAAGAGCGACACCGTGTGGATCGCCGTCCACAAGCCCGCCTAGCAAACGGGCGGGGACCTGGGCAAGTCCTTAAAAGGCCCACCCATCCCTACAACTACTCACACGAAGGGAGCAAGATGGACATCAACGACATGTTGAGCATGGTTGAGAGTGCTGGTGAGATCAACCCTGCCGCAACCATGAAGAACAGCAAGGCCAGGCCCCAGGAGTACTTCAGGGCCAAGTATGACGGCCTCTGTGTCAAGTGTGGTGAGCCGTACAAGATCGGTGACCTGCTGTGCCGCATCGGCAACAAGTACGGCACTGGTGTGGCGCACTACTGGCACTGGGTATACGTCCGCAAGGCCGACCGTGCACCTGGTGAGCAGCGCTTGGCCAGGCCTGCACCATGGCGGAGCAGTGATCCGAACCGCGATGAAGAGCCATTCTAAAGCTACGCCTCGGCTTACGCCTCGGCGTGAGTCGGTGGTGGGCCAGGTGGTAGCCACTTAGCGGTCGATGAAGCGGGGCAGGGCGTCTCTCGCCGGGCTCCTCAACCAACTCACGGTTGAGGAAGTGCGGCGAGGGACAGCCCCTCCCCACAACCGTCGCTAGGAGCAACAATGTCCGAGAACCAGACCAAGCCCCGCCGCCACATCGTGCCCCGGCCGGTCATCAGCCGTTTGTACTGCGGCTTCGGCTCGTGCCACACCTACCGCGAGGACGTCCCCCGCGCTGAGGCCGTCGAACTCGGCAAGAAGGGTGGCTGGCGCTGCCCCAAGCACGAGGTCAACCCGGCTGCGGCCCACGAGGCCTCGCACGCCTCGATCAAGGACCACCCGTCGTACCGCCCCGCTGACCAGCGCCCCGAGATCGGTTCCACCATCGAGGTCAAGGGCATCAACCACGTCATCGTCTCGGCCGGCGCCATCGGCGTGAAGGTCCGTCGACCCAAGGGCAAGAAGGTCACCCAGGTCGAGTACTCCAAGCTCGATCTCGATCCCGTCTTCTGATTCCTGTGGGGGCATCGATATACATCTTGCGTCGATGTCCCCACATCAAGGGCCACCAGGTAGGGACGTCGAGCACCTACAGGCTTAGCGTTGCGGGTTCGAATCCCGTTTGGTCCACCAAAGTTGTCCGAGGTTGTAGGACAACTTCGCCGTTGATGAAGTGTGGAAGGAAAACCCTCCTAGGATCTGCTCGTGGTGCACGGTTCTCATGTGCACTTGGTGGTTGAGCGCGAGTATACAAGATCCGATGTCAGAGATGGGATTTGCGCCCCCTGGGTCCCCACAACCACATCTCACACATGGAGCAGCCAGTTCCGAGGACCTGGGTCCCGGCGGGCTCTGCTGGAACGATGCAGAGACGTTGGCACACAAAACTCGATAGGGTGCCGTAAACGAACCCGATACAAGCCCCGGTGCAGCCAAGAACGGCACAACTGCATCGGGCTTTGCCTCGTGTTAGAGCCGCCTATTACAGAGAGCCGCTCGCACACATGTTGTACCCACAACGCTAGTGGGGAATGGCACAAGGAGGATCTCGTGTAGACAGAAGTCTCGCGCGAGCAGCGATCACCAGCGCTATAGCGCAAGAAAACCCCGAAAGATGGTAGGCGGTGTAGCTCAATCGGTAGAGCTATGCGCAACAGTGATGAACTGCATGATGAGGGTTCAAGTCCCTTCACCGCCGCACCGGTTCAAGAGGCATCCGGTCAAAATGCCTCAGTGTCAGAGGAGGACACACCCATGAGCACCACCCAGACCGACGAGCGCCCCCCGCTCGTCACCGACGAGGAGCTGGACGACGCCGTCACCAAGCTCAACGAGGCCAAGGCCAGAGAGCGGGCCATCGAGAAGGCCGCCAAGAAGGCCAAGCGCGCCGAGCGCAAGGCCAAGGTCGCCCACGGCTTCAAGGCCACGGGCGCGGCGGTCATCGACACCGACCTCCGCGACGTCGGCAAGGGCTTCAAGAGCTTCGGCCGGTTCGTCAAGGACCACACCCCGCGCGTGAAGATCGTGCACAGCGAGTCCCAGGACAGCTGACATGTTCTTGCTGCTCGTCTTCATCCTCGCTTCGGGGATCATCGGGTGCTTGATCAACAGCGCCTTCTCGCTGATCTTCGGGGACGACAAGACCGACGAGCAGCGACGCAACAAGTGAGGCCTCTCGCCCAGAGGCAATGAGGGCTGGGCGAGAACCAACCGTACACTCACGTGTATGGAAGAGATGGGGGGCACTGTCTCCCATAACACTCAAACGAAGGGACATCCCAGTGAGCGACACCGCACCATCCACCATCGAGCAGATGCTCGCCCAGACCAACAGCGAGGACGTCGACACCAGTGGCGTCGGCGGCACCAACCTCCGTCTGCGCATCGGCGAACGCGAGGTCTTCCCCGTCGGCGACGGCGTGACCGGCTTCATCAACCTCTCCCAGGCCGAGGGCGTCGTGCTCTCCCGCGTCAGCCTGCGGGACCAGGGCGGCATGCCGGTGATCCAGGGCACCATCCTCGTCAAGGGCGAGACCATCGGCGTCCTCAGCTCCGGCGACGAGGTCCAGCTGCTCCGGCAGTACACGGACCCCAACTTCGCCAACTGGCGCAACCAGATCCACTACATCAACTGGGAGTTCATGAACCCCGGTGAGGCAGCGGTCGAGACCCTCCTCCAGATGCTCGTGGACGCGGGCTGGCCCAACTACGCCCCGGGTCCCCGTGCCCAGCGACTGCCCGACGACCAGCGCACCTCCACCACGGTGTTCGACCGCCAGGCCCCCGGCAGCAACGTCGTCAGCCGGTTCGCCTCGGGCATGCGCCTCAACGGCCTCGTCCTCATCCCGGACCCCCGCACCGGCGTGCTCACCACCTCGTACACCAACAACGAGGGCCAGGAGGTCACCCGCCCCGGCTTCACCAACTTCGTCGACGCCCAGGCCTCGGCGATGGTGCACCTCCTCCAGGTGACCGCCACCGGCGACCAGGCGAAGATCCGCGAGGCCAGCCAGAACCTCAACCTGCTGACCGGCCGCAACGCCGACACGCAGTACCCGCTCCGGCCCACCCTCGGCTACTTCACGCCGACGGTGTCCGAGGGCTCGGATCCCATCGAGATGGACCTCTTCCCGGTGCGCTCCACCGAGGCCGTCGAGTCCACCCCGGCCCAGGAGTCCACGCCCTCCCCGGACGGCGACGAGGACGACGGCGACGCCCTCTTCGGCGCCAGCTAGCTGATCCTCAGCACATGATCGTGGTGCCCCTCTGTGGTCACTTGGTTGCGGACGCCAGCGATGGTAGTCACAACCGAGCGGACGCAGAGGGGCATTGCGCGACCAGAACCAGAGGAGGGTTCTCACATGGTCTTCCTGTTCATCGCTCTCACCATCGGCTCGCTCTTCGTCGAGCAGAAGATGGTGGCAGCCATCAACGACAACATCCCCCGGGGTTGGAACCACTTCACGAAGAAGCGACTCACGTTCCAGGAGTGGCACGCGGAATCCCACGCCCCCAACCTCATCATCAGCCTGCTGCTCTCGTTGATCCTCGCCACCATGTTCCCAGCAGCAGGGCTCATCGTCCTCGTCAGTGGCGTGTGCTCGACCTTCTTGTCCCGGCCCTTCGCCGAGTGCCTGCGCGCCGGTCGTGCAGGCAAAGGGTGGTTCGAGTCCAACAAGGACGACATCAAGGCATCCTGGGACCGCAACAAGGAGCCATTGGTCGACCTCGCCAAGGCGATCATGGCTCTCATCCGCACCATCACATGGCCCTACCGCAAGTACCACGCGGGCAAGGTCCGTATCATCGAGTTCAAGACTCGCTCGACCGAGTGGGTCTCCAGCCACCGGAGGGCAGCATGAAGAACGAGTTCAACGAGATGTTCCAGACGCTGAAGGAGGAGTACGGGATCGACAAGACCGACCTCGTGATCTCCAACATCGCCGGGCTCATCGGGTGCATCTTCGTGATGCGGATGCGCAAATCCCACGGCACCAAGGCCGGCGCCAAGATCATGGGCTACATGCTCTTCGTCGCCGTCATCAACACGGTGCTCTTCACCCGACGCACCGAGCGCCTCGTGAAGGAGGCCAAGGTCGAGACCGCGGGGAACATCGCCGCAGCCCTCAACCTGCCGATCTCCTTCGAAGACGGCATGGCCTTCATCGGCTGCACACACGCCGATGCCCAGCCCAGCAACCTGCTCCCCAACGGCGCTCGCTTCTGCCACACCTGCCAGAACGTCGTCGACACCGACAACAACGTCATCTCGACGGAGCACCTCGACAGCGAGGCGATCGGCTAGATCCGTCCCCCACCTAGCTAGAAGGCGCACGAAATACCAGCTGTGGTAGCAGTGTGTGACCTCCTAGGTGGACGAGGGTGCTTGCCCGGTACCGGATAGCGCAGCTACCACTGCGTCCGGTGCCGGTCAATCGCAGTGGGATGCGGCTATCCGCAAAGACGCCGGACTGCTTCGGCAGGGAAAGACATCCCACACTTTCGCGGCGCATTACCCATGTGCCCACGTTTGAGCAAGCCAGCATAGGCGATCACCATCCGGACTCATGGGTGATGCCGAGAGTTGCTGCTATCTGTGCAGGGAGGTACTTTCCCTGTGGTCAGATCATTTGCTCACCCCCCACTGCTCTCTCTTATTTGCTACAGCAGATTGGACATACGGGGGGACCCCGAGCGAAGCGAGGGGGGGTACCGGAAAAGCCCTCCTTGAGGAGGGTTTGGGAGGTGTTGCAAGCCGGTACGGCGCTTGAGTACCAGCGAAGCTGCATAAACTACTACAAGTTCCCACGGAACGTGGCGAACTTTGGTCTAGACCCCGTCTCAGGAGATACCCATCTCCGGAGAATCTCACGCTACGTGAGCGAAATCGGCCTCTACTTGACATATCGCGTGTTATGGGCGGGGGGACCCGCGCCAGCGGGAGGACCCGCCACACAGGGCGATCAATGTCAGCAGATTGAGGAAAACCCCAGGTCACAGGGGGGCCGGACTACAAATCTTCTACAAATCGTCTACAAAGACCGTCTAGAAAACGCAGACCGAGACCCTACTCCATCCCAGCCGTACACGCACGCACCGTCTCTCTCCACATGTAGAAGAGAGGGTGTGTATCTGTTATCGTTTGGATGATAGAACCGTGTGCACAGGTATCTTGCGCCGGATTCCATTGACGAGGAGAGCGATGTGTCCTCAAAGCTAGCGG
>ERZ724522.1485-NODE-1485-length-12484-cov-10.218923_pt1 | contig 12484 bp, 9 predicted proteins | sample MGYA00376055_ERZ724522 | MGnify/ENA primary metagenome ERZ724522 (study PRJEB28724, sample SAMN07190884) | wastewater metagenome | isolation source: effluent of sewage treatment plant in Hong Hong | place: Hong Kong | collected 2016-03-17 ... | reverse complement strand
CATGCGTGGCGGCTCCGGCGGCACGCGCCGCGGCGGGCGCCGCAGCCGCCCGACCGAAGAGCCGCCCGAACACGTTCGCTTCCTTCGTCGTGCCCGTGAGCACATCGAACGAGGCGAGGCCCGCGTCGATCCGCTGCTGCCGGAGGTGCGCCTCGGCAGCCTTCGTGAAGGCGAGGGTGAGCATCTCCTCGAGCGAAGGCTCGGCCTTGCCGAACTCGAGGGTCGCGGCGACCTTCGTCACCTTCGTGCGGTCCATCCGCGCGATCGCCGCGCGAATGGTCGGGGAGCTCAGGAGCTGCTCGTCGGTGATCATCACACTGCGCCTCCAGCGCCAGCGACGGCGCGCTCGGCGTCCGCCAGATTCTTCAGCGTAGCGTAGCTCGGGCCCGCGCCCCAGCTCGCCGATTCTCGCAGGAAGCTCTTCACCGCGTTCGGGTCGGCGGCGATGTTCGGGGCGAAGCGCTTCATCGTCTCGAACGAGGAGTGGACGAGCGCGGGGTCCGCGCGGCTGATGATCTCGTCCTGCTGGGCGTGTTCGAACGCCGCGGCGTGCATCGGCTCGAGCAGTGCGAGCTGCTTCACCTTGATCTGCTGCATCGCCTCGAACCGGCCGAGCTCCTTCTGGCGCGCTTCGGCGGCCTCGGAGTCTTCTCCCCCGACGAGCGAGCCGACGAGCTTCTTGCCGAAGAGCGCGCCTGCGCCGCCGAGCAAGGCTGTCGACGCGGTACCGAACTGGCGATGGCGGAGCTGCTCGAGATCCCCCGGCTTCACGCCTGTCGAGAGCGCCCCGAGACCTGCCCCGAGGCCCGCGCCGCCGAGGGCGCCAGTCATCGCCGACTGCCGCACATCACCGCCCCGCATGTGGGCTGCGAGAGCGCCCGCGCCTCCTCCGAGGAGGCCGCCGGCAGCAGCGCCGCCGAGGGCACGGCCGAAGACGCTGCCGATGCTCGCGGTCTTCGGCTGCTCCGGCGTCCCAGGGCGCGCGAGAGCGCCGCCAATACCGCCACCGATGGCGCCTGTGGCGACAGGCCCTCCGAGCTCGCCCATGCCGAGCATCTTGTCGTTGCGCTCGAATCGCTTCCAGAAAGCCTCTTCCGCCGCCGGGAACTCGGGCTTGCCGGCCATCCCCTGAAGCGCCCAGTACTCGTCAGCGGTGGACTTTCCGATGTGGCTCCGCAGCCCGACCATGCCAGCGCTGCCGAGTCCGCCGAGCAATGCGCCGCCTGCCGCTCCGCGGAGAGCGCCCTCGGCGCGGTGGCCTTCGCCGCCCGCCATGGCTCCCGTGACGCCGCCGGCGACGGTACCCAGGGCTGCACCCTGCCCCACGACGGGCGCGAGCTGTCGCCATGTCAGGCCGCCGATGCCCTCCATGCCGGCGGTCTTCTTCGTGCTGGCGATGAACGCCCTGAACGCCGCGAGCTTCGCGGCACTCGTGGCGATCTCCTTCACGATCTCGTCGGGAGTACGGTCCGTCGTCGGCATGATCAGCTCCGTCCGTGACGCTCGAGGGTCACGCAGATCTTCTGGTAGCGGTCGCTCGCGGCGAGGGCCGCCTTGAGCGCGGTGTGGGCCTCGGTGCGGTCCGAAGCGACGACCATGTGGGCGACCTTCGCGTGCTCGCGGGTCACCGCGGGGAGGCGAAGGATCGTGCGCACCTGGTCGAGAAGCGGATCGGCCGCAGCGCCATGGAGCGCCATGGCCTCCTTCTCGAACGCCGCGAACGCGTCGCGCGCGTAGACCGAGCGGAAGTTGTGCGCGACATTCGCCACGGCGATCTGCACCGCGTCGGCCTGGGCGATCTTCTCGATCGCGAGATGGTCGAGCGCCTTCTCGAGCGCGCGCGCATTCGCTTCCTTCTGCCGCGCGGTGAGCTCCGGCGTGTGCGGAAGCTCCTCGCTCGCGGTCTTCTCTGCGAAGGGCTCCGCGATCCGGAGCGAGCGGCTCTCGTACGCCGCATCGAACGCCGGCGCAGCCGCGGTGCGCACCGACGCGGTCTTCTCCGCCGCGATGCGGCGCCCGAGGATCACCCTCGGGCTCGCGACGTCGAACTCGACGAGACGATCGTCCGAGCCCTGCTTGCCCTTCGCCTCGAAGAGCGCGTTGAACGCCGCGTTGTTCGTCGCCTCGCAGAGCCGAGCGATCTGCTCGTCGTTCATCTCGTGGCTCGAGGCGAGCTTGTCGATGCTGTCGTTGAGGGGAACCTGATGGTCCACCAGGTCCTTGGCGGCGGCCGCAGCCAGCTTGGCAAACTCGCGCTCGGTCAAGATCGGCATGGGAGATCCTCAGCGAACGACCTCGATGCCTCGGGATGCGAGGTCCTCGAGCGTCGGGTTCTTCGGTCCTGACTGTATCACGAACTCGGCCTCTCCGGCGGAGACGGCCTCGTCTTTCGGGGAGGCGACCTTGGTCGCCGTGACGACGGTCGCGAGGAGCTGCTTGCCGAGATCCCGCGCGGCCTTCGTGCGCTTGTCGCCGAGCGGGATGTCCTGTGCTGCGGCGTAGAGCTGCGCGTCACGGGTGAGCATCTGCGTGACCACGGCCTCGGGCGAGAGCGCCTGCGCGCCTGCGTACTTCACGCGGAGCGTCGAAAACCCCCGCACGAAGCCTTCCTTCAGGATCTCGCGGCGCGGCCCATCCTGCAGGGCGATGTAGGCCTGCACGTGGAAGTCGTTCGAGAAGACGCTCCGATCGAAGAAGAGGTGCGCGTACGCCGCGTACTCCCCTGGGGTGACGTGGAAGGCTTCCTCGAGCTCTTCGCTCGTGGCGCGCGCAAGGAGGCACGCGTCGAAGAGATCGCGGACGTTCTCGACGTCGTAGGAGCTCAGCGCCGCCGAAACGGAGCCGACGACTCCCGCCGCCTCGGGAGACAGCGGGGAGCCGTGGAGCACGTGCACGAGAGCCGCCTCGTAGGGCGTAGAGACAGGACGCTCCTCCGTCAGGACAGCGCGGTACCTGCGGCGAGGATCCGGTCTTTCACGCGGCGTTCTCGGTATCGACATGATCGAGAGCAGAGGTGTGCTGGTCGAGCTCGAGCATCAGCTTGCCGAGCCCCTGGAAGGTGTTGCGCACCTGCTCCTCGAGTCCTTGATAGGTGTCGTTGCTGAGCTGCTCCGTGAGATCGGCCTTGCGGAGCTGCATCGTGAGGAGCGTGCGGCCGAGATCGTCGACCGTCTCCTCGAGGTCCTTGTTCCGCGCGCCCCGCCCGAGGTGCCCCGGATTCGGGCCGCCGACGCCGCCTGCTGCGCGGTCGAGCTCGGTGAGCGCGCTGACGTCGAAGACGCCCTGGTCCTGGAGCGCAGCGGCCTGCTCGAGGAACGCGGGGTTGATCTGCTGCGCGATCTCGGTCGACGACGGGCCCTCAGCGCCCATCATCGGGACCTGCGGCTGCTGCATGGAGGGATCCATGGAGGGATCCATGCCCGGCTGCGCGGGGGCACCGCCCTGCATCGAGGGATCCATGCCCGGGGCACCGCCCTGCGGAGCGGGGGCGCCGCCTTGCATCGACGGGTCCATGCCGGGAGCGGCGCCCTGCGGCGCAGGGGCACCGCCCTGCATCGAGGGATCCATGCCCTGCGGCGGCATCGGGGGCTGCTGCGGCGCGGGCGCACCGCCCTGCATGGACGGGTCCATGCCCGGAACACCGCCCTGCGGCGCTGGTGCGCCGCCCTGCGGCGGCTGCGCCCCGGCCATGGCCGGATCCGTCGCCTGCATGGCCATCGGGTCCTGCGAGAGCTCCTGGGCGCGCTGGATCACCGGCTGGAGCGCCTGGATCTGGCCCTGGATCTGCTGCATCTGGGAGTTGAGCCCGCCGAGGATGTCGTGGAACGCCGCCTCGAGCGGCGACGCGGTCTTCGTGAGCTTCGGCACGATGAGCGCCCGGCAGCGTCCCTCGACCTCGGCGATCTTGAGGATCGCTTCGGCGTCGGCGCCCGAGATCTGATGCGTGTCGGCGAGGTATTTCAGCGCCGCCGCCTTCGGCATCTCCGGCTTCTTGTCGATCGACGCCATCTCCGCGCCGGCGTTCACGACGTTGACCTTGTGGGCCCCCATCGACCGCAGGCCGTTGAGCCCGAACTCGATGACGCTCGAGGCCCGGGTGAGAAGGTCCTTCGCGTCGCTCTCGCCCTTGAGCGGCACCCAGCGCCACGTCGCAGGGACGAGCACGAAGTCCTCGCCGCGCGGGCGCATCAGGCGCGCCGTGGGGGCGCGCGGGTCGATCCGGAGGATCTTCTCGCGGTACCCGTCGGTGTCGGCGAGCGTCGCCGAGATCACGCCGTCGGAGCTCGTCGAGAGCTTCGAGAGCTTCACGGGCCGCGTGCCGTAGTAGTGGCTCCCGGTCTTGTAGACGAAGATGCCGAGGCCCGCCTTCGGGCCCGACTTCTCGTCGGTGAAGAGCGCCTTGTAGACCGGCGTCCCCTCGAGGGCGTTCTCGGTCACCTGCTCGCCGAACATGGTGTCGCACTCGCAGTACGTGCCGTTCCCATGCACGAGCAGGCGCGCGGCCTTGTGCGAGCGCTCGACGTCGGGCTCGGTGCCGTGGAGGCTCACCGTCGAGGTCGGCTCGGGGTTGATCGCGTAGGTGCCCGGCGCGTAGCGCTTCGTGCGCGTGACGCCCTCAGACTGCTTCGGGTAGAACGGACGGTCGTCGCCGAGCAGGTCGACGGGGTTCACGAGCGCGAGCACGGGCTCCTGCGTGCCGTCGAGCTTCCAGACCTTGTAGACGCCTGGCTCCCGCATGTCGTGCAGGTCGTGGTACTCCTGCTCGACCATCGCCATGTTCGCCGAGGGCTTCGGGTCCTCGTAGTAGTACCCGCGGAGCTGCACTCCGCGGAACGCGAGCGGCGTGCGCGAACCGAAGGACTTCGTGCCCTCGCGGTTCTCGGCGACGCGGAGCCCCGGGAAGGTCTCGGTCGAGATCCCCGCGATCTTCGGGCGCTCGGCACGGAGGCGCAGCGACGCGACGAGCGGCTCGACGCCATAGCTCTCGGCGGCGAACTTGAGGAGCGACGGACGCTCCTGCAGCACGCGAGCGAAGGCAGCCTTCACGCGATTCGGCGCGCGGTCGAGGTAGCCGAGCAGCTTCGGCTCGCGCTTCGGCGACTCGAGCTTCGCGTGCTTCGCCATCGCGAGGAGATCGGAGGCGTAGCGGTACTGACCGCCGTAGGGGTCGTAGGACGGCCCGTTGAGCCCCAGCGTCGTGGCGAGCCCCACGGGGCGGGCCGAGAGACCGCCTGTGATCGCACCGATCAGCTGCCCCGCCTCGTCGCCAAGCCCGCGGGTGAGCTTCGGGTGCTTGACGTTCATGTGGGACCCGATGCCGTGTCCCAGAGTCCCGCCGAGGGCGCCCGCGACGCCTCCCCGCATCATGCGTCCCCCGATGTCCCGGTAGTCTTCGTCGTAGACACCCGTGAGGCCGCCTGTGAGGCCTCCGAGAACGGCCGACTCGAGGGCCTTCTCGCCGTACACGTCGATCAGCTTTCCGGCCTGCTCGCCGAGTCCCGCGGTCTTCGGGTACATGCCCTGCGGGGGCATGCCCGCCGCGGCGGCGGGCTGCGCGGCAGCAGGCCCTGCGGGGAAGCCCTGCGGCTGCTGGGGCTGCGGCTGCGGAGCGCCCCAGGTCTTCACGTGGCTCTTGTAGAGCTTCGAGATCTCGTCGATCCCCATCTGGCCCTGGTCGAGGGCGGAGCCCGGCGTCGTGCCGTTCATGCGCGCGAACTGCTCGATGAAGTTCTCCCACATGGCGGGGTCGAACTGCTCGTTCGCGCGCTTGGTGACCGTGCGGGCGAGGGGCGCAGAGCTCTCTGCCGCCACCTTGACCTCTTCCCGCGACCGGAAAGGCGAGTACTTGTCGGGGTTCAACAGCGCGGCCGTGCCCATGAGCGCAAGTCCAGCGGGCATCATGACCGCCGCGGCCCGATCGTACCGCTGGGCACGGGGGCTGTAACCGCCGTCTGCAGCCTCTGCGAGGAGAGAGCCCGCGATGGATCCCGTGCCGCCCAGCATCGAAGCTGCGCTGCTGAGCTGCGCAACATCCGCGGCCGTCTCTCGTGCTTCGGCGTAGCTGTACCGTCCTGTCGTTGGCGGGACCACGAGGTTGCGGATGTCGACGTCGGTCGGCACCGTGTCCGGCAGCTTCGTCGCCTCACCGAGCGCCTTGTCCGCGCCGCGCGAGATCTCCGCGACCCACTCGGGCGTGAAGGGCACGAAGATGTCGCGCGACTTCACGTACATGATCTCGAGCGGCGAGATCGCGCTGTCGGCGAAGACGGCCGGGACGTAGACGGGCTCCCCGCTCACGTCGAGGATGAACGCTCCGAACGCCGAACCCATGTCCGCGTTCGAGTCGAGCATCTTGAAGGTGACGATCGACTCGACGAGATCGGGGAACTTCGACGCGAAGGCCTGGTACGCCATCTCTCCGAGCTGCTGCTCGAAGAGCTGCTTCTGGCCCTCCATGGTCGGAGTCTGTTCGAGCGCCTGAATCGCCGGCGACAGGGCTGCGTGCTTGTACATGCGAGAATCCTATCAGAAAAGCGGGACGATTCAGGCGCGAACTCGTGACTCGGCGAGCCGCGCTACGGTGCGCAGCCCGCCGGGCTTCAGCGACCGGCGACGCGCGCGGCGGCGGCAGCGAGGCGCTTGATCGACGCCTCCTTGACCTCCTCCATCTCCTCGACGAGGGGCTTCTCCTCGGTCTTCTCGTGCTCGGCGCCGTGCTCGAGCTCCTCGGCGGCCTGCTCGAGGGCGTGGGCGACCTCCATCTCCTCGGCCGCCTCGTCGTCCGCCTTCTTGCGGAAGGCGTCGGCGACGCGCGCCGCCGCGGTCTTGTCCGCGCCGTACGCGACGTACATGCGCTCGAGGTACTTGGCGCGGGCGCCGGTGCCGAGCGGGAGCATCGCGTTGATGTGGGCGACCTTCTCGGCGTCGCTCATCTCGTTCGGGAGGAACGCGATCGTCGCCGACGCCGTCTTGTCGAACGCCGCCATCGCGCTCTTCGCGAGCGGGGTCACGGAGTTCGAGCCCGAGACGCGGTCACCGCGCTGCGCGTGCTCTTCCTTGCCGAGGATCGCCGAGCCCGAGGGCTTGACGTCCGTCTTGCCGACGCCCGCCACGCCCTTGTGGGCGTAGCCCGCGGGGCGGTTGTGCTGGTCGAGCTTCGCGCTGTCGGTGTGCGCCGCCGCGGCCTCGGCGGTGTTCGGATGGCCCGAGTACGGAAGACCCGCCGCCTGCTTCAGGCGCGAGACGGCCTGCGCCATCGCAGCCTTCGAGTGCTCCTCGGCCGAGTTCGAGCCCTCGACGCGATCACCGCGGGGAGCCGGCTCCTCGGTGCCGACGGCGCCCTTGCCCTTGTCCTGGGTGTTGCCGACGCCCGTGTTGGCGTAGCCGGCCGGGCGGTTGTGCTGGTCGAGGCGCGCGGCCGCGTCGTTCTGTGCCGCCTCCTCGGGGGTGTTCGGCGTCTCGTTCTCGTAGGCGACCTTCTGCATGAGATGGAAGGCCTCCTGCGCCGCGAGGGTCACCGGGTCGACGCTGGCCGCGGTCTTCGCGAGGCCGCTGTCGACGTGGCCCGCCTGCTTGCAGAGGGCGTCCGAGGCGCGCGTGAGCAGCGCGCAGAGGTCACCGGCGACCTTCAGCGTGACGTCGCCGGGCGCAGCGAAGACGTCCGGCATGCCGGAGTTGTCGGCGACGTAGTCGGCCGCGTGATCGGCCGCTTCCTTGGTGGGGTACTGGATCGCGCCGGTGCGCACCAGCTCTGCGTTCAGCCCTCGCACGTAGGCACGGTTGAAGAGCGTCGAGGTCATCGTGATTTCTCCTGAGCAGGGTCGCGTCTTTCCCGACGCTTGCGTGGTTGAGTGTAGAAGAGACTGGACAGGGGCACAAGCGCCGTCAATACGCGCCTTCTTCCCCTTCGCCGAAGTTCGGGTTGAAGACCAGGGCAGGCACCGGGGCCGTGCCGCGGATGTTCGTAGTGTGACCGCTGGCAGCGCCCTGGATCAAGCTCTGCTTCAGCTGTCGATGTCCCATCCGAACCATCCAGTCCGGGTTCAGGAGGGGATTGCGTGTCGCGGGAGCCATGAGCGGGGTGACGCGCGCGTTGAGGGTCGCGACGGTCACACGCTCGACGCCGCGCCGCTTCAGATCTTGGACGAGCCCTGGCGTGACGAGCGTGCCCGGGAGGTGCTCCTGCACCGGACGAGCGAGGTGCCGGCCCTCGGCCTGGCTGAGGGGGACCTCGGAGATCGACTTGCCGACGAGCGTCTTGAAGCGGTTGAAGTCGATGACGTCGCCGCGGACGATGCCGTGGTCGTTCGGGTCGACGCGATCGACGGTGAGGTAGTTGAGAGTGCTCTTCGCAAGCACCTCGAGGTGGCGGCGATCGACGTCGATGCCCGCCTCCTTGTACACGCGGCCGATCTGGTCGACGAGGTACTCGCGGCCCGCACCGAGACCCTTGTGTGCGACGATCTCGTCGGGGCGCGGGGTGCCTTCCGAGAGCACGTCGCCCGCGAAGAGGTGCTGGCCCTTCCGTACGGTCACGGAGAGGCCAGGGGCCACGTGAGCCTTCACCCCGCCGACCGTGACGTAGTGGCCGCCCTGCGGCGCCTTCACGATGTCTTCGACGACGCCATCGCGCGGGGCGAGCGCGGCTTTGCTCTTGAACGACGCCGGCGTCTCGATGAGGGCGCGGAAGCCCTCGAGACCGCTCACGCCTGCCGAGCCGCCTGCTGTGCGGACGCCGTGCTTCGCGTTCAGCGCAAGCTGGGTGAGCGGCTCGCCCATCGCATGTGCGGCGCGGATGCCGACGTTGTCCCCGATCTGGTTGAGCTTGCCCGTGACCGTCCGGCCCATGCAGAGCTGGCAGACGCCGTGTTTCGCCTCGCAGGTCATCGGGGAGCGGACGATGACGAAGCCGCCGTGCTTGCGGAGATCTTCCGCGGCGCGGGTGTCGATGAGCTTCTCGTTGTCCGCGCGGTAGCGGTCGACGATCTCGGGCGATGTCACCGGCAGGCGGATGCCGTTCTTCGTGCCGCAGTCGTGCACGGTGACGACCTGCGCTGAGGTGTTGTTGACGATGATCTTCGAGATGTCGCCGGGCTCCGAGACCTCGATGGTCGACTTCGCCGCGGCCATGCGGGCTTCACGGTTCGCCGCCCACCACTCGGAGGGCTTGAGCCCCTCGGAGTACGAGCGCGTGATCAGCCAGGGCTGCACCTGATCGTGCTCGTCGTTCGCCGCGACAGGCGCCCCGACGGCCTTCATCAGCTGCACCATGTTCCCGCGACCGCCCGAACGAGCCATGTCGCCCATGGTGCCGGGGTGGTGCTTCGCGTAGTCGACCATCTTCGCCTGCGTGGCGGAGACGATGGCCTGCCGCGCCGCGCGCGTCGGAGCCTTCTGGATCTTCTTCAGCGCGGGGCGCACGATCGCGTCGCGATCCTTGTAGATCGGAGCGATGTCGTCGAGACCGACGGAGATGCCTTCCATGGTCGCGATCTCGTCGCCGATGTTCTTCACCTTCACGATCGTCTGCGCGTAGCGCTCGGGATCGTCTTTCGCGAGGCGGAGCATCTGCTTGAAGAGCGCTCCCTTCGTGTAGGCGCCCTGTGGGCGGTAGCCGTCGGGCAGCGCGTCTTCGAGCAGGTGATGGCCTAGGGTCTTTTCGGTCATAGACGGCCCGTCGCGATATACCGCCGCGCCAAGGCGTTGAGGGCGGGATCTTTGAGGCGGAGCCTCTGTCGCGGCATGTTGAACACCTTTCCGCGCACGTTCAACGGCGTCGCAGCAGGGATCTGTGCTTTCGCCAACGCGTCGTAGAGCTCATCGGGCACGAACCCGATCCGCTTCGCAGGGATCCCCGTACCTGCGACGTCGCTCAGTTCGTTCAGCTGGTCGAGGATGTGCTCACGCCGAGTCGCGGGCATCAGCTGCCCTGCATTGGCGACCAGACGCTTCTCGAGTGCGCGCGCGCGACGCGTACCCGGCTGTACGGGCGCATTGCCCGTGCCTCCCACCTGCTTGTGGAGCTTGGCGAAGAGAATGTCGTCATCCGGCACGCCCGTGCCCGCATACATGTGGGTGACTGCGTCTGTCACGCCATAGGCTTCCGGATCTGCGCGCACAGCCATGAGCTCTCGCAACGTAGGTTCGATGCCTGCATGGCTCGCATGGGGATAGCTGTGGCGACTCGTCATGGCCTCCACCTCGCCGAGCTCGTGCTGGAGCGCCGAAAGGTTCAGCGTCGCATCCATCGGGTGGCTCGGAGGTAGCCGCGAAGGCGCGCGTGCCAGCGCGTTCTGTGCGATGTTCGCGTCTCGTTTTTCGGCCATCATGCGCAAGTAGCGCCCGGATCGCGGGCTCACCTCCACGTCAAAACTGTCATGGCGTACCCCAGGGGTCCTCTCGGCGAAAGCGTATGTTCTCGGTTCGAAAGAGAGAGGAGCACTTCCGGTGACGTCCGCCCTTACGAGCGCACCGGGACGTGCGAGCTGCGCGTTGAAGAGGCGTTGGTTGAGCTCCCGGTGGCGTGCGAGATCCGGCGGCGCGGCAGGCGTGTGGCTGTACGTCCGGCTGAGCTTCTTGACCTCCTCCGGCGTCATCCCGGGGGACAGCGCGGTTGCCGGGAGGACGTCCTCGTATCGTGCACGCCCTGCGGCCACCTCCTTGTCGAGGCGGCTGGCTGCGAACTTCCCTAGGGTCTCGAGGTACCCCAGCTCCTTGGCGCGCGCAGGGAACATACCGCCGAGCGTAGCACGGGTCACACGCCGCCGTACTGCCCGATCCCGACGACCTCGTTGCGCGTCGCATCATCCCCGCCCTCGAGCGACGAGGAGTGTCCGAAGCCCGCGGGGCGCATGCGCTCGAGCATGTCGTGCTCGAAGCCGCTGAGCTGGGGTTCCCGCGTGTCTTCATCGAAGTTCTGGGCGAACTCGACGAAGTCGGTCGCAGTGGGTTCCGCTGCTGCGACCTTCGGATGGCCGAACCCTGCTGCCGCGTCGAGCATCTGCGTGTTCTTCGCGACCGCGGCGCGCTGACCGTAGTCGTGCATGAGATCGGCCACGAGCTTGCCCGGGGCGTCCCCAGCAAGGCCTCCCACGAGACCGCCTGCGAGAACCCCCGGAATGCCGTAGCGGCGGCCGCCGTAAGCACCGAGAAGCCCCGCGCCAGCCAGGGTACCTACCTGCCCTGCCAGGGCGCGATCGTGAAGGTGCTGCCGGTACTGCTCGGGGGAGTCGAACTCGAGGCGCATGATTCAGATCCTTCCGGTGCGGATGAAGCGCGTCGTTGCGGGGGACGGCGTCAGCGCCTTTCCGAGATCGAGGGCGCCGCGCAAAGACGGCTTCTTCGTGAAGTTCATCATCTTCTCCGGAACCCCCTGGACGGACGCGGCCACTTCCTCCGGGAGATAGGAGATCGGAAGGTTGGTCATCATCGACATGTTCACGGCCTTCTGGCGCGACTGGGGGGCCAGCCGCTCTGGCGCCCGCGCGAGAGCTGCCTCGATGGCACGGTGCTGCTTGCCGTGCAGCGGGATCGGGGCGTCGGGCGTCCCGCCTGCCTGACGGACCAGCTTCTGCACATAGGCATCATCTGGATGCCGCTGCCGTAGCTTCGCCATCGTCGCGAGCGCCTCGGGGTCCCCTGCGAGGGCGAGGTTCTCGCGGATGATCGGTTCTGACCCGAGGTGCGACGCGAAAGGTGCTGCCATGCCCTTTCGCGCAACCGCGCGGTTCATCGTGCTCGCCTCCCCGAGCTCGTGCTCAAGAATAGCGCGGTTCAGCGTGGGGTCTTCGGCAACAGCCCCCGTGAGGAGATGTTCCGGAATCGCAGGATGCAGCGTGCTACCGAGCGCACGCGAAACCCCGAACGGTCGATCGAGCGTCCGGACGAAACGGGCAGAGGTGTCGGGCGCGTACACCGAATCCAGCAACATGCCCGCACCCAGCCCTGGCGCGAGCGTCTTCTGCATCTTGACCCCAGGCACGTCGGGATGTGCGAAGCGGGCCTCGTAGAGCTTCTGGTTCAGGGCTCGGCGGCGCGCGAGGGCTTCGGGGGCGACCTCGGAGGGCGCGGACATCTCGGCGCGCATGCGGCGCTTCAGGAACGGCTCGAAGATGCTTCCCACGCCGCCTTCGGGGACATCGGGCATGACGTCCGAATAGCGGAGCCTGCCCGCCGCGATCTCTTTGTCGATGCGCGAGGCCGCGAGCTTCGAGAGTCCGAGGGTGGCGTAGGCGTCGCGGTATCCGCGCAGGGACTGATGCATGGGGATCTCCTGGAGAGGAACGAGGGCTCTCGGCGCTCGCTGCCTATCGTACAACGCGTGAACCCTGTAGCCCAGCGCGCTGCGCCTCTTCCCGGGCTATGTCTCCAGCAACTCTGCTGGGGTACATACTCTCCAGATGCGCCGTCATCGCCTTGCGCATGGCAGGAGATTTGGCGCCGTAGCCCAGCGCACCGATGGCGAGGGCGGGAACGCCGTAGCGAA
>ERZ724522.1484-NODE-1484-length-12511-cov-12.412653_pt1 | contig 12511 bp, 13 predicted proteins | sample MGYA00376055_ERZ724522 | MGnify/ENA primary metagenome ERZ724522 (study PRJEB28724, sample SAMN07190884) | wastewater metagenome | isolation source: effluent of sewage treatment plant in Hong Hong | place: Hong Kong | collected 2016-03-17 ... | reverse complement strand
CGGACGACCCGACGCCGACGGACGACCCGACGCCGACGGACGACCCGACGCCGACGGACGACCCGACGCCGACCCAGTCCTAGCCCTACGGGCTGGACCGGGTCTCTCACCCCGAGAGACCTAGCGGTGCAGGGATTATCACGACCCCTTCCCCGCTGAAATAATTATGTTTAAAAAAAGATACTTATTTCGGCGAAGACTTCACAGCTGAACCATGTGAAAAACAAAAAGACCACTATAAAAGTGGTTCTTTTTTTATTAGCCTTCGCAAACCTCAGGATATACCATAGAAGCGATCCGCCACGACGCGAGATCAAAGGGGCATTCTCTGTTCTGTTGGAAACCAGATAATGTCTGTATCCACTATGACTATCGGGATTGCAAGAGCCAACAGGGGGAAGCAGTGCTTGCGATATCGTCTATATATGAAAACGTGATGCCTGTCGGACGCACGTTTTCGATAGCGTATACTGCATGCGAATGCCACCCCCTCTTGTCTCTTTGGTAGGGGCATCTTCTCATACTCTCAGAGAGATATCAACAGAGAGAACAAAAATAAAATGGCTCAACTGAGCCATTTTATGTATATCCTGTGGATAAAGGTGTGGATGGTTTGTGGGGTGTTTGGGGAGAACTAAAGAAGTTATCTTTTTTTAGGAAAAGACGAGACAACGCCAGAAACAGCTGGGCCAGACACAGAAGCGCACTGTCTACCCATTGAAATAGAATTCAAGCCTGTTTTACCAGTAGCGGTGTTTCTTCGTCCTCTACAATAGTCCTTTGCATAAGCCTGCCATGCTGATGGAGTACGACAATCATTCACACTCGTCACAACAGATGTTCGATCATGACAAGAAAAACGTACTTGCTGATAGGTCTTTTGAGTTCGTAATGTAAGGCCAGCAAATGCTAAGCCTGAACCCAACGCAAGAGTGACAACTCCGATAGCGACTTTTTGCTTTGTACTTACTCTTGTGGCAGTTGTTGTTGACATATAATACCTAAAAAATAACTATAATCTATACTCAGAGTAACAAAAATCTACGGTATTGTAAATAAGAACTGTGGATAAACACAACAAGAACACTGTACAACACCAACGTAGAGATGGTATGGAAATGTACCAGCACAAACATGTGAATTGATACAAGTGCCAGAAGAGCAGTAAACATACGAGCACGCCATGCACACACATATGTATAGACCAAAAAAGCTGCAGTCACACACAATCCAAACCAACCCCGAGTAAACAACACTTCAAAAATCTCAGAATGAAATCTATCTATAATGGCCCCCTCATGAATTTGACCATCCCACATAGTAAGTAAAGCAGACTGTGTATCTTGTCCAAACCCAAACACTGGCACTTCCGCAACATGTGTATATGCTGTGGCATACAATGCAAGACGTTCACGCACGCTCTCAGATTCAAGAGACAACAAAAAGACTCTTGGTGCTAGCACCACTGCCCCCAATAGACAGAGAAAAAGAGCTGCAACATAGGGCAGATTTTTTTTTGATTGCACCATCAATATGAAAAAAAATAAAAAAAGTAGCCCACATACCACTTTTGAACCAGTGAGAATGATAGTAAGACTAAACAGAACGTACCAAAATATTTTTTTGTGTCTCGTCGCTGTACGATGAACAAACAATATACCCAAAAAAGTAAGCAATGCTAATGTGTTTGGGTTACCAATCAGACCAAATACTCGCGAATCAAAATATTCCATCTGAAATGGCCCAATAGGAATGATACCACTCACACAGGCCATTACACATATAATTCCAATAGTATATATGTACATTACATAGAATATGTCTTGTTGTGTCCGTGGCACATTACTCCAATATACATAGAGCAAACCAGTCCAAAGTAATAAAAAAAGATGTGTCACAAAGCCACCATATCTATACGCAACACCCGATAACGAAAGAGACGTATCAATAGATGTAACAAAAGCAAGACCATGAGAACAGACCAAAAGACACAGCAAAAAACAAAATACAGCATCCACACGTATATTTTTTGGTGGGTATATACAAAGAACACTGATACCAGCGCACACAAACCCAATGAGAAGCATTGCTTTGGGTAATTCAAAATGATCTGGACCAAACGGAAACCACACAATAGATGGTAATACCATACACACAGACAAAAGCCTGACTATCTGCATATTTCGCGTACTACCTGTCTGATGTGACGTATACGTATCACTCATACCACGAATCAACGACACTATGAATGTCTTGACTATCTACCACAAATACACCTTTCTCTACCAACACCTCCTCGAGTTGTTTTTTTTCATCAAGCATTTTCTTTGTGGGCCGCTTGGTAGCAGACACACGCTCATCGAGCTCTTGCATACGCTTCCACACTTGCTGTAATTCTGGATATTTAGATACAGCCGCAGCATATAAAACGGCTGGGACATGCTCATGTACCCCAGAAACACGTACCATCGCCGCTGCTTCATCAATTGCATCAATCGCTTTGTCAGGTAATTTTCTATTTTTTACCTTTTTTTGTGTCAAAGTAACTGCCTCTTCAAGAGCCGCATCAGTGAACTCTACTTTATGAAATTCTTTAAATTTTTCAGCTACACCGCGGATGATAGTCAGTGCCTCCTTCATACTAGGTTCATGTACCTCAACTGGTTGGAAGCGGCGCTCAAGACTTGGGTCTGTTTTGATATATTTTTCATATTCTGCAGTAGTTGTCGCGCCAATCATCTGGAGCTCTCCCCGAGCAAGTGCTGGTTTGAGAATATCTGCAAAATTCACCGCCCCCTCTGTACCCTGCGATTGAATGACAGAATGCACTTCATCAATAAAAAGAATAATTGAGCGACCACCAGACTGAATTTCACTCACAATTTTTTTTGCTCGCTCTTCAAATTCTCCTCTATATTTTGTTCCTGCTAGAAGTGATGGTACTGACAATGCCAGTAGGCGCCTATCTCGTAGAGCATCTGAAACTTCACCTGACACAATACGCTGTGCGAGCCCCTCTACAATAGCTGTCTTCCCAACTCCTGGAGGGCCAATAAGAATAGCATTATTTTTTTCACGGCGGGATAATACTTGTGAAAGTCTCAATATCTCCTCATCACGACCAATCACCATATCAATCTTTTTTTGACGAGCTAACTCGGTAAAATCAGTACCGTATGTATTTAATGTTGGCGTCTTTGTGTTTGGGTGATGTTCCTTCGAGACTGATGTACCTGTTTCTTTTTTAGACAAAAATCGCATCACCACAATCGCACCGACAATAGCAAGAATTTGAAATAGTGTAACAAGTGACATATATATAAATAGAATAGTATCAGTATACCATACTATGCTATAGTATTCACTTTTTTGTATCTACAAAACAAAGCGATACATGCACCAACCACAAACAACCCCACCAACGAACTCCACAGATAATGATCAAAAAGAAGAAGTGGGACAAATGGCACAAAGAACACTCCATCAACAAATGATATCTGAAATGTTTTAACAAAGAGCAAGGAGCAAAGAACAAAGAGCAATACTCCCACAACACCAATTTCTACCAATACAAGCAACAGCACATTGTGTACCGGCTGATACTCCCAGATAGGACGAGACGAATCTTTTTGCATCAGCGTAACAGTGTAGTGTCCAGGCCCCATACCAAACAACATGTTCTCTCCGGCCAATTCAATTGCCTCCGCATTACCACTTACTCGCTCAGATATCGATTGTCGCTCATTGAGAGTTTTGGCACCAAGACGAGTGGTAATGAGGGGCCACAATAGCCCACAGAGAATTGCAAACGTACAGATGACAGTGAAGATTGATACGATATGTTTCTTACTTTGTTTTGATCGAAATGACAAAAAAAGTAATCCAAGAAATAACGCAATCCAAGCACTCCGACTAAACGAGACAAAGACACCTACAGTCAATAATATAATCAACAAGTAATTTAAAATCTGATATCTAACATTAAAAATATCTGTAAAGTTTTGCGCCTTTGATCTAATATATAAAAACAAAAGCAACATCAAAACCAAATACCCTCCAAAGACATTTGGATGACTCAGTGTCCCATACGCACGCAACCAACGTTCACTCTCTGCCACCACCACGCTACTCCCCACCTCAGCAGCAAGGTGGGCACTCGTACCAAGCAGTGTCGAACTCCACGTGTTCTGGAGAAAAAACTGTGCAACCCCCAACCCAGCTTGGAATATAGCACCGAGAACTAGAGCACGGATCAATGTTCTATTTTCCAGTGGGGAAAGAAGAGTACAAAAGAAAAACAATACCGCTTCGAGCATGTGCACAGATTGTTGGAGTGCAATATCTGGATAGACGGTAAAAAAAGATCGACCATAGAGGTAGGCACAAAGGCCTGCAAGCGAGAGCACAAATAACCGCTCCTTGGTCCAGCGAAACCGCACCTGTTTTCCACGAATATGATTGGTGTACAAAAAGAGACAACACGACATAACGCACACCACCAATACTGCTTCACTGGCATACCACAACAGCGTCCCATACTGCCACTTGACCCCACCGATCATGGATTCGTAATACACCCACGCGGTTGAGAATGGAAAAATAACGAGTGCTAATTGTAGAGAATACGCATATACACGTTGTGCACCAGACATCAACATAGCTTGTTTTTGAACATTTACATCTACTAAATAAGTGGACTAAATACGTTTTACTGCATGTGCGGTTGTACAACATATTGTCTTTTGTCCATATCCCAATATAGTACCACAATAGACCCTGTATACATATCTGTCTTATTTGAATCTTTCAAAAAAACAATCCGGTCTTCTGGTACATGTGCTATCGTATGTGCTGCCCCGACAATATGTGCAATATTTTTTTCAAATGGACGACCCGCACGAACAAATACCCAATCTGGTTGGATATACAAAATTTGTTCCATAGCATGGTGCAAAGATCTTCCTACAGAATAATACCCCTCATACGTTCTTTTTAGATGCTGATTAGAGGCATACAAGCAGACAAATATCACGATAGTCATTGTGAATATTTTTACCTTGGAAAAAGTAAATTTTGTGTGCTGATCCACCCAGTACTGGATAACTCCAGCGCAAATACATGCCGCACCAATTTGCAAGAGATAACTATATCGAGACGGTAAGACGTCCCACCACACATCTGTTTTAAAAAAAATAAACGGACTCATTGTGATCAGCATCCACCCTAATCCATACAGGTACAATTTTGATGTACGAAACATATACGTTGTTAGCAGACAAACACACAAAGCAAATACCCAAAGATACAATGAAACTACAGGCCAAATATGTATAACAATTTTTTTAAAATATGTCAGAGGGATAAAGTGATGCAATACTATAGTTGGTGCGCGTAGTAATGCAAACACATCGAGATTCCATATCTGTTGCTGTATCCAGACACTATCTTTTTGCCACATATATTGATGTATCATATATATGATAGACACCATTATTACACTAATCGCAAACAATACTACGGGCATTCTTTTTATGTCACGTTCACCATGGAATACCCAGGTCATTGCAAGAAGAGCTGGAGTAACAATTGCCGATTCTTTTGTACCCAGTGCAAGTACAAAAAAAAGTAAAGAAATAAAAATATATACATTTTTTTTCGTATCGACGTACTGATAAAAACAAATAACACAAAGTAATATAAATAACGTAACCAACGTGTGCATATTGGCAGCAATCCAAAGAACTGGTTCATACGCTACGCCACCAAACGCAACGACCACTGTGGTTACACTGGCTGCCAACATTTTTCTCCCTAGTTTCCATACAAGTATCCCTGAAAAAAAAGATACCATTATGTGCAGACATATGGATACACCAAAAAAAATAATCGGTTCATAGTACCCAAATTTTGGATACAAAAAAGCATACAGCGCATTGACTACCGGAGAATAAAAAGTAGACATACGCGCACTCACGATACTAGACCATGAACCATGTATTTGCTGACTATGCCATGCCCACGTAAAGTCGTCTGAAAAAAAATATCCATTCCATACAATATGACCATACACAAGTGCTACAATACTAGAAGCAAAAAATAACAAGCACCACGCTTGGTGATGTAGGTATAGCCATCGGCACCGGGAACTACACACTTGTGTATATGAGTTCACACAACCACTTGCCTGCGCTAAACATGTCTTTAGTTTTTTATAAATATACTGAAACATAGTAGATTACTCATACATTTTCAACTCCACATTTTGCATGTATTCTCCCATTCATCCCGATACAACACCCTCCTATCCTCTTCATGAAATTTTAACATACTATCAGATACTATCACAGCGGTTTGTATCTGACGTGAACGCGCTAGCTTCTCTCTCATCCACCATAGCTGCAATCGCTTTGCCACCATCTCACCCACACGCCATAGTGACAACAAACATTGAAATGAACAAATAGATCGAACCAAACGACCGCAGACCGTATCACTCACTCGAATATGACTTGCAGCAATATATGGTGTGCATGCAAACGGGAGTGTCTCGTTTACCCACGCATTATCTACCAGCATGCGAGCATGAATCTGCTGCGGATCATAGATGGGAATCAATAGCACAATCCAATACTGCAAATAAATATCTCGTTCAATCGCCAAAGACTGTAATGAGAGCGAACTCTCAGTCAGATAAAAACTCAAACACACCTTGTTTTTTACCTGTCTACCATGTCGACGAAATCCAGTAATACTCAGCAACATTGTAACCAAAAAACGTGTGAGAAATACTGTCTTGTCTTTGGTAATCACAACGATATCGATATCACTCTGCTCTGTCGGCACTCCAAACCCGACCGTGTTGCAAACAAACACTGCTCGCACAAACGGAACGAGTGAAATCAATGACGTAGCACGCTTGGCACGTTTCATCTTTTGGATATACTGACGTTGATGCTCACCACGTGAACGCATGGTCGCTCTTCCATTTTTGAGCGCATACACTCCGTCAAGCTTTGTCACATACGAAGCATGCTCCAACTCTCGCACTACATCCGCAAGTACCACACCACTCGGCGGGCAATACAAAAAACGGTACACTTCCTGTACCGTCAATGGCTGAGAGAATAAATCAAAAAATGCGAGGGTTTTTATGATTGATTGTTGGAGTGGAGACATATACGCCAAAGAAAGCTATACGTAGACCGAAGACCCCTCCCTACCCTCCCCTACAAGGGGAGGGACGATTTAAGAGAAAGAATAAAATTGGATATACAATTTTATTCTTTCATAGACAGGTTCTCCCTCTTGTAGGGAGAAGCAGGCAGGGGTCCCACTAGCTGTCTATATACATCATCCACCCACCTCATCTGACACCATTTGAGGTTGTGATGGAGGAACCAAAAGTGGTTCGTTTGCCAAAATTTCAGTAGGACGTGGAATCACAGCATCTTCCACCACCATTCGCTTTTCCTCAATTCGCACAATCTGATTGCGATGAATCAGATACTCAGTGCTATTGGCCCACTTTTTCACAAGATATCGCACCACGAGATGACTCTCGGCATCGAGCTCAATATCACGCACGCGACCCAAATATGTACCCAGTACGGTCTCTACACGAAGTTTTTTGAGTGCACTATGGAGTATTCGCATACTATTTCTTTTCAATAATTTCTCCCTCAATCACTGCAGGCGTTTCGGTGGGTGTTTTTTTGATCAAAAGATGTTGTTGAAGTGCAGTGATTACAGTCGAAAAAAACCAATACAACGATACTCCTCCTGGTAATGTCATACCAATCAATGCAGTCATCACGGGAAGCATATATAGCATCTGCTTGTTCATCATTGCCATCAGATCCTCATCCTTGGCTCCTGAAGTGACTGGCTTTGGACGACGAGTGATCATCGTCTTGGCCTGGTACCACTGTGAAAAACCAGCAAGTACAGCCAATACGACACTTGGTTTTGCAAGATCAAAAAGACCAAGAGATACAGGATTGATTGATTCAGGACGTGGTACAAATGCATACAAATGACCTGATATGTCACCACCCAACCCCTGTTTGAGCACATAAAACAATGCCAAAAAGATAGGAATCTGAATCAAAATAGGAAGACAAGAACCAAACGGATTTACTTTGTGTTCTTTATAGAGCTTGAGTGTTTCTTGGGCCAATTGCTGGGGATCTTCTTTATACTTTTTTTTCGCCTCCTCTAATTTTGGCTGAAGCTCTTGAAGAGATTTTTGAGCCGCGATACCCTTGCCAGTGAGTGGCCAAAGTATTGCCTTGATAATAAGAGTAATTACCAAAATAACAATACCCACATCAGGGATCACATCATAGAGTCCGACAAAAAGATTAAAGATTGGTTGATAAAAGATAACTTGAAAAAATGCTTGCATAGGGATAAGTAGTACCCTAGCAGTGTAGCAGAGAATGCCAAGGCTTACAAGGCTTAGCAGGCTCAAGAAGCTTACCATGCTTAGTAAACCTAAAAATCCATAAACTTGATAACATACACCAAAAAAACCTCCACACATGTGAAGGTTTTTAACTCATTTAACTTCGTCAACTTCTAAAACTCCGACAACTTCCCTACTCCTGATCATCCCCCTCTTTGATCACTTCGCCATCATCATTTTCTACAGACTCCTCTGGAGCTTCAGACGGGATAGTCCCCTCTTCACCCTCGGCAACCATTTCTTCTACTGGTTCCTCAACTACTTCAGGTGCTTCAATCACCTCTTCTGTCACTTCCCCAATAACATCAGAATCTTTAGCATCTTCAGCAACCTCAGCTTCCTCAGAATCAGAAGTCACCACTTCTCCTGCCTCATCCTCTACAGTAATCGTCCATCCAGTGAGTGCTGCCGCAAGACGAACGTTTTGGCCACCACGACCAATCGCGAGAGAAAACTGATCTGCTGCGACTGTCACTTTGGCTGTTTTATCAGCCTCACTGAGTTCCACCTCAGATACTTTTGCAGGCGAAAGAGCATTCTTGATATAGGCAACCTGATCATCACTATATTCAATCATATCGATTTTCTCTCCACCCAGACGCTCAATCACAGTTGTGATCCGACTTCCACGTTGACCGATACAGGCACCAATTGGGTCGATACTACTATCGTCAGTCGACACTGCCACTTTGGCACGGTTGCCTGCATCGCGTGCAATACCACGGATGACCACTTCTCCACTTTCTACCTCAGGAATTTCTTCACTAAACACCACCTCAATCAGACGTTTGTCAGCACGAGAAAGGACAATTTCAGGTCCACGAGGAGACATGGACACAGACGAGACAAAAAATGCCATTTTTGCACCCGGACGATATTGTTCACGAGTCACCTGTTCTGTTTGTGGGACAATACCATTGATCTTTCCAAGATCAACCAAAATATTTCCAATACGATCACGACGTGACACAGTTCCTGACACAATTGTACCTTCCAGTTTTTTGAAATCTTCAAAGACAATCTCACGTTCTGCTTCACGCAATTTTTGGATAATTACCTGTTTGGCAGTCTGTGCTGCCATACGTCCAAAATCACCTGGAATCTCCAGTGGGATCTCAATCGTCTCACCCACTTTTGCTTTTTTCATCACTTCTTTTGCTTGTGTAATCATCATTTGTGTTTTTGGATTGAAGTGTGCCAAATCTGCCGTTTCTTCTTCTGTGAGTTCACGACCTTCTTTGATTGCTGCCTCACGACGGGCAGTCATCTCTTCCTGTGCTGCGAGGAGTACATCCTCAGCAATGTCTTCTACCACTTCTTTAACATCCCATGCCTTCATATCACCCGTTTCTGGATCATAACTAAACTTGATATTTTGCATGCGATTACCAAAATCTTTGCGGTACGCGGCACCCATAGCAGACTCGACTGCGTCCATGACGACGTCGTATGAAAGACCTTTCTCATCACAGATGAGCTGGATCATTTTGGAGACTTCTGATGACATATATACGTATTGAGAAATGAGTAAATAGTAATTTGTGTATAAAAAATGCAGTGTCTTTATAACACCGCATACTAGATATATAGTAGCACATATAGATGTTTTTGTCAAATATACCTATACATTTACAACACAGCACCTCCAGCACTTAATAACGCAAAAATACCAATCATATTTGCAAGAAACGAAATAAGAGAAAAATATTTTGGATGAAAATTGATGACAGAAAACAAAGCAACTCCGAGTTCATCAGGAAGTGGTGATGCGATGAGTGCACTCGCCAACAATGGGACGGTCCAAATAAAAATTCGTCGCTTTGTAAGCAACTCCATCTGTTGTCGCTGTGCAAAAGAAAGTTTTGGTAATACAATTAATTTCCACTCTTCAAGTAATGATGTTTTTAAAAACCGATACAAAAACACATCAGACACCATCGCCCCTAGCCCACCAACGATAGCAAACACTACAGGAGATGCAATATCGCCAAGTTCAAAAAAAATAAGAGATGCAATTGGTGCAGTCACACTAATACTAAAGAGCATCCCAGAAATAAATGCTGTCACGTATCCATATCCACCAACGAGGTGCGTTAGTGCATGAAGATAACCACTAAAAAATAAACCTAATGCAACCAAAAAACTAACTACGAGAATCAACGTGTTCTTGTATTTGTACATATCCAACATATCTAAAATAACGATTCGATTTTTTCTTGCAACTCTTGCGGTGTCTGGACAATGGATTCTGGTTTTCCTTCTCGCAGCACCTCTTCACTGTGAAATCCCCACGTCACTGCAATGGTATGAATGCCCACTTGATGTGCTTCTGTAATATCACCAAGCGTATCAGTAACAAAAACACTTTTTTCCCTGCCTACATGATACATCTCTAGAGCTGATTTGATTTTTCGCACCTTACTCGTATCTGTCTCATATCCAAATATATCAGTAAAACAATCCAAAAGATGTGAATTAAGTAACTGTGTTTTAATAATTGATTCACTTCCCGAAGAGACAATACACAAAAGATATTTTTTTGATAACTCTCGAATGAGATAAGACATGGCTGGATGCACACCGAGCTCTTGTGTACGTCTACGATACGCTGTCATATACCGCTGTGCAATATCAGCCATCTGTGTCTGGCCGTGTTTTTCTTTGACAGAGGCATAGATATTACCCATAAACCATTGACGATACTCGTCTTGTGTTACCGCAATACCAATATCATGATTGGACTGCCACGCAGGCAAAAACGTATTGATCAGTACACCATCATAATCAAACAAAACGAGTGGGAGATGCATACATTATGAAGATTTCTTTTTGTCCAATCGATCGACTTTGAGCACCTTTACACCAAAATACACAACAAAAGAAATAATAATAAAATCGATCAATACCGTCACAAGATCACCCCATAAAATCTTTGCCCCCAAAATATCCCAATATGCTGATTTAATATCCCCAACCGCCCGCAATGGAATACTAATGAGCGGATTGATAATGTCAGAAACAATTGCTGCTACCAGCTTTGAGACTGCCCCACCGAGGATAAAACCAACTGCAAGTCCAACGACTCCCTGTTCACGAATAAATGTGAGAAAATCTTTCATAAAAATAAAGTAAATTATACATATAGACTAACACAAACAAAGGCCATTTGCCTAGAGCAGACAGTGAGCGTATACTAAAGACATATGAATAGACGTTGGTTCACACCCCTGACACACCTCCTGCCAATCATTGTAGCTTTCTCTTTTGTGTATATTACATCATTGAGCTTGATTGTAGCTTTTCCTCATACAGAGACACACCATCACGGCGCACCCCATGCCTGTCCGTTTATGGCACACATCACATCATGGTGCCCAATGATTGTCACAGAACATCTAGATATGTGGCGTCAGATGACCACCCTCCTCATCCCATCACTCTTGTTTGCATACCTCGCTTTTTTTGTCACACACCAAACATATGGTAGATATAGTGATGACAATCGCTTCAAACCCTCCAATAACACACTTACCACACAAAAAATCTATCAATGGATACTCCACTTATTTTCTATAGGAATTCTTCATACCAAAATACCGTAACGCGCTTCTTATTCTCTTACTCTTCATTTTTATTTAATTATATGACTATTCAAAATCAAACCCTTCTCGTCGGTGTTGTTACTCTCAGTGTTGGACTTATACTCGGATTCGTTGTGGCCAAGCCAGATGACGACAAGCTCCCACCACGTGGTATGCATCAGATGGATGATAGTAGTATGATGTATAACGACATGATGGACCATGGTCGTATGAATATGGACGACATGATGATGACGATGACCAAAAACCTCAAAGGTAAAACTGGTGCGGCATTTGACCAAGCTTTTATCTCTGAGATGATCCCACACCACCAGGGAGCCGTTGAGATGGCGGAGCTCGTCCTGACATCCACCGATCGTCCTGAACTCAAGAAATTAGCACAAGAAATTATCGACGCACAGACAAAAGAAATCAAGATGATGCAAGAGTGGCAGACAACATGGTT
>ERZ724522.1482-NODE-1482-length-12534-cov-8.621204_pt1 | contig 12534 bp, 17 predicted proteins | sample MGYA00376055_ERZ724522 | MGnify/ENA primary metagenome ERZ724522 (study PRJEB28724, sample SAMN07190884) | wastewater metagenome | isolation source: effluent of sewage treatment plant in Hong Hong | place: Hong Kong | collected 2016-03-17 ... | reverse complement strand
AGGGCATCACCCCGGAGGACATGGAGGCCGTCAAGCAGGCCCGCGCGGCGCTGCTCCGGTCGACCTTGTTCCCCACCCTCTCCGTCTGAAAGGACACCCACCATCATGAGCACCACTTTCCCCGCCCTGGCCGAGGCCGAGGGCAAGCTGAAGCACCGCCAGGACGAGCTCGGCCGGATCTTCAAGGAGGCCGGCGACGACATCGACCTCACCAAGGTCACCGGCGTCGAGGGCGCCGAGGGCGACCTGAAGTCCAAGCGGGTCGCCGAGCACATCACCGCCCTCAACGACGAGATGGCCGAGCTCGGCGAGGAGATCAAGAGCCTCCGCGCCGTGCAGCGCGCCGCCGAGTCCGCCAAGGGCAACCAGGCCGGCGTCGAGCAGGGCCAGGAGCACGAGGAGGAGCGCGGCGGCAACGTCAAGTCGTTCGGTCAGGAGTTCGTCAAGTCGTTGGCCTACTCCGAGAAGGGTCGCGAGGCGACCATCGACGTCGACATCAAGACCCTGATGACGACGTCGGCGGGCTGGGCGCCCGAGTCGACGCGCTCCGGTCTGTTCGTGGAGTCGGCCCAGCGTCCCGTCCAGGTCACCGACCTGATCCCGATGTTCGACTGGAACCAGGCGGCCTACAAGTACATCCAGGAGACCACGTTCACCAACAACGCGGCGGAAGTCGCTGAAGGCGGCACCTACGGGGAGTCGGCGTTCGCCACGACCGAAGTCGTGACCCCGGTCCAGAAGATCGGCGTCTGGGTGCCCGTCACCGACGAGCAGCTGGAGGACGTCGACGGCATCGGGACCTACCTCGACAACCGCCTCCGCTTCCAGATCCGGCAGCGTCTCGACGGCCAGATCCTGACCGGCAACGGCACCACGCCGAACCTGCGCGGTGTCAACAACGTCGTCGGGATCCAGACCCAGGCCAAGGGTGCCGACCCGACCCCCGACGCCGTCTACAAGGCGATCGTGCTGGTCCGGGTCACCGGCCGTGCGTTCCCCGACGCCGTCGTGATGCACCCGCTGGACTGGCAGGACATCCGCCTGCTCCGCACCGTCGACGGCATCTACATCTGGGGCAACCCCTCGGAGGCTGGCCCGGAGCGGATCTGGGGCGTCCAGGTCGTGCAGTCCGACGCGCAGACCCAGAACACGGCGGTCGTCGGCGACTTCGGGAACTTCTCGCTGCTCGCCGTCAAGCGCGGCATCGAGGTCCAGGTCTCGAACTCGCACTCGACGTTCTTCGTGGAGGGCAAGCAGGCCGTCCGGGCGGACATGCGCGCCGCCCTGGCGTTCACCCGCGGTCCCGCTTTCTGCACGATCACCGGCATCTGACATCCCACGCTGGGCGGCCCCCGTTGGGGTCGCCCAGCACTGGTTCAAGGAGGACCACATGGGCATCATCCAGTCGACCGGCGGCAGCCTCCTCGGCGCCGACGGTCTCCAGCGGACGATCGTGAACGCCGGTGCGCCCGGCGCGAACGCCTACGCCGGCCAGGTCGCCCTCGGCGGCCTGCTCGTCGACGTCACGAACGCGAAGCTCTACATCTGCACCGCCACGAACGGCACGTCGACCGCGACGTGGACGGTCGTCGGGGCCCAGACCTGATGCCGCGGCTCTGGCGAACCGACGCCGGCGACCTCGTCGAGGACGGACACCCGGACGCACGGGTCCTGGCCTACGGCGAGGCCGACGACGTCGCCGCGGACGAGACCATCCGCGGCACCACCACCAAGCAGGCCAAGGCGCCCCGCAACAAGCAGGCGCCCAAGCCGGCCGACAAGTAGGGCGAGGGGGCCTCCACCCATGGCACTTGAGTACTTCTCGATGGACGAGTTCCGCACACTGCCCCACATGGGCGACCTCGCCAAGTACTCGAACGACCGGGTGGAGGCCGTCGCCAGCCGGGTGGTCGCTACCGCAGAGGGCAGTTCGGGCGTCTCCTTCGTTCCACGCGAGCACGTAGACATCAAGTCTGGTACGCGGGCAAACCAGGCTGGCGGCTCAATCGTCCTCACGCGAAGGCGAGCCTTCGAGGTGACAGCAGTGACCCAGTCCGGAGTCTCCCTCTCGCCCGCCGAGCTCTCGGAGCTAAGGGTGGTCAAGGGTGTACTCCGTTGGTACGCCGGCGGCGGGACTGTGCCGTCCTCGTGGGAGGACGGTACGGACAACATCGTGGTCACCTATCACGCCGGATACGAGACGGTCCCAGCCGACATCAAGGAAGCGGTCATGCAGGCGACCCGTTCCCTGCTGCTGTCCGGCGCGGCCAACTCGGCGCTGGATGCTCGACGCACGAGCCTGACCACCGAGGCCGGGACCATCAACTTCGTCATCCCCGGTGAGGGTCGACCGACCGGCTTCCCTGAGGTCGACGAAGTGTTGCAGCGATACCGTCGCGGCCGGTCGCCATTGGTAATGAGCTGATGGCCGGGTCGCTCATCACCTCCGTTCGCCGCGCCATCACCGAAGGCTTCCGGACCCACCTCTCCGCGCTCCCGGCGTTCAACGCGTCCGCTGGCGAAGGGGAGGTCGTCGTCGAGTACGCATACACCTTTGAAGCCCCATCCGCCCAGAGGGTCTACACCGGCCGAGCTCAGGCCGACACCCCGCCGGCCGCGCTCCGCGCGGGCCGGAACCATCGCAACGAGACCGGGACCTTCGAAGTCAACATCCTGGTGCAGCTTGCGGGCTCCTCTCCGGAAGAGGCGGACCTTCGGGTGGACGCGATCGGCACCCAGTTCGAGGAGTGGCTGGCCGACCGGAAGTCCGACGAGCTCGGGATCGGGCTGACCAGCCTCTACGTCGTGTCCTGGATCGGCGACTACTTCGGGGTCGACGGCGGATCCGGGGCGATCCGCACCTACACCGTCCGCTGGAACGCCCGCCTCACCTAGGAGCCCCCATGCCCATCTTCGAGTACCTCGGCCCCTTCGACGACGTCGAGGTCGACGAGGCCGTCGTCCACGCGGGGGAGACCGTCGAGGTCACCGACGAGCGGGCCGACACGTTCCGCCTCAGCCCCGGCTCGTGGGGCGAGGTCAAGAAGCACAAGCCGAAGAAGCCCCGGCCCGCTGCCGAGGACACCACCGAGAACACCGAGGAGAGCTGACCCATGGGCGCCCAGGACTTCCAGCTGATGGTGGGCGACGAGTCCACCTGGAACACCCCCGTCACCCCGACCAGGACCTTCGAGTACGAGTCGGAGAACATCGAGGAGAGCTACGGCCGTACCGAGGGCGCCCCTCTGCGCCGCGGCACCGCGTTCCCCCGCAACGACCGGTTCACCCCGTACCTCGCCGGCGCGGCCGGGAGCATCCAGCTGGCCGTCATGTCGAAGGGCTTCGGGTTCTTCCTCAAGCACATGATGGGTTCGGTCGCGACCACCGGCCCCGCCGAGACCACGGTCTACACCCACACCGGCACCGAGGGGACCCTCCTCGGGAAGGGCATCACCGCGCAGGTGAACCGGCCCTTCCACCCGGCCGGCACCGACCAGCCGTTCACCTACGCCGGCGGGAAGATCACCGAGTGGACCCTCTCCAACAGCGTCGAGGGGAACCTGCTGCTCGACCTCGGCCTGGACTTCGCATCCGTGGCCACCGCGACCGCGCTGGCGACCGCGTCCTACCCGACCGGCATGGACCCCCTCACCTGGGTCGGCGGGACCGTCACCATCGGCGGCACCCAGGTCGACCTCGACGAGTTCTCCCTGTCGGTGAAGAACGGCAACAACGTCGACCGCCGCAAGATCCGCGGGAACGCCGAGAAGAAGGAGCAGACCCAGGGCAAGCGTGAAGGCACGTTCTCCCTGAAGTGCGACTTCGAGTCCCTCACCCAGCGCAACCGCGCCGCGGCCACCAGCCGCTCCGGGGCGCTCGCCGCGATCGTCGCCACCTGGCAGGGCCCCACCCTCCTCGGGTCCACCATCTACCCGACCTTCCAGGTCACCCTCTCGGCCGGCCGGTTCGACGACTGGAAGGCCGCGACGACCGACTACGACGGCATCCAGCAGGAGCTGTCCGGGGTCGTCACCTGGGACGGCACCAACTCCCCGGTGCAGGTCGTCTACAAGTCGGCCGACACCACCCCGTAGCAGTGGCCCGGGTCAACGCGACCGGCCAGGGCGTCCGGGTCGTCGGCCTCAACGACCTGGACCGGGCGCTCCGCGAGCTCGGGCCCGACCTGCAGCGCGAGCTGAAGCGCACCAACCTCGACGTCGCCCAGATCGTCGCCGACGACGCCCGGTCCGCCGCCCTGCAGCTCGGTGGTGTCGCCGCCCATGTGGCCCCGTCGATCCGGGCGGCGGCCCGCAACACGGCCGCCGGGGTGTCGTTCGGCGGCGCCGGCTACCCGATGGCTGCCGGCGCCGAGTTCGGCGCCTACCGGTTCAAGCAGTTCCAGCCGTGGCGGGGCAACGACGAGAACGCCGGCTACTTCGTCTACCCCGCGATCCGGCAGGACGCCGACCGGATCGAGACCGAGTACGGCGCCGCGATCGACAAGCTCCTCGACAGGAACGGACTCAGATGACCAACCGGCCCCCCCTGCAACGCAAGCACACCCGCACCACCGAGGAGAACCGCAACAGCGGGCTCGACGAGGGCGCCCGGATCAGTCTCGACGGCCAGGACTACGAGGTCCGCGCCGGCGACCTGTCCGGGCTCCACGCGGCCCGGCTGCGTCGCGAGGCCGGCTACTCGTTCAACCGGCTCCTCGAGCTCCTCGCCGAGGACTCCGACCTCGACGTCATCGCGACCCTGGTGTGGCTGTCGCGGATCGTCCGCGGCGAGGACGTCACCCTGGAGTCGGTGCTGGAGTCCATCGGCTACGCCCAGCTGATGGACGACGGGTTCACCGTCGAGCAGATCCAGCACCCCGAGGAGCTGGCCGACGACGACCCGGAAGGCTGAGGCGGGCACTGCTGCGGCAGCTGCCCGCCTTCTCGTTCCACTACGGCATCCACCCCTGGGACATCGAACGCATGACCCTGCGTGAGATCTCCGAGTACAAGGTCCAGCTCGAGCAGGCCCAGCTCAACAACGACGGCATGGAGGTGTGACCGTGGGTGGTTCCGCGCGACGTATCACCATCGAGTTCCTCGGCAACACCCGGGACCTGAACTCCGCGCTGGACTCGTCGGCGTCACGGACGTCGACGTGGGGGTCGAAGCTGAAGAGCGCCGGGAAGGTCGCCGCGCTCGGGCTCGCCGCCGGTGCCGTCGTGGCCGGCAAGGCACTGTTCGACATGACCAAGGCCGCGGCCGAGGACCAGGCCTCCCAGGTGCGTCTCGCGCAGACCCTGAAGAACACCACCGGTGCCACCGACGAGCAGGTCGCGAAGGTCGAGGACTGGATCTCCGCGCAGGGCCGCGCGCTCGGGGTCGCCGACGACGAGCTCCGGCCCGCGCTGCAGCGGCTGGCCGAGGCCACCGGCGACGTGGGCCAGGCCCAGGACCTCGCGCAGATCGCGATGGACGCCTCGGCCGGGACCGGGAAGTCCCTGAAGACGGTGTCCGAGGCGCTCGCCAAGGCCCAGAACGGCAACATCGGCGCGCTGTCGCGGCTCGGGATCGAGACGAAGAACGCGAAGGGCGAGACCCTCACGTTCGAGCAGGCCACCCGGAAGATGGCCGACACCTTCAAGGGCCAGGCCGAGGCGAAGGCCGGGACCCTCGAGGGGAAGATGGGCCGGCTGAAGCTGATCTTCGACGAGACCAAGGAAGCGATCGGCGCGAAGCTGATCCCCGCCGTCACCCAGATGGCCGACTGGTTCCTGAAGAAGGGCCTCCCCGCCGTCGAGGCGTTCGGCGGGTGGCTCCAGGAGAACCTCGGCCCGATCTTCCAGCGCATCGGCGACGTCATCAGCCGCGTCACCGGCGGCATGAAGATGGACACCGGCGGGGCGTTCGCGACGATCCGCGACATCATCACCGGGTTCGTCGACATCGTCCGGTCGCTGTGGGCCAGGTTCGGGAACGACCTGATCCGGATCATGGCCGGCGCCTGGCGCACCCTCGGAGCGATCATCGGCGGCGCCCTGAAGATCATCCGCGGCATCATCAAGGTCGTCGGTGGTCTTCTGAAGGGCGACTGGAAGAGGGTCTGGTCGGGGATCAAGGACATCCTGTCCGGCGCCTTGCGGATCATCGTGGCGCTGGTGAAGCAGGCGATCAACGTCGTGAAGACCGTCTTCAGGGCCGCCGGCGGGGTCCTCAAGGACATCATGCGCGCGGCCTGGAACGGGCTCGTCGACATCATCCGCACCGGCGCCGGCAAGATCGTCGCCGGCGTCAAGGCGATCCCGGGGAAGCTCCGCGCGCTCGGCGGCCTGTTCCGTGACGCCGGGAAGTGGATCATCGACAAGTTCGTCGACGGCATCAAGAACGCCGCCGGCATCATCGGCGGCATCGCCGGGAACGTGTGGGACGCTCTGCGGGGGCTCATCAACGGCGCGATCGACCGGATCAACAGCGCCCTCGAGTTCACCATCCACATCCCCGGCCCCGACATCACGATCAACCCGCCCAACATCCCGCACATGGCGAAGGGCGGTGTGGTCCGCCGCCCAACCCTGGCCCTCATCGGTGAGGACGGCCCCGAGGCCGTCGTGCCCCTCAACGCGAAGAACGCGCCACGCGGCCGCCTCGGAATCGGCGGCGGCGGTGTCACCGTCGTGGTGCAGGGCAACCTGTTCGGCGACGACCGGGCGATCGCCCGCGAGCTGCTGCGGCTGCTGCGGTCCGAGGAGCGCCGCTCCGGACAGATCATCCTGGCGGGCCACTGATGGGCGGCGCGTCGGGCTACATGCCGGAGACCACCGTCGAGATCGCGTTCAACGCCGGGCCCGCGACCGACCCGGCGTCCCGCACCTGGACCGACGTGTCGGACTACGTCGAGCTCGACGCGGGGATCCAGATCACCGGCGGCCGCGCCGACGAGCGGACCACCTGCGAGGCCAACACCGTCGGCCTGGTGGTCGACAACTCCGACGGCCGGTTCACCCCCGAGCTGGCGTCGAGCCCCTACTACCCGAACGTGAAGCTGCGGCGCCCCATCCGCGTCCGGTCGACCTACCCGCCGACGTCGGCCAGGAACCTGCTGTCCGCCGCGAACGCCGACTTCGAGTCGGGGGTCGGGTCCTGGACCGCCGGCGGCACCGTCCCTCCGACGCTCGCGCAGTCCGCGACCCGCGCCTGGTCCGGCTCCAACTCGCTGCGGATCACGTGGGGCACCGGCGGCACCCTGCCCCTCGCGCAGGTCGCGCTCACCGGGCTGACCGTCTCCTCGGTCTACACGTTCGCCGTCTACGTGTGGGTCCCGACCGGCGCCCCGAACGTGCAGACCGCGATCGGCGGTATCGGCGCCGGGACCGCGACGTCGGTGAAGGACTCGTGGGTGCGGCTCACCCAGACGTTCACGGCGACCTCCACCTCCCACAACCTGCAGATCTGGCCGGCGTCGTCACCGACGGCCGGCCAGCAGGTCTGGGTCGACGCCGCGATGGCCGTCGCCGGCGCCGACGTCGGTGACTTCAACACCGTCACCCCCGTCACGTCGACCCGGTTCCAGGGGTTCGTCGACGAGTGGCCTACCGACTGGCCCGACTCGGTCGACTCCTACGCCACGGCCAGGATCTCCGCGTCGTCGAGGATGGCGATCCTCGGGTCCGGGTCAGCCCTGAAGCCGCTGCTGGAGGAGACCCTTCTCGCCGGCGGCCCGACCTGGTACTGGCCCCTGTCCGAGGCCGAGGGATCCACCACCGCGCTGTCGCTGGGGTCGTCGACCACGAAGCTCCGCACCGTGGGCGGGACCGTGGCGTTCGGCAACGAGAACGGTCCCCTGACCGACGAGTCCACCGCCGCGCTCTTCTCGTTCGCCGGCGCCGGCACGCTGCGGGCGACAGCGCCGCTCCCGCTAGGATCGGCGTTCACCGTCGAAGGCCTGTTCACGAACGTCGCCGGCGACGGCAACGCGGTCGTGGTGCAGCTGACTTCCCCGACCTCCGCGGCCAGCCTGACGGTCACGTTCTCGGTCACCGCCGCGGCGCCTGTCCTTGTCGAGGCTGTTTTGTACCCCAGCAGCGGCGGCGCCCCGGGGGTCGCACAGAACATTGCCCCCACCGTCACCGACAACGCACCCCACCACTGGGCTGTCACCGTCAACGGCGCCGTGGTGACCGCCTACTGGGACGGGGTCCTCGTCGCCGACGACACCGCCAGCGCCGCGTTCCCCAGCACCGAGTCCTTCACGTTCACCGTCGGCGCCCTGTCCGGGACCTCGGGCGACTCCCACGCCCTCGCGCAGCTCGCGATCTTCCCCTCCTCCCTCAGCATCGGGACCATCGGCGAGCACCGCGACGCCGCCCTCAACGGCTACCCCACCGACACGGCCGCCGACAGGCTGGCCCGGTACGCCGACATGGCCGGCATCCCCACCAGCGAGACCGACTTCTCGGCCGCGACGACCACCATCGACCACATCGACACCTCCGGCGCGAACGTGCTCGACCCCATGAGGAAGGTCGAAGCCACCGACGGCGGCGTCCTCTTCGACTCCCGCGCCGGCGCACTCACCTACCAGTCCCTCGCCTCGAGGTACACCGCCACCGCGGCCGTGTCGCTGTCGTTCAACAGCCACGAGATCGGCGACCGCCTCACCCCCAAGTACGACCTCCAGGGCGTCGTCAACGACGCCACCGCCACCTACGCGGCCGGCGGCGTCCGCGTCTACAACCAGACCTCGATCGACGACTACGGCCCCAACGCCACCACCGTCGACCTCGCCTCCAGCGACGACGAGCTGGCCTACGCCGCGGCCGCCTGGATGGTCAACACCTACAAGGACCCCCGCACCAGGATCCCGAACCTCGAGCCCGCCGACCTCACCCAGCTTGCGCCCGCGAAGGTCGCCTCGATCCTCGCCATGGACGTCGGGTCGGTCGTGGCCACCACGGACTGGCCAGCCCAGGCCGCGGCCTCGTCGGCCGACCTCGTCGTCGAGGGCTACACCGAGACGATCGGGCTCGAGTCCCACGTCATCAGCTGGAACGTGTCCCCCGCCGCGATCTGGACGGGGACCTTCAAGGTCGAGGACGCCACCCGCGGCAAGCTCGACGACGTCTACAGGCTCGCACGGTAGGAGGCCTCACCGATGGCATGGACCAGTCCCCGCACCTGGGTCGCCGGCGAAGTCCCCACCGCGGCGATCTTCAACACCCACGTGCGAGACAACTTCAAGGCCATCGGCGACGCCTGGACCTCCTACACCCCGGCCCTGACCGGGTGGACCCTGGGCAACGGAACCCTGACCGGCTACTACATCTCGGCCGGGAAGAGCATCCTCGCCACGAAGGTCCTCTACACGGTCGGGTCGACCGACACGAAGTCCGGGGCCCCGGTGTTCTCCCTGCCTGTCACGAAGGTCGCCGACCTGGCCGGGTTCATCCTGGGCCAGGCGTCCCTGTTCGACACCTCCGGGAGTGTCCGCGCGTACCGGAACGTCATCCAGTCGGGCACCACGTCGACGGTGTTCGTGGCCGCCGACGACGACACCCGCCTCTCCCCGACCGCGCCGTGGACCTGGGCCACCGGCGACCAGATCATGCTCAACATCGGACCCTACGAGGCCGTCTAGCCGTGGGCCGCACTCAACCTCTCGGGAGCCATCAATGACACCTGAAGGGTGGGCACTCGTGACAGCTGTGGCCGTCGCCATCGTCGGCGGTGGGGCGTCGGTCCGCGGCGCCATGATCGCCAAGCAGACGCAGCGAGAAGCGTCGAAGGACTCACCCTACGACGCGATCTCCGAGCATGTGGTCCGCCTCGAGCAGCGGATCGAGAAGCAGGACAAGCGCATCGACCAACTGGAGACCGAGCTGCGCTCGGAGCGGGAGAAGTCGGCACATCAGGCCGCGGCGTTCCGGACCCGCATCCAGATCCTGCTGCGTCACATCGCGGCCCTGGACGAGTACGCGGAGATGCTCGTCGACCTGATCCGCCTGCACGTGACCACGGTGACGACGCTGCCGAAGAAGCCCGAGCTCGCGGCCGACGCGGCCGACGAGCTCTGACCCACCACCCGCACCACAACTCCACAGAGGCGGCGAGGCCACATGGACATCTGCACCTACAACGCCGGCAACGGCACCTCGACCGAGGTGGCCGCCGACTTCCGGCGGCTGGCCGCGGCCTACCCCATCATCGGAGCCGTCGAGGTCGCCGACCGCCACCGCCAGCTGAACGCGACCGGTCTTCAGGTCCTCACCGGCGACGGAGGCGGCCGCGGGAAGGTCGCGCTCCTCACGTCGCTCCCGGTCAAGGCCACGGGCTACGTACCGTGTACGCCGCGGACGTTCGTCGGCGCCTGGGGTGCCGGCCCGGGCACGATCGACGCGAAGGGCATCCGCTGGGCCCGCGTCGAGGTCGACGGCCAGGAGGTGACCGTCGGTGTCACCCACCTCGTCCCGTCCGTGCAGCGTCCAGCGAAGGGCCCCGTCGCGCGCCTGGGACTCCGCCGCCGCCGTGCGCTCTACCGCAACCACATCGCCGCGATCGTGCGATGGGCCGCCACCGTGCAGGGCCCTCTCGTCATCGTCGGCGACTTCAACGCCACCCCCGACTTCCCCCTCCTCGAGCCGCTCCGCGCCGCCGGGCTGACCTGCTCGACCGCGGCGAGTCACCCAGCTGCCGACCCCGGCCGCGCGATCGACCACCACTGGAGCCGCGGCGTCGACCCCCGCGTCGTCGAGGCCCTCGACGGGTTCTCCAGCGACCACAAGCCCGTCGCGGTGACCTACGAGATCCCCGACGTCCCGCCGCCCGACCCGGACCCGTTCGTGCTCCCCGACCGTTGGGCGCGCGTGAAGTTCCGGGGGAAGGTCGTCGACAACGACCTGAAGTACCGGCTCCTCGCGATGGAGCGGATCCTGGGCTACAAGCTCACGCTCGTGCAGGGCATCAACCCCGGCGGCGTGGCGCAGTCGGGGGGCACCCACGACGGCCCGGCCGTCGACCTCGCGCCCTACGACTGGGAGAACAAGGTCCACGTCGGCCGCGAGTTCGCGGCGCTCGCGATCTGGCACCGCACCCCCGCTGAGGGCGACTGGGGAGAGCACGAGCACGGCGTGCCGATCGGGAACAAGAACCTGTCCTGGCAGGCCGCGCGGCAGGTCGAGGACTACCTGGCCAACCCGCCCCGCAACGGGCTCGCGAACCACGCACCCGACACCTTCCCCTACCGGCCCGACCCGGTCATCCCGTTCGACTACCCGGCCGCCGTCCGCGACGTCTACCGGGTGAAGCGGATCCGGACCATCCAGGGCCTGATCAAGACCCAGCGTGAGCGCATCTCCGCCATCAAGGCGCGGATGAAGTACGCCCGACAGAAGTGAGGACCATCGTGACCCAGATCATCGCCGAGCTCTTCCAGAAGGTCCCCGAGCGGATCCGCGGCTGGCTCTACCTCGTCGTCGTCATCATCGGCATCGTCTACATCGGGTGGACGGCCTGGCAGTCCGGGCTGTCCGTCGACCAGCTGGTGGCGCTCGTGCTGTCCCTGGTCGGTGCGCTCGCCAACTCCAACCGCCCCACCGTCCAGGCGCGCACCCGCGCGCGTCGCTGGCCGAGCCTGGAGGACTGATGAGCCAGATGTTCGAGGTCGTCATCAAGGCGACCGGGGAAGTCCGCGACGCCGCAGGCAACCTCATCTCCTCCGAGCCCATCGAGGGCCGGATGGTCGTCAACGCCGAGCAGGCAGCCGCGCTCCAGGCGGCACTCACCGAAGGGAACCCCTCATGACCGTTGGACTCGCTGCCGCTGCCGTGAACGGATGGCTCGACGGCACGTTCGCCACCGCCACCTGCTACGTCAAACTCCACACGGGCGACCCCGGATCGGCCGGCGCGAACAACGCCGCCGCCGGGTCCACCACGCGCGTGCAGGCCACCATGGCGGCCGCGTCCGGCGGCTCCAAGGCGATGACGTCCATGGCGTCGTCGTGGACCAATGGCGGCACCTCCGAGACGCTGAGCCACATCAGCCTGTGGACCGCCGCGGCTGCCGGCACGTTCAACGGTTCCGCTGCGCTGACCGCGTCGCAGGCGTGGGTGTCGACCAACACCTTCAGCCTCACGTCGCTCAGCATCGCCATCACGCCTATCGCGGCCTGACATGGCGACGTCGTACCCGGGGGCGATCGACACTCTGACGAACCCGACGTCGACCGACTACCAGGACACCGTCGACCACGCCGCCCAGCACACGAACGCGAACGACGCGATCGAGGCCATCCAGACCGAACTGGGCGCCGACGTCGCTGGCCCCAACACTGACGTCAAGACGCGGCTGGACAACCTACGGTCGGGCAACTGGGCTCCCGACCAACTGGCCTACGTGGCGATGGCATACGACCCGCTGCTGTGCACGACCCAGACGGCACTCGGCGCGAACGGCACCGTCTACGTCACGAAGCTGTGGGTGCCCGTCGGGACGATCACCAACATCGTCTGCGTGGTCGGCACGGCCGGCGCGACACTGA
>ERZ724522.1481-NODE-1481-length-12536-cov-7.278183_pt1 | contig 12536 bp, 29 predicted proteins | sample MGYA00376055_ERZ724522 | MGnify/ENA primary metagenome ERZ724522 (study PRJEB28724, sample SAMN07190884) | wastewater metagenome | isolation source: effluent of sewage treatment plant in Hong Hong | place: Hong Kong | collected 2016-03-17 ... | reverse complement strand
CCGTTTCGCCGCCGCAACAAAATAGCCCAGGGAGGACCCATTAACCGGCACGGGGGTTGATGCTTGTTCAATCGATTGTTCAATGGACTGAACGAATGTGCGCCCCTTATCAAAGGGGCGCGGGGCTTGACTATAGGCCACGGCGCACCTCGGCGTTTTTGCGGGCTGTATGGTCATCTGCGCAAGACTTGTCGCAGAAGCGCAGACCGGGCGGGACCGTGTCAAGGCAGTTGTAGCACTGGCCACAGGCCGGCAGTACTGGCTCAGTGTGCGCGGCGGCGGCGATGGCCGCATCGCGGTCTTGCTGCTCACGCAGTTGGGCGCGCTCTATCTCATCCATTGTCATTCCCTTGAGTTTCTGTCCCAGAAATGCCCTGATGGACCCGCTTACGGTACTCAATCACAACCGGATGAAAAACGCCGTAGGCGCCAACAAGCACAAGGTGTCCAGCGTATTCAGATGTCGCTATTCCGGCCTTCGCGGAGATGACGGTCAGATCTGCGACCACCTCGACCGGCAACGCTACCTCTATGATTCCATAACGATTTGTCATGCGCGAATTACCGGCCCAGATTGGGCCAATTCATGGCGGTTATCGAAGTATGGCTGCGGCACGATGCCGACATGCCCATACAGCGCTAACTCAAGGAGATGCGAGATGGCCCGAGACTCTGAATCAAACCCATTTTCAACCTGGAACATTTTGACCCCCTCATACACCCGATCCGGCACACGAGACTTCATTTCGTTTCTAAATTCTGTTTTAGGTCGCGCCATGGCAATCACCTATCAGAAAAAAAACGACCTCCCCCGGCGCGAACCGGGAGAGGCCAAACACATGCCGGCGATGACGGCACGACTGCCGGGGGAGAGGACGGCAATAAGGGCGGATCATTCCAGCGTGATAAAGTGGAGCTACCACACAACACAATTCCGCGAAGGAACGACCCATGAAACTAACGACAACGATCAACATCGCCGAATATGCACTACTGCCATGGCCGGAAAATATCCCGCTGCCAAACATAGGAGACACCATCATATTCATGACGCCTGGCGGCAGCCGTGCTGGCAAATTGGAACGCCGCACCTTCGGGATAGGAACGGACCAGAAGACAGGCCAGCCTGCAGCAACGCTTTCGTTGCAGGTTTCGGGCAAGAAATCGAAGAAAAAGAAAAAGGCATAAGCACTTCACGGCTTCCGTCCGGATTAAGACGGAAGCCCGTGCCAAGGCTCTTCTCAAAAGGATTTGCTATTTCGACTGGCAGGGTGTCTGGCGTAAAAACCAGCGCAAATCGCCCATCTTCCAAACTAACAAATTCAATCATTTCAAGCGGCCTCTTCGAATGGCGAAACGGGCGAATCGTCGAGACGCCCGTGGATACGCGGCACCAGACCGCTGGCCCACTCTTCCACCATGCGGCCGATGGCGCGGGGTGTTTTAACGACGGCGTAGCATTCCATGATTTGCCCGCAGGGGCTGAACACACGCAGGGCATAGCCGTCTTTTTGCACATCAATGCTCAACACGCAACCTTGTCGCGGGTAATCGTCATTCGAGTAGATCGCATCCATTCAGGCAGCCTCTTTGGTTTTTGGGCAATAAGGGCGGATCATTCCAGCGTGATAGGCTATAGATTCCACTCTCATAGCTTTTTCAAGAAAGGAACGACCCATGAAGGTCAACATAGACTCACAAGCCATCACACTCACCTGCCCGACTTGCAAGAAGAAATTCGACGAGAAGATCGGACGGCTGAAAAAGAATCCGACACTCACCTGCCCCGGCTGCAAAGTCGCCATCCAGATCAAGGCGGACGAGTTGCGCCGCGCCACCGATACGGTTCAAAAAAGCCTGGACAAGCTCACGGCGAGTCTCGGCAAGCTGCGCTAACTGACTCAGCGCCAGATCGACGGCCGACGAATCGATGCGTATTTCGATGGTCGACGCAGCCATCAAGCGGCCTCTTTGGATTGTCGATACATATCAAAAGGAATTTTCATGAGCAACTGCTACCGATACTTCACACGCGCCGGAGAATTTCGCATCGTCCAGGAACAAAGCGGACGCTGGCTGGCCATGTTCGAGGACGAAAACATCGGCTCCTACAACAGCCCACAAGCCGCGCTGGACGATCTTTCCGGAGGTCATACCGACAGGCCCTCTTGTGGCAACCCGTCCGAGCTTGGGATGCCAGACGATCTTTCAGACTGGACCTTCATCCGCGCCCGGCGTTGATCCATCGAATCGAACAACCACGCGAAAAACCTTACGGCCTCGTCTTCAGACATCCGCAAGCGGATCGGCCCGGCGGGCGTATCGAAAGCGAACGCCAAATCGCCATCAACCTGCTGAGGGAGGACGGTGCGCAGCGTTGCCCGGGTATAGCTCGGAGGGATCATTCAAGCAACCTCTTTGGTTTTGAAGTAATCCGCCAGGCGTTGCACGGTATGTACAGATGGATCGGTGACATAGCCTTGCGCAACTTTGCAGACAGTCGAAAACGGGACGCCGCTTTCGCGGGCGATCTGCCGCTGCGGGATTCGTTTGGCCTTTAGATTGGCCATCACGAAATCATAAATTTTCGGAGATGTGTTCATGAGCGCTGAGTCTATACCCGTATATGGATTGAATCAATACCCACCCATTGATTTTATTTTTACTTATTATCCTAATATGGATATTACAAAGACAATTGCAGACAACTTGACGCGCCTTATGGCCGCCAGCGAGCGCGAAAAAGTCAAGCTGACGACGCTGAAAGCGCTGGCGGAGAAGTCAAAGGTCGGATTCGGAACAGTTCAGCGGGCGAAAAATGGCGACGGAAACATTACCGTGCAGAATCTTGAACTTCTGGCCCGTGCATTCGGCCGCAGTGCTATTGACCTGATCACAGAAAGCGGGTCCGCGACATACCTGCCGCGCCAGGAATCACCGCGTATCGGGGTGCAAGACTCGGCCAGCGGCATGATCTACGCTATCCCGGAGCGGCGGGCGATAGATAATCCGATTGTTGCCGAGGTCGTTTCGCTCATAACCGCCATGGACGACATCGGCAAAGGCATGATCCTCGAACGCGCACGCACAATCTCCGAGGAGCGCGCCGCGCAATCCAAAGCAAACGCGGGGAGATCATTTTCTTGACAGACTATCGCCTAAGGATAGTCGCATGCAATAATACGCAAATCAATTAGACGAAAGTCATAGAAATGGCAATTATCAAGTGCAAGGAATGCAAGAAAGACGTCAGCACCACCGCAAAGACCTGTCCAAATTGCGGCGCCAAGGTTATCAAACCAACCAGCATAACAAATATTGTATTGGCGCTGGTTGTGCTGGTGCTTATTGTCAAATGCACGATGGACAAACCGCCGTCGACATCTTCACCGGCAACGCCGGCAAAAGCCACTACCGCCGCCGACATCGCAGCGGCCGCTGCAGAAGACAAGAGATTCAGTGCTGCTATTGCTTTCGCAAAAGTCATTCGGGCGAATGCAAAAGACCCCGCGTCCGTCGCCTTTGTGCAGATCGGCATGAACACCGATGGAACACTCGGCTGCGCCACCTATCGCGCCAAAAACTCATTTAACGCGACGGTGCCTGGCGTTGCCGTACTGGTCAACAATACCGTTTATATCGATCAGTCCAAGTGGGACAAACATTGCGCTAAAGCAGCCGGTCTGCACAACGAAACGAGCGCGGGCGGATAGAGAAAACGCGCCAGTTAAACAGCCCGCTTTTTTGCGGGTTTTTTTTCGTTCACAAATATCCGAATACGGGTTGACATATAATCCATGTATGGGTATTGTTCGTTTGTCATCCGAAAAACACACGGTGGTGCGTTGATTGGACTTCCTCATAGCAGACGCGAATGCCGACGTACTAGGCATGACAAGCTGGGAAAGCCGGCGCCCATCCAGCCGGCATTGATTTAGTGGAATCCCAAATGAAAGACATTTACGTTCTCACCGCCCCCCAGGGCATCGGCAAGACGCAGAAGGCCGAAGCGTTGGCCGCAAAGCTGGGCTGCCAATACATCGTCGATGACTGGAATGGACAAGACGCCCTTCGGGCAGGAACGCTCGCCATCACTAACCACGCTGATTTCGAGATTCCACTGGAGGCGATGGTGCTTGAGGCCAGCAACGAAGCCGACCTCGATTCGCTGATTGCTACGTTTTCAGCTTGACCGCCATCAACACAGCCAGCCGCTGAAGATAAGACTTCATATGCACAGCCCCATCAGTCGGAATGCAGCCATCGGCGTACAGGTAAATCCTGTCAGTCGCCTCGCTTTGCGCCCAGGACAACTTCTTTGCAATGGCCGGCGTGATTTTCAACGCAATAACACTCGGGTCATCTTCGTACTTGATCCAATCACTCGTTTTGTTGCCAAGCGGCTTGTAGTACCGGTTGACGACGATGTAACGACCGTCAGCCAACTGAATGATGCAATACGGAAACAGAAAACTTCTTGCTTCGCTCATCCTCGCCTCACTTGTTTGTCATTGGATTGCGAAGTCTATCACTCAACGGGAAAGCCGGTGCCCGTCCAGCTTCCGGAAATGCCTGCAAAAGGATACAAGCCATGCTAACCGCCGTCTTTTTCCCAGCCGACCACCTGCCAGAAAATTTTGACCTGCAGGAAATCGCCCTGCGCGCCTGGCGCGCCGGCCTGCAGCTCTACACCAACGGGCGGCAATACGCCCTTCTGCCGCGCCCGACGCGCGGCTGGCATGCCGCAAACGAGGCATCAACATGCGCCTGATTGCTCGTACCTTGATCGCCCTGCGCTACATGCGCAGCCTGCATTACACCTGGAGACTGGCATGGACCGCCGCCGCGCGATAATGGCCGAGCTGGCCGCTGCCAGCGCCGAAGTGCTGGGTTTGCTACACAGTGGCGCCATCACCCTTGCAAATGGCGCTACCGCCGAACAAGCCGCCGAGGCGACCGCGATTTTTGACCGACTGGAACGCGAAAGCGACCGCGCCGACGTAGTCGTCGGGCACTGGAAACGCATCGACGACGAAAACGAACAGTCAGATCTACTGCCGGCACAACACGAGTGCCTGGAACACGGCGCCGCCCTGCTCGAAACTGTCGCCTACGACCTGCGTCACCAGCACGCCAACTGGCGCCCCGGCGACCCGATGCCGCCAAAATGGGGCGACAACACCGACGCTAAAAACACCCACGAAGACCTGTGCAAAACCGCAGCATCACTTTTTGCCGTCGCTGACGAGATACGCGAAATGCTGGCACTACAAACCATCACCGCCGCAGCATGGCCCATGCACAAACTCCTGATACGGGCGCTCGCATGAAAAACCAAGCAAAAGGGCAAGTGTGGCGCACATTACTGCAATCCTTGATTGCCCACAATTCAAGCGCAGTCACAGCGGAACCGCCCGCCAAAAAATGCCGGCCGCAAAAACGGCTGACACCGCGCAAACGGGTCCCGATGTGTGACAAGTTGGAGCAGGTGCACGCGCTCTTAAAAAAACACGGGGAACTATCACGCCCCCAGGTCGCCGAGCTGATGGGCACCTCATACACATGCGCCCACCGCTGGCTGTCGATGCTTGCCGATCAAGGGCGCGTTCGCCGCTGCGGACACCCAAGGATGCCGATATGGACCCCGCGTTAAACCCCGCTGGCCGAATGCCAGCACCGAAAGGCGACACCCGGACAATGGCCGATCTGCAGGCAGAAAACCACATCCTGCGTATGGGACTGGCCGACATCGCGCATTTTGTGCGCAAAGAACCAAAATCGCAGGGCATCGCTGAAGAGGCGTTACGGCAGGCCGACCCGTCGCGGTCGTTGGCGCAACGTCCAGTTGCAGCTCACAGGCCTTCGGGTGAATGCGTGACGCACCACCACGCATGCGACTGCCGCGAGGCACTGTTTGCGCGGGCGGTTGAAATTGCCGACGAGGCTATGACGGAACTACTGTGCGCTCACGCGAAGCGTGCCGACGAACAGGGCGCGATGTGGGCGCTGTGCGACGCGGATGGCGGCGACGTTGCCACCTTGGCGGAAGCCGACCCGCCGGCAGTGGAGGCGGTGGAGTGGCTGCAACGCCGTGGGCTGTGCGAGGTTGTGGAGCACCCCAACGGAGCATCCGTGCTGCTGCTGGACTTTGGAGATTGAGATGCGAGACTACGGAGAAAGACATGACGAACAAGAACATTGAAATCGTGCAGCGGATTGACTTCGACCGGTTGGACATGCTGGTGAGCGAGCGGATCGGCGCGCTCAAACTCTACGCGCAGAACATCGGCAAAGCCGAAGGTAGCGAGGAAGTACACGACGCCATTTGCCGCGACCTGATTTTGCCGTGCGTTTTCACGCTGACGCAGTTTCTCGAATCCGTGGAGTTGGACGAGGTTCCGCAATGAGTTTGCGAGACGACGCGACGCCGCAGGTTGATTGCGTGATTGCCTTGGCAATGGCAGAGCACCCCGGAACCGGACGCACCGAGCAAGCAGAATTTTACGAAGCCGTGCATATGGAGCTTGCGCCGTTGGCGCGACAGCTTGAACGCGATGCGCGGAAGTGGCGGATGAAACTGCACCAACTGCGGCTTGATGTGCTCTCGGTGATGCCGGAGAACTGGCGCGAAGACCCGGACTGGGTGGCGCTGGCAGAAAACCAGAAACTGACGCAACCCGTCGGCGCTGACAGCACGGCACGAAAGACGCCCAGCCCGGCAGAGAGGATGACAAATGGAACAGGCTGAACAAGATGCAATTGACGCCCGCAGATGGCGAGCAGTGCGAGAGCGCTACACATGCTCGCTTTGCAGGCTGGCAACCAACAGCGTCAGTTACTCCAGCGAAAAAGCACCGGCACTTCTCGATGCGTGGGCCGATATGGCGGCGGCGGAAATTGAAGCGTTCGACGCGAAGAAATGGATGAACGAGGAAGTTCCGGCGCGAATTGCGGAGTTGGAGCGCGAGATTCGGAGCGAAGGCCATGACGGCCAACGTTTGAATTCACCGGCTGCCGAAGGCAGTCCTGTGGAATGATGGGTTGGGCGGCTTCGCCCGGAAAGGAACGAAATGCTGAACACTGATGACCTGCGGTACTACACCGGAATTGGCACTGGATATTCGCCAGAAATGATGATGCAGCGCGCAGCCGACGAGATTGATCGGCTGCGCAAAATCTGCATGGCCGCAAAGGAAGCTTTGTACGCCGGAACGAAGGACGATTTTGAAGTTGCCGACATGCTGGAAGCGGCATTTTTGACGCCCAACGTCTGAAGTGAGCGGGCTGAGCGGCTTTTTGCGAAGCTCCGATCGACTGATGGGTTATGCATTGCCAGAAGCGGAGAACGAAATGACGGATGACCAACAAGACGCCCTTCGAGTTGTCTCGAAGTGGCTAAACGAAGAAACGCAGTGGGTGCCTCGAAACGCAATTGCGGCGCTGTGCGCCGTACTCTATGAGCGCCCGCTCGGCGACACATGCGGGCGAATGTGCGAAGCCACGGCGTACCGGATTGAGAATCGGCGGCTGCTGGCGAGAAATGAAATGCTAGAACAAGGAGCGCAGAGGTATGCGTTTGTTCGCACGCTTCCGCCTTTCAGGTTCGCCGAATTGTTCCAAGAGAACTTGCGTGGGAAATTATCATTCGATCATATCATTGACAGGGAAATGCAGGCTGCGGCTTCTCTTCGCGCATCGTACAAAGAAATGCATAACGCTTAGGTGTGCGGCTGGCGCTTGCGCCAGTCCGAACGAACGTGATGTTGGGCGGCTTTGAAAGGAAAAACGATGAGCAATATGGATGGACCTGACGCCCCGTTTCCGGGGATGGCGACAGCGTTTGAAGCACACACCGGGCAAAGCTGGACCGATCCAGACTGGCGTGGCGAAACGGCGATGTGGGCCGCCGCATGGAAAGCTGCAAAGCAAGATCGAAAGGAGGATAGCGTGTCGCTTCCTCAAGGATTTGAGGTTGTCGCTGAAAACGTAGTGCCGAGCAGTGATCCGGGAGCGTGGACATGCAGAGCGTGCGGATTTCGCGGGTTTTGGAGTGGAGGCCCGCATTGCATGCAAACGCACGGCATACGCAACGCGCCGCCCAACGTAGAAGTGAGGGGCGCCGCGCTATGACGAACGACCAGAGAAAAGCCGCTTGTACGGCGTCCCTCTCGACTGCCGGGTTAGAGGTTGCCGAAGAAAAGGTGATTGATTGGGTGAGGCCAGAACAAGACAAAGCCGCAATAAAGCTGCTGATAGAGCGCGGGCTCACTCAGTTACCCTCATCAGCCACGCCTCGCAATCATCAATGGCTTGCAGCCGTGTATCGCTCACTGGCGCAGACAAGTGAGCGGTTTTTAAATTTTCTAGCCGGCACAAAGACTCAGCTCGAAACTCTTCCTTCGAGGCAAGCAGGTTTGCCAATCCGAGAACGAGCGACTGAAGCGAAGCAATTTGACCCTGAACGTAATCGGGGTCTTGGTACAAGGGGCGATTAGTGTTTGTCATGAAAACCTCTAACGTAGAAGTGAGGGGCGCCGCGCTATGACGCATGCTCGGAGAAAAGCCGCTTGTACGGCGTCCCTCTCGACTGCCGGGTTATGCCTTTCGCGTGCCATTTGCATTTGGTGTAACAAGATCATGCCAGCGCTTATGGCAGGCTTGGCACAGAAAGGACTGAGGCCAACGGTCGGCATCATCGCCGAACAAGTGGTATGGCGCCCAGTGATGGTTCTCTGCTCCATCCGCTTTGCATACCGCACAAACATTGCGGGGCTCGATTGGGTCAATGTCCTGTGGAACAAAATCGAGACGTTTGACTGCGGCTTTACTTGCGAAATGGGCGAGCCGGTAGCCGCAGTGGCCACAAACAAACTGGAATGTTTCGTGCCCCGCCTTGTTAACGCACCGCCTGACATCCCATTGCTTTTCACAGGTGCATTTTTCGCATGGGATGTCAGGCCAATCGAAGGGTTTTTTTGCCATGAATAATTGTCCATTTTGCGGGAGCGCCGAGGTTGGATACGGGTATCGGACACACCCGAACGGCCACGAGCTTGCAATGATCGCATGCAGCAACTGCGGAGCGAACGGGCCAGTGCGAACCTATGCGAATGAATGGGACGATGATGAAGCGGAAGCATCGTGGAATAAAAGGCATAACGCAGAGCTAACCGGCGGCGCTTCGCGCCGTCCGGGTTGAGCGCCGGGTTAGGCGCAGGAGGTTGAAATGAGCGTGCAACAAGAGAACAGATACCGAAAGCTGGTGATCTCGCAGGGGCGAATGGCGACCGACAGGCAGCGCGAAGTCGAAGCGGCCTGCATGGTGCGAGGCCCAAGGAAGCCGGTTATTCCACCGCCCCCAAGCGCGAGGCGCCGTGATGTGCGCTTGTGGATGCGACACAACGCGGAACATTACGAAACGGCAACTGAACTTGCTGAGGCAGCAAACGCTGTTTTTCGCCTACCCGATGGCGGGCTTGATGATGAAACGCATTGGGTGTGGGACGAAGCCTGTGAGGCAATGGGCGATGCCTAACGTCTGAAGTGAGCGGGCTGAGCGGCTTTTTGCGAAGCTCCGATCGACTGACTGGTTGGGCGGCTGCTACGGAGAAGCAGATGAACACCCAAGACTTGAAGATACTGGCAAGTGATTTTATGAGTCACCCGCTTTCGCGTGGCATATCGGATTGCGAAAAGGCCGGAGAGGCGCTGTTTGATGCGGCGCAAGAAATTGACCGGCTACGCAGCGAACTGGCAGACATGAGCGTGATTTGCGGGATTGATGACAGATTCGGTGGGCGCTTGGCGCTGATGCTTGAATGCGCGATTCTCAACCCGAACGGATATTTTGACGACGCGTGTCGCCTGCTTGATGAATACAAGGCCGAATGGGAGAAAGTGAATCCGTCGCCGCCAACATTCATGGGGGAGCCAATTCCGCAAGATCGAAAAGCGCGATTGCTGAAAATGCAGAAAGAGCGCGAACAAAAAGCAGAAGAAGATCGTCAGTTTTCCTATGCAGAAGCACAGATTCAAACGGGTGGATTTTGATGAGCGCCAGCCATTGCGACGAGTGCCGCAAAGGGAATTTGTTTTGGTATTCGTACCAAGGCAGCGAACCGTTCGGCGTGATGAAGTGCGAAAAAGGCCACAAGCCGAGGTTTTACAAGCAGCGCAACGACAACCCGCTGGACATGAACTATGGATGGAAGCGCACATGCGGCGATTTTCAGCGGCGCGGGGTTCTGACGCCCAACGCAGAGTTAACAGGCGGCGGCGCGAATGAATAACAGAACTGGCACGGCGGCTTTTCCGCCGTCCTTGTTGAACGACGGGTTATGCATTGCTGCCCTCTTTGTTCAGCCAGACGGATGCTATGCAGAACTGCCGGGAGTTGATGCGTGGCCAGAGCATAGAGACGCGAGGCGATACGCTGGGCCGCTGCCAGTGGTAGCGCACCCTCCCTGCCAATTGTGGGGCGCAATGGCGATTGTGAATTATGCCCGCTGGGGCGGCGACCACAATAAGCCGGGCAACGATGGCGGCTGTTTCGCGGCGGCGCTGGAAAGCGTGCGACGGTTTGGCGGGGTTCTTGAACACCCGGCGAAGACGAAAGCATGGGCGGCGCACGGGATGGCGCAGCCTGCCGGGATTGGCTGGCAGATGACCATCGATGGCGGGTGGGTGTGCGAGGTTTGGCAAAGCGCCTACGGACACCGAGCGAATAAGGCTACGTGGCTTTACTACCACGGGACGCCCCCGCCGTTTGAACTGCGATGGGATAGGCCGGAAGGGACGCACCAAATAGGGTTTCACGACCAACGAGGGAAGGCAGCGAACAAACCGACCCTCGGAAAAAGAGAGGCGAACGCCACGCCTTTGGAATTTCGCAATGAACTGATGCGTTTGGCGATTAACGCGATGCATAACGCTAGCTTGAGCGGGCCTGACGCGGCTTTATGCGGCAGGTCCGCTCGAAGCGACAGTTAGACCACGGGATTGACAACGGAGCGATGAACATGCAAACTGCCTGCCCTAAGGAGTGTGAAAGCTCCGAACGCAGCGGTATCCGCACCCGACAGCATTGCGGTTTTTTTGCGCCCGGCATTCGATCAATGGCCGGGAGGGCGACGGATACAACAGCCCGCAAGGGTAAAGAAGTCCACCGACTGCGTTCGGCTTTCAACCTCCCGGCCACCTCGCGGGGTTGTGTGAAAGCGTCTCCGCGAGTTCTCGAACTCACGCAGGAGACCGCTATGACACACCCGACCACGGGCACCACGCCCACCATCTTCACCTTCCAGAACGGCAAGCCGCACCCGGTGCGCATTTACACCGACGCGGCCGGCGAGCCGCTGTTTCACGGCGGCGACCTGTGCGAGCTGCTGGAATACACCAACGGCCGCGACGCCCTGCGCCGCCACGTTGAAACCGATGACGTCGTGAAACGCGACATCATCGACCGGATGGGCCGCACCCAGCAAGCCAACTTCGTGCGCGAGCCGGGCATGTGGTCGCTGCTGCTCGGCAGCCACGCGCCGAACGCCAAGAAGGTGAAGCGCTGGATTACCTCGGAAGTTCTCCCGGCGATCCGCAAGACGGGCAGCTATCACGCCGTCCCGCCAGCGCCGACTTCTGAGCAGATCACCGCCGCCGACCACAAGAACCTGCAACGGGTGGTGTGGATGATCTGCTCGCGCTTCCACTGGAATTCGTCGTGGACGTTCGCGGTGTGGTTCGCCATCCGCCAGGCCATCGGCTGCCCGGCGCCCAATCGCTTCGAGGTGCGGCACCTGCCGCTGATCGCCACCGAACTGCGGCGGATTCTCGAAATCTCGACAGCGGTGCGCGACCACTGCATGGAACTGGAGAAGGAAGCCATCCGGCGCATTGTGAGGAACCGCGAGGCGGCGGGGCCGTTCGGCGAACGATTGAAGGCCGAGGAAGCGGGCTGGCTCAACGAGCAGAAGCCGTGGCACGCGCAACTGGACGGCTGGCACCAGAAAGACCTCGATGCGCTCGCGCTGCGGCAACCGCCCGGCGGGAGCGATCACAGCGACTACTCCGAGCCGAGGGCGCTGCAATGACAACGGCACGACAAGGGCGGCCCCTCGGTGAGGGGTCTAACGTTTGAGATTACCGGCGGCTGAAAGCCGTCCGGTGCAACGATTAGTTGGGCGGCGAACGCCCGGAGAGGACTGAAATGGAATGCCAGTACCACAACCAATGCGGCGGATGGTGCGAAACCGAAGAAGAGCGCGAGCAGTGCTTGTGCTGCGACTGCCTACAAGCCGAGCGCGAAGAAGACGCCGAGCGGCAGCATGGGTTGGAACTGCAAAAAGCCATGCAGCGCATTGCTGTTGCTGCTGGAATTGAACTGGCGCAGCCGAGCGAGATTGCAGACATCGTTTGCGCACGCCTCGCGCCGCCCAACGATTAGCTTGAGGGGCTGGCGGCTTTATCGCCAGTCCCGCTCGAAGCGCCTGTTAGGGCGCTGGCGACCACGGAGAAAGAAAATGGATTTAGCCGAACTACTT
>ERZ724522.1480-NODE-1480-length-12554-cov-4.071446_pt1 | contig 12554 bp, 15 predicted proteins | sample MGYA00376055_ERZ724522 | MGnify/ENA primary metagenome ERZ724522 (study PRJEB28724, sample SAMN07190884) | wastewater metagenome | isolation source: effluent of sewage treatment plant in Hong Hong | place: Hong Kong | collected 2016-03-17 ... | reverse complement strand
GTATACAGTTCTCGGTCTGTTGGCAGTTCCTTGAACGTTTTTTGCTTGAACTTGATGATCTTTCTATGTGCTGAACGTTCTTCTTTCTTGTTGCTCTGTCCTGAATTTTTCATGCTACTCCTAGTTTCAAATAAATAGCATGCAGAACCTTAAGATGAGGCGTTGTCATTAGATTTCCGGGCTTCCTCCTCGATCTTTTTCTGTATTCCCAACCTGCGCTTTTCCCGCTCGATCATGTCTTGCTCAACTTCACTTTCGCTCATCCCCAGCTTATGCTTGTCAAGAGTGATCTGAACCTTATCTCCATGTACGGCCTTCAGTACATCCTCAACTATTTCCTTTGAAAGAAACCGCAATTCACGACCCATCTCAACGTTGCTTAAACGCTCATCATTGTTATGCCAAACAACAATCTTGTTGTAGATATCTCTTAGAAGCTTATCGGCGTCAAAGTATTGTCTGTTAGTGGTATCCATCTATTTTAGATTATGAGCACCAAGAAAGATATCACTTTGTCGGAGATAAAGCAAGTCGCGACAAGTGCCATCTCTCATTTCAATGTCAATAAGTATCTCAACTCATTCACAGAAGATGAGTTGATATCCCTTTGCAAGAACGCAGACCCCGATCTGTTCACCGACATATCCGTGGCAGATAACGATATCGTACAAGAGAACTTCAGATGGGACAAGGTCCGCCCGAAAAGGCTGGCAAGGATGATGGCAAGGGCCATCGATCTGGGGTATGCCAGCCTGTTATTTCATATAGACACGAAGGTCATGAAACTTCATGTCAAGGACTTAAGGCATTTATTGAGACGTAGTCCTGAATCCATAGAACGATTCAACATAGACCTGAGCAAGATCAGCAATGTTGAAGCGATCATACTTCTTGAGCTTGGAAAGACATACTTCCTTGATAAGATCGACATCAAGGGCAGAAAATTCAGCCTGATTCAGCAATATGACATCTGTAATGCATATGATTTTGATAGGGCTGCGCTATCCTTATTTGATTGCAAGAGATTTGACGGATTCCAAACCAAGGAGATCATGAAGAGAACGGGGGACAAAAGCGTGGACCTTTTGAACCCAAGAAGCCTTAAGCTTGTTGATTGGCTTGATCTGCTTAGCGAGAAGCCGGACATGTATCGCTACTGCAATCTCGATGACTTCAAGAATGAGCCGATATCTCAACTGATATCCTTGGCCGTCAAAGCGAACAATGATGAGGTATATTCCCTGATCAGGAAAAAGAACCTTGATGAGGTGTCTCCGTTCGGATGGGAGAAACTCATGTCCCACAGGCCGGAAATGTTCAAGGATGTGTGTGATTACAAGAAATTCGATGCATTGAACAAGAAGAATGTTCTGGCATCACACCCCCATTTGGCCGTCTTAATACAAGCTAGAAAGATTCAGTCCACATAATCTATCTCCAAACGCATCTCGTGCGGTGCTGTTTGATTTCCACCGAAATAAGGATATCTCCTATAGAAGAAAAGCCTGCTCCAAGGCTTGCTTCTTTGCACCTTCAGTCTAGCCCGTTCACCGTCGCGTTTGGCGGCAGAGAATTCATAGTCCGTATCGGTTACCTTCAAAGTAAGGTCAACGACTTCATTCGGTATGCAACTGATAAGCTTCTTTGATTCAATTGAACCGCCTTTATGAACATAGGCATATATGTCGATCTTGCCTCCATTGCTATTCCAACCAAATCTGGCAGAATGGTCCTGACCGCCAAATGAGAAACCGAACAGCTTGTTGATATCATATTGGTCCGCATTGTGCAGGTCGTAAATGCAAGTGTCGTGGAACACCACGCGAATCGCCGTGAACAAAGATTGCAAATATGCGATCCTGTACATTACAGCAGACACGACATAGCACACGACCGAGTACCATATCGATACACCGCCGATAAGATTGAGCGCTAGCCCGACCAAGGCTGGTATCAAAGCCAGAAAGCTGGGTTGGGGCTTCTTACCTCTTGAAAAGTGGGTCCCCTTTTCTATGGTATACTGTGTTTTCACGGCGTATGACTCTATATTTAGGAAGTCAAATATAGAACTTAAGATGGCAAAATTGAATTACTGTATCATCAAAGGAGGTAAGGAGGATCCTATCATAGTCTACGTTGCCAATAGTGATGACACTCGTCTGGATGCATCGGTCATGAACAGTCAGCACTTCCAAGAGATCAAGGAGGTGCTTGAGCTTCATGGATTTGAGCATGTTATTGCCATGACATTCAAGAACAAATTCAATGTTCAGCCCAAAATAAGGCCCCTCATTTCAGACCTAAGAAGTCACGGTTTTATTCGCAGCAGGAAGCTGGAAGCCTACGTTCAAGAGCAGAGAGAGCGAATGACGGCCATTCGCGAAACAAGTGGAATGATGCCATTGACAATATCCGGTGTGAATCAAAACATGACGAATGTGCCTGTTTTTTCATTTCCGACCACGACTGGTAATGGTCCGATAAGGTATGGAAATGCAGGTGTGCCCATTGTCAACTCAAAAAAGAAGATCGCTCCGAATAAGTATCACACTGTTGGAGTGGGCGAAAAGATAGACCTATACCTGTACCTTTTTTTAAGGGTCAACCCCACGGAGGATAAGAGCATAGACTTTGATTTTGAATGCGACTTTTATTCCAAGAGCAATACGGAGCTACGCCGTTACATCAAGATAATCAAGTGTTCATTCCTGAGAAAGGAAAGCCATCAAGAAGGCGTCATGTATCTGGAAAGCGAACAAACTCTTAGAGACATCCTAAAGAGCGTCGATTTCCTGTTTTACATCCGACTGGTCGATCCATTCGATATCCTGAGCGGACAGAAGCCAAAGTCAATGGTGTTCAGTTCAATAGAATTGAAGGAGTACCTGAACCTTGACCAGAAGATAACAATGTTCCTGAATGTGGACGACAAGTACCTTGAGGTCATAAGCCTATCGGAGAAGATCAGAAGGGAAAAGAAGGATCATGATATGAACACCCAGATACCCATATCCATCCTGAAGCGTGCCGTGATCAACGTATTGACCAGAATGGAGCAGCGCATGCACTATTACAGCGAGGAGGAGAACTATGAATTGGCGGCATCTTATCGTAAGAGCCAAGAGTACATCCAGAAGAAGGTGGAGCTTCTCAGCGAAATGGAGGAAAAGGGCATAGAAGTCCTTTCTAATCAGGAATATGAAGAGAATTTCACGATGAAGGACCTTGAGTTCTGATTCTCATTCCAGAATTTATTACATTTGGGGCAGGTTAAACCCCTCCACATGAAATTCGAAGAACATCTTAAAGACAGCGAGCGCTTCCTTTCCAGCACTTTCCACTATTCAAAAGACGATGCTGGCGAGAACGCTTTGAGGAACACCGTAGAGCAGTTCATTGCCGCTTCTGAAAAGCTTGACCAATACAAGAAGCACAAATATTATGGCAGACCCTTGCCGAATGAACTGGCGAATGAGAGGATCCAAATGACGCTTCAGAACTTCGAGAGATCCGATGACGGCATGGAAAAAGTGCTGCACGCAATCGTTGGTCTCTCTACAGAGTGCGGTGAACTCATGGAAGCCATTTACAAGGCGAAGTGGAACGGAGAGAAGTTCGATGAGGTCAATTGCAAGGAGGAGTTGGGTGACCTGTTCTGGTACATGGCCATTTTGTTCAGGGAGTATGGATTCGACCTTGAATCCATTCTACAGAAGAACATAGACAAACTTGACAAGCGTTATGGAAAGAAGTTCTCAGAGGAAAAGGCCATCAACAGGGATCTGGCTGCCGAACGCGAAGTGCTTGAAAACAACAAGAAACAATGAGCTTCATACAGAACATCATAAACCGTTCAAGGCGGGTCTTGAATCCCGCCACGCGTTATCAGACCATCGGCATCCCTGATCTTGGCAAGATCAATCGAAATCAAAGGCTTTACACAAAAGAAGCCCTTCTTCCATTCGTCGGTGATGTTGCCAATCAGAATATGTTCGGCCAAATAGGTTACCCAGACAGTGCTGATATCAGTCTTAAGAGAGCATCGCACCACATACATAAAGTCTTCTTGGTAGGTCAAGACCTGTGGGTGGAATACTCAATTCTTGACAATGAGAATGGATTGCTGCTTTACGATCTTCTACAGACCGGAGAATTCGTCTTGCGCCCCCGTGGAACTGGCATTGTCCAGCCTGATGGCAGCATTACCAATTACAAACTCATCTCCTTTGATTTCATACCCATTGAAGAGGATGCATTCAAAACACTTGAAAATGAAGGAGGGCGTCTATAACAAAGAGAACATCAAGCAAGCCGATCGTTGCTCCTTTGTAACATTAGTAGCATACTACGGCGCATTTCCTATGAAGTCTGGAAATTGCTTTGCGGTCATTTCGGGTGATGTCGAATACAAAGTGGTCAACTTCAATCATGAAAACCTTTGTGAACTGATAGAGAGAAAAGTCGTTGAATGGCCGATCAACATCATTCCCATCAGCGATACACATTGTGTCATAGCTGATCATCGCATTCCACGTGAATGGTATTCCCAGCAATTCTGTGAAACCTGCACTCCAAAAAGTCTGTGGCCACCACAACAGAAGTTGCAGCGTCTGCTGGATATCGAAAGAGGGAATATCATTGAGAAAAAAGTAAACATTGATGGCGTCGATCATCTGCTTGTCAAAAAGAACTCGAACATACCAAGCGGTATCGTATTTGTACCCTACACGGTATCTACCAGTGTAGACACGCGATACATGGATAAACCTATTGACAAAGGCTTATACGGTCAAGTCAACCTTGATGATGAACAATCTTGATTTACAATATCAGGAACTTCTTTCTGACATTCTTAAGAACGGCAGAAAGAAAACGGACAGAACCGGAATGATTATAGAAAAAAGCCCTTACCGGAAAAACACGCGATGGTAGCAAGAAAAAATACCAGTGGTTCAGTATGATTTGAACAACACGGTCATCAGAGAATGGCCTTCTGCTCAAGATGCAGAATTGTCACTTCAAATATTCAACATATACAAGGTTTGTAAAGGAAGGGCGCAAACAGCAGGTGGATTCAAATGGAAATACAAACAGAATGATCAACCAACTTGATATTCAATATCAGTCCCTACTCAAGGACATATTGGAAAATGGACATAAAAAGAAAACGCGTAACGGTGGAACGCTATCCGTATTCGGACGCCACATAAGACATCGCATGAGCGATGGATTTCCTCTTATCACCACAAAGAAGGTTTATTGGAAAGGCGTTGTTGAAGAGTTGCTTTGGTTCCTAAGAGGCGAGACCAACATACGACCTTTGGTATCCAATAATGTCAACATATGGGTGGGCGACGCTTACAAGGCATATATTAAAAGAGACCGTGTCGCATACAACAAGCTTCTTGAGGAGACCTTGAACAACACGTCCCTCCCAGCTATGCCGAAGTATGAGCCGATGACGCAAGAAAAATTCATCGAACTCATCAAGACAGACGAGAAGTTTGCTGACATCGCTGGTGAACTCGGTCCAGTTTATGGCAAGCAGTGGAGAAAGTGGAAGACCTATGAATATGCTGACTGGGGAGAAACGATCGACCAAGTTGCCAACCTCATCAAAGACCTGCGGAACAACCCAGACAGTCGACGACTAATGGTCAGCGCATGGAACGTAGCCGATGTTCCTAACGTCGTGCTTCCGCCATGTCACTATGGATTTCAATGCTATACGCATGAGCTTTCTTTGGAAGAAAGAATAGAATGGGCCAAGAACAATGAGTGCCACTTTGATGAAAAAGATGAGTTTGGAATCAATTCCAGCGAAACCGTTGAGCAAGCGACCGATCGCATGCACAGCGCATTAACAACGAATTGGGGTGTACCCACCTTGGGTCTATCATTGCAGTGGACACAAAGAAGTGTTGACACCGCGCTCGGTCTTCCGTTCAACATAGCTTCATATGGTTTGCTTTTGTGCTTGCTGGCAAAACATGTCAATATGGTTCCATATGAATTGATAGGCGTTCTTGGCGATACGCATATCTACCTGAATCAGATAGATGGTGTTAACGAGCAGTTGACGCGTGAACCCTTTCCTTTGCCAGCCGTACATGTGTCCGATAGAATCGTAAGCGACATATCGGATTATACCTTTGATGACATCAAGCTTGTTGGGTACGAGAGTCACTCTGCCATAAAAATGCCATTGAGCAATTGATGCACAATGGGCAATCGCGTATCTTTACATCAATTACAATGATACATCTAGGGATTTTTCTCTTGGTCTTCGCTTATGTCAGCTTTCGTTTCATAACTGAATTTGACCGCTTCAAGTTGTTATCAATACGTTCTGGATATAGCCTTTTCTCAGCATATGTATTGGGCATGGTTTTCCTCATGCTCTTTTCTGAAGTCGTTTTTTGGGGCACCTACATCATCTACCACTGGATAACCGATTGACATGGACATTTCCATCCTGAAGAATGTTGAAATACTGGGCTTTTCCGGAAAGCTTGGAAGTGGCAAGAACTTCATTGCGGAAAAGGTCATGATGAAGATGATGGAGCCTGTGCCCACCGTCATCATCAGTTTTGCCGACCAGATAAAAGTGAACGTCATTGTCCAACACAATGCAGATAGGCATAAGTGTTTCGTTGACAAGGATGAGCACACAAGAAAGTTGATGCAGCGTGTTGGCACAGAAGAGGGAAGGAACGTATACGGGCAGGACATCTGGCTCAAATACACTCTTGAATGGATGCTTGTTCACGCCTCAAGGGGCATCAAGAGGATCATCATACCTGATGTGAGATTCCACAACGAGTTTGACTTCATCAAGAACTTGGGAGGAAAGCTCATTCGTATCAATGCGCCAAAAAGAAATGCGCTGGCTCTTGAGAGAGAGGCTGCCAAGGGAACGGGGACTGCGGCTGATATAGCCTCACATCAAAGTGAGATCGAATTGGATAGCGGCAGAACATTCGATTATGTGATTGACAATGATGTGGACTCCAAAAGCGTGTTCATTCAGGTCAGGGACATGATCAGGGATATGCGTGCTCACACCAAGCAGGACGTGGTCATTTTCTGTGATCTTGACAACACCATCTGCGAATGCAACCAGTACTACATACTGCAAGCAGAAAAGCTGAAGCTTCTGATACAGAGCCACATGAAGAAGGACGCCTTAACGCTGGAAAAGTTCGAAGAGCTTTTTTCAGACAGCGTTAAAAGGCATAATGGAGCTTACTCCCATATGTTCTTCCACATCAATCGATTTGCCTTCTCAATGATATCGGTATTCAACGATTTCATTCCATATATGAACGAAGATGCCGACTTCAAGTCCTTGAGAGACACGGTTCGTCAATATGGCATGGATGTGTTCGACTATTCCTATGAAGAGATCGGTGATAGGGTCAAGGAGTTGAAGCAGCTTTCATCCCTTGGTCGCATCGTGCTGTTCACCATGGGGGATAGATTGGAACAAGTGAAGAAGATCGCAGAGCTTCAACTGACCGACTACGATTTTGAAGTCTACGACTTCAAGGATGCCACCATATTCCGCCATCTGTGCAGCAAGTACCCGGCCAAGCTACATTGTATGATAGGCGACTCCCTGCATCGCGATGTTCTCCCTGCCCTAGAAGCACATCTGCCAGTGGTCATCAGGATCCTTGACAAGAAGGAGTCATATTGGGGCGATATCGACCACACGGATAAGAAATACCACGAGATATCTGAGCTTTATGAAGCTCGGTCCATCATTGAAGACGCTATGTATGAACATAGGAAATCTGTATTTACCAAAGCGCTGAAGCAGTAATGGCGATGGCAAAAGTCCATCAATAAATTCAACCTCAACAACGGTTAGACAATGAACATCACTCAAGAAGGCGAAGAGCAATATTTCGCATCATTGAACCCCATGAAAAAGCCGTGGGTATGCAAGTGCCTAGTGTGCGGTAACCTTCTTTTGAATTGGGTTGGTAGCACACATTGTTGCGGATCGCTGGCTGAGATAATTGCAGAAGGAAAGGACGAGGTCGAATTCCTTGGCTTCAAGACTGAAGACGACGATCAATAATCATAGACGTGGTCATACCCATGGTTGTGGGTAAAGTCTTTAATCAATCTTCCAGCTTTAGCATCAGCTTCTCCTTCAATTTTTCCTCCGATATTTTGTACTTCCTGACCGACCTTAAATTTACCTGCCTCTCGCTGTTTGTTGTGGACCATTTCATGGGCTATGGACCTCAGAATATCGATCAAGGCACGACCGTTGCAACGAATGGAGTTCTTGTCATCCATAGGTGAATAAGCGGCTGTAGTTCTTATGGTGTCATCCCTTCCGTTCTTGAGGCTTACATATACGCGCTGTTGAATGCCAAGCTTTTGACGAACAAAGCATATGAAGTCCTTGATGATCTCAAGCTTTTCCTTTGGCATATCCAAAGTGGGGTCCAACTCAAGGTAATTATATCCACTGTCCAGTTTCCAGAAATACTTGGTCGGCTTCGGAGGCTTGCTGTAGACCATCTTGTCGGAAACGACATCGAATGACAGGTCTGCCTCATTGATCATGTCCGCATACTTCTGCCCCTCACCCTTTTTGATGTAAGCTATCGTGGCATGGGGGTGGTATTCCGGATATTCATTCGTGTATTTGTACTTCTTTCTTACGGCTGCATTCAACTTGGAGAGCAATCCATTGGTGTCCTCTATGTCGAACTTCAGCACGTCATACTCCGGGCTTTTGAACAAGGAAGCTTTTCCAAGTTTGAACACTAGAGCCTCTTCTCCCAGAAGAGAATCCATGTATAGCTTAAGCTGTTTTGGGTCAACCAGTTCATCGTGGAAACCGAACAGGATCGTCACGTGCGGCTCTTTTTCTATTCCATAGCCTCCATCACCTTCATAAACGTCCTCCTTGGCTATCACGTCCCCGATCTTGTCCCATATCGGAATGCTGAAAGATGCCATCAGGCATCCGTATTCGTACTTAGGGGATGCATCTTCATCCACCTTTTCAGGGAGCTTTTTGTGCTTTGTGGAAGCAAAGTCCTTCACGTCGCTGGTCGACATTGATGCAGCAGCTTTTTTCACTGCCCCAGAAGCGGACGGCATATCACCCTTCTGTGCCGCCCGTACCATGCCGAAGAATCTCTGTTGCGCCTTGCTTTTCGAAGACTCATTCAACGAGAAGTAGTTGTTGAAGGCCTTCACATTGACCTTCATCAACTTGTCAATGTACCCGCTGTTGCGAAGGATCTTGAAGGCCAGATTCTCAGCAGAGAACTCCCCGCTCGGTTTTGCAAGACCAACAGATCGAAGATTCTTCATCTTGTCCTTGATCCTTTCAACGCGCTTGATCCTCTTCTCGTCATCCTTGACGCTATCCAATCCATCTATCATATCGATGATGGCGGCAGCCTTCACTTTGGCCGCGCCAATGTCGAGCTTGCCTTTTTTCGGCTCCGGCTTCCTGACCCACATATCTCTGGGTATGCTATACACCCCTTGGGCGAACAGGTCAGAGGCCACATCCTGCACATACATCTCGACGTCATGCCCCTTTATGCGTATGGAGTATTGCGAGTTCCATAGCTTTTTCTTGGCTGACAAGAACTCGGACACCAACTCCTCATCCCCATCTATGTCCTTATGGTCTACCAGAACATGGATGTCAATGTCGCTCTTATCGGTCCAGTTATAGTTGGCCATGCTGCCAGTAAGAATGACATCCTTTACCTTTATCTTGACACCGAGATACTCAATGAATTTCTTGGTTACGCGCATCAACGACTCCTTGACGCGGGAGTTCAGCTTATCTCCATCCCAAAGAAGTGGACACAATTCGGTTTTCAAAGTGGAAGATGGAACCTCAAGGTCTTTGGGGTCTATGTTCTCATCGACTATCCTGCGCGTCCTGTAGGGGGCAAAGTACTTTGCTGGCCCATGGGGTCCCCGGTATTTGGCGCTATGACGCGCTCCTTGTGAAAGGTTTCTCGGAGTTTCCTTTATGTTCTTCTTGTGGCGCACGTTCATAAATAATGCCCTTAAACGAAGAAAGGGGGATCCTCCCCCTTTCCTGTACCATTAAAACTCAATTACTTATCCTCCTCGTACTTTTTGTAGTCGACAAGCCTACCCCAAGCTTGTTTTTGGCTCTCATTACCATGGGTCAGGCTTTTCTTCCTGTTGTAGTTGTTCATGGTTTCACTGAGAGTGTCCTTCAGTTCAATGCTTGGATTCTCGTAAGAACCAACCTTGAACTCTCTTCTTGTTTCTGATTCGTTCAGCGTCTCCTCAATGGAGGGCTCCTTGAAAGAAAGACTTGAATTGACCTTCTTCAATCTCGCCACCATTTCCTTGACGGACTCAAGCGTCACTTCGTCTTCAACGCTTTCTTTGATGACAGGCTCCTTGAGACTGTCGGTGGTGCCGAAGATGTACTCTTTGGCCTTCTTGACCACATATTCTTTGAATTCGCCTTCGCTCAATGATTCCATGAGGGAGTAGTTAATATGAGATAAATAGAGTGAAATTCAACCTTTCCTTACTCGGACGTGGCGCCACCGGAATATTCGTCCCATAACTTCTTCATGGTGGGGACGAGATTGATGGCCTGAGGTCCATTTATGTCGCGCTTCATCTTTCCTTTCTTGCCAGAAATAACAACGGTTCCAGATATCGGGAAGGGTATGGTATTACCCTGTATCACATCTCCATTGCTCAGGGCGATGCGGATTATGCTCCCGCCCTCTTCTTTGGATTGTGCGTCCACCCTTTTAACGCCGACATCCTTAAACAGGTCGCTGATAACAAGACGCAAGGTCTCCTCCCACTTGCCGCCATGGTACTTCTTGGTACGCATGACGACATCTTGGCTTTCAAGGAAGGATTCCTTGAGCAGTTCGATTATCAGTTCACGAAGAGATTGTCCATCCATCAAGGATAAATAGGACCATCTCAGAGCAAATTCTCGAAGTTCTTCGTTTCCATATCACGAATAGCCGCTCCCATTTCCGGGCCAGCCTTCACTTTACCGACCAGATCAGCGCCAGTAACGGTAAGTTGGAACGCAATGAAAGCCTTCAGCAGACTGTTCTTAATCCCAACATATCTGCCAAAGCGGAGCATTTGTTCGTCAGTAACACCAGAAGTCCCCTGAGCCTTTTTGAGAAGGTAAGCGCTTCCGACGCTCAACCCCTTAAGACCAACCAAGAACTTCACGGCCTTCACTTCGGACGAAGTGTATTTCGCATTCTGGAGAACGACCCCGCTCTTGTCAATGCCGTTTTCATGGAGCAGCCAAGCGATCAGTACGGCATGATCCCTCTCCTCGATAAAGCTGGTGTTCACCAAGGCGTTCGGGAAAACACGCTGCAACAGCCCATAGCGGTCCAGCATTTCCAAAAAGCGAACTACGCTTTTCGCGGAGTCCACCCCTTTGAGGAATTCATCCCTTATCCGCTCGGCTGAAACATCGCCCATCTCATTGTTCTGCCGCAGCGTGGCGTCAATATCAGGGCTTACATCATGTCCTGTACGAGCGGCGAATCGTATGCAACGAAGAACCCTCAATCTGTCCTCTCTGAACCTATCCTCTGCTTTTCCAACGGTCCTTATGACCCCGTCTTCAATGTCCTTCAATCCGCCCACCATGTCTATCACCTCTCGGGTACTGAGATCATAATACAGCGCATTGATGGTCAGGTCACGACGTTGGGCATCGGTCCTCATGTCGGTGAAATTCACCGAATCAGGACGACGACCATCCCCGACATCAGAACGGAAAGTTGCGATTTCATACTGGTCATTGGCCGTGATCACATTGATAATGCCAAAGGATTTCCCGGTTGGTAGCGTTTTGTAGCCAGCACGCTCCATCATCCACTCAACTTTGTCCGGCATGGCGTCAGTGGCAAGGTCGAAATCCTTAGGCTTCTTACCCATCACAGCATCACGAACGCAACCTCCAACAAGGTATAGAGAGTGTCCGTTCTGAACAAATACATCATGTATCGCCTGTATGTCTTCTGGCACATCAATGTTCAGTGATAGTCTGCGGTCTTCCTGCTCATTCATGGAAGACCGTATGATGCTCGCGTTGGCGGCATCATATCCACTGGGCGCAATGCTTCCGTCACTATTCTTGCCAAGGTCATGGTCAAAAGAAATGAACGTGGGCAGTCCGCGTTGGCGAATGACCTTTTTGAACTCATCCACACTTCTGACCGTTATGAAGTCGGAGACGTCCTTATAGACATCTTCAACCTTGCGTTCATCATCCAAGAACAGCTTGTATTTCATAAGTGATTCGGGCATTTCATGTTGTTCCGGTAGTATCGTCATTCCTCGTCGTTTAAGAAGGCCTTCTATTCCCGCGATCATGATGGTCGACATCGGTATGACGGAGGCTCCTACTATCCCAAATATCTTCAACAAGTCCACAGACTGTTTTTTTCAGGAAGTCCGACTCTTCTTTTGTTACTCCTTTACGTTGAATTATGTCAATGAAGATCTCGCTGGCCACAATCGTCGCCTCGGCC
>ERZ724522.1479-NODE-1479-length-12558-cov-17.017516_pt1 | contig 12558 bp, 10 predicted proteins | sample MGYA00376055_ERZ724522 | MGnify/ENA primary metagenome ERZ724522 (study PRJEB28724, sample SAMN07190884) | wastewater metagenome | isolation source: effluent of sewage treatment plant in Hong Hong | place: Hong Kong | collected 2016-03-17 ... | reverse complement strand
ACCTTGACGGAGCCCAAACTCTGGCCGCTAATAATCATGCAGCTCGTCATAATAAAGTACATGATGAAGTACTGGCAGTGGCCACGAAAGTTGGCGCTGATTCTTCTGCCGATCCGAACTCCATTGATTACAAGCTCTCAGCACACACCGCCAATACTTCTAATCCACACTCAACCACCAAAACACAAGTAGGATTATCAAACGTAGACAATACTTCTGATGCTACCAAGCTTGCGGCTACGTTGTTGGCTGTGTACCCCATTGGATCTATCTATATATCAGTAAACAGTACAAACCCAGGAACATTATTTGGGGGAACATGGGTAGCTTTTGCTACTGGTAGAACACTCGTTGGTATAGATACTAGTCAGACAGAATTTGATACTGTCGAAGAAACTGGTGGTGCAAAAACCCACACGCTCACGATTACAGAAATGCCATCACACACCCACCGTCAAGTGGTAGTAGCCAACACTGGTCCAAACGATACTCGTAAGGACTTTGTATCAGATGACAATGGTGGCGAATACGACCAAGGTGTATACACGGGGGCAACAGGTGGCGGTGGAGCACACAATAATCTACAGCCATATATCGTTACGTACATGTTTAAGAGAACCGCCTGATGACAAAAGCGGAATAAAAGCATAGAATAGAAGAAAAGGATACCATATGATAATCAGTGCATATAACCCAGAAACAAGAGAACTAGAAAGAACTTACTTGAGCCAGACGTATCCCGCTGGAACATCAAGCTTTGCTGTTAGAAACGCGAACAACTTTGGTAACTCAAAAGCCATAATGATAGGCAAACAAGGTGATGAACGAACCGAACTATTAACGACAAGCACAGTTACTCAACCATTTACTATTACCACTTCTGCTAGTAGCAAGTTTGGCCACAATACTGACGACCCAATATACTTATTGAAATATAATCAAATAAAGATATATAAAGCTACTTCTATCAGTGGTACATACAATCTATTAACTACGGTAGATATTGATGTAGACAATGCCGATGGCATAACTAGATATGATGACACTGCCGGTATCACGACTTCTTACTATAAGATTAAATTCTACAATAGCCTTGATACTACAGAGAGTGACTTTTCAGATCCTATTGCGGCCACTGGCAATGCTGAACTTTCTATAGGTAAAGTCATTGATGGTGTAGCCCGTCGTGTTCGTGATGAGCAATATGTAATACTTGGTCAGCAAGAATACCTCGACATCGCCAACGAAGTCAACGACGACCTTATTACCCAAGCTCACCGGCCTTATAGATTCCTTAAAGATAAAGTAGTTCTTAATACATCGGCTGGGGTTGACTACATAGACATAGCTACAGCTGTTCCAACTTTTTGGAAATTTAATTACTTAAGATATGCTTGGACTACCGGTGGAGTGACTACAACCTATAAAATAGATGAGCCACTTAGCGTTGATGCATTCATTAGAAAATACGAAAACTCCAACTGGGCTGACAGCGATCAGTTAATTGATATTGCCATAGATGAAGACAACAACCGAATATTACTTGGACCAGCACCGAAGACATCACAAACTGGTGTTATTACACTTGGCTTCTACAAGAAGTTTACATATATAGATAGCCTCGGCGACCTAGTACAAACCCCTAACAGTCTTATATACAGATATAAGATGCTTGCTGAGTATTACTCAGCTAAAGCTGAGACTGACAGCAAATGGTCCGGGCTAGCTACCAAGTATGAAGGTAAATATGGAACCGAGATAGTAAAGATGCAAAGAACTAACAGGTTAGATACTGGCACTCCTCGATCGTTTGCGCCAAGGTATGTGCCTGCGTATCGTAAGAGATACCATCTATGAGCAACCTAACAAGATATTCGCAATTTGATTTATCTGGTGGCATTCAAAATGCTACCTCTTTCCTCATGAAGAAGAAAAGTGAAATTGCCGATATGAGGAATGGACGTTTTGGCGTTGAGCTAGGAGCTATTGTTCGTCGTAATGGACATGACCGCGTCGGTAATACTTTTGGGTCAGGCAGCCAGAACACTCCTACCGGTGGATTTGTAGCAAAGTTTTCCACAGGTAATGTTAGGTTTGTAGCAGTCAACGATAGTGGCAGCACAGCTACCTTAGTAAGAACTCAGCCAACATCTGGAGGGGCATGGTCTACTTTATCTGGATTACCAGCAATACCCATAAACTCTAATATCAATTTTCTTTTGTATCTTGATGAAGTGTACGTCACTGGATATGACCCCGCCACCGGAGACCCAATAACCCCATTCAACGTGGACTCATCATTGAATGTTTCAACAACACGTAATATTAATACGATGCCCGCTTGTCGGTATCTAGTGGAGTATGCGGGTGCCCTCTTTGCATGCAATGTGAAAATCGGATCAACTAGGTACCGAGACCGAGCATACAAGAGTTCAGGACCATTGGGAGCTATTACATATATAAACTCTGCCCAGAGCGGGGTACTGACTACAATCACCCTGGACTCAGTACGTTATATAAAATCTGGTATGGCACTCGATATTTACGATGCCGGAACTGAAACTAAATTGTACGACATTACCGTCACGGCGGTAGACAAGTCTCTTAACAAGATAACCTTCGTTCCGTATGCCTTGACGTTCGCTACGTCAGCCGTAAACACAACCTCAGAAGAAATAACCCTGTCTAGTGCGGCATTATTCCCAACTGGAACACCAGTAGTAATAACTTCAACGACTACCGTACCGGCTGGACTGACTTCTGGAACTACCTATTATTCTATATACGTTAATGCAACCACCATAAAGTTAGCCACAAGTGCTGCGAATGCGACTGCCGGAACTGCTATAAACATTACATCCCAAGGAACAGGAACCCATACGATTACATTATCTTACGTGTTATCAGACAACGATGAAATCTGGCTTGATGGCCGCAAGGGTACACTAAACGTTATGTGGAATCAAGACTTCCCTAACCCAGAAGAGTCCGATTGGACAGCTACTTTGCCCGGCACCGATTCAAGCAATGAGATAACGGCTGTTGGAAAATCATCTAATCGGCTATTCTTATTTACCAAAAATTCTGGTCAAAAATACGATGGGGCCAATACGGTAACATTTAACAATGCTGTTGGATGCGTATCCCACGGTAGCCTTAAAAATATAGATGATGACTGGACTGTTTGGTTGGACGCTAAGGCTCGTGTCTGGGCTCGTAATGAATCTAATGGTCAACAGGAGTATATCTCCAGGGGTATTTACCAGAGCATTATGAAATATGTTCCAGCCGCTAACCTAGCCGCTGCCACTGCTGTAGTAAACAACAATATTTATTACCTATATCTTGGTCAAGTAGATGTCGGAAAAGGCAACGAATACTTACGTGTAGTATATAGTTTTGATGATAATGTTTGGGCTGTAGACCGTCTGCCAAGGCAAGCACTCTTCTCTGACAACGACGATTATACTGGTTCAAACTTACCATACTTTTGGTGTGATGACGGATACCTGTATATTGATGACACCGGCAACCTTGACTACCAGACCGAGATTCCGCTAGAGATAGATTTTGGCCGAGATAACTTCGGTGGTGTTCAGCTAAAGAAATTTGATTCTATGTTTATATACTCTAAAGACGCTGCTGGAACAACGGTTAAAGTTTCCGTTAATGGAAAACAGCCAATGACTGTTGGTGAGATAACAGAGGATGAATGCTACATTAAGTTCCCAGAACGCGGTGAAGATGCTATGCCCCGCGGATCTTCTATAAATGCTTTCTTATATGGTACTGGCCCAGGCTTACCACCATCAATACAGGGTATAGAATGGTATTTTGCATCAGAGGAGGATTCCCCAAGTGACCGCCGCCCGAGATGATTACCAAACAGCTGGCTACAATAATTTCTTCAGACGAAATTTAAATAGTAATAGCTCAGAAAGCCTTCTGAAAAATATTGGTTCTTCTAGGGTATACCAGCCCCAAGATATTAACTTTGATGGTCGGCAAACTACCGGCTCACTTGGAGACGTTATACGAGTAGGCAAAGCTATTGAATTAAATGGTCCAGCCGAACGTATTTCTATTAGAGATAGAGAAGGTAACGAAGTCACTCGCATTGGCGACATGGAGTCTTAGATGGGCAGGCACGGCATCCAAATATCTCAAGAGGGGGTTCCACTCTCTCGTGCAGCTGATTACCAGAAGGTACTTGATGACCAGTGGCCTTTTTTAGATATTTTTCTTGAAAAGGAAATACAGGTAAGTAAGTCTGATTGGCCATCATCCACTGCATGGTGGGTATATGAACTCGCCGAACACAATCTAGGATACTTGCCGGGGTTTACATTCAAAGAGAATAGCACCAGTCTAGTCACTGGTAACACTAGTGTCATTGCTACAGATAAAAAAATTTATTTGCGTGGTCTATGGGTGACAGGTGATCCAACTACACCATTGGATATAAGAATATTCATAAGAGTTTTTGCTGTTGATATAACTAAAGAATATCAATACACCGGGGAACGTATTGCCCCGCAACCTCGTGTATCAGCTAAAAAATATGGTGTTAAAATTGTTGACCCACGAGATCCGAATAGTCGGATGGGTGATCAAGAGATGTCGAGCTTTTCATTAAATACGAATGCTAAGGCACTTGGGGTCTTCAAGACTGGTGTTCAAGATATAAACCCCTGGTATCGTGATGCTAGTGCTACGGTAACGGGTATCAATACTGGTACCGATGTATTCACATCATCTGGTTCGATTGATTGGTCAAACTTGCACGGACATGCCTGTGTCTATTCACCAGCTGATCTTGTTACATACCCAGCGCCACTGAACACTTCTACCTATTACATTATTCCACTGACTCCAACTACTTTTAAGTTAGCAAGCACCTATAACAATGCTATGGCTGGTGTAGCTATTGATATTACGACTACTGGATCCCTAAATGGTACGTTAAGTTCCAGAGACAACCCATCTGTTCCAACGAATATCATTACGCACAATGCCGGATACCCTCCAACATATATGCTTGCGACATACAATCCAGACGGTGTTGGTGGTGCTTTTGCAGACCCACTAAATAATGTTCCTACAGTGACACCTCTTCTACTTAATGGTCCAGCGGTGAAGATAACGACAACTAATACGACGATGGCTCTTGTCGGAGTACAGTCCGTCTACTCGGAAAGGGTTGCTTATTTAATCATTCGTGATCCAGCGGAGGTAGCAGGATGACTCGTTTACGTCGTGGTATTTTTATAGCTAAAGAGGGCAAAGAAGTTGGTCCAACTAACAATCGCTATGAAAGTGACAACCTCCACTTACAGGCTAGTTTATTAAAAGTTCCTGAGCATATGGCAATCACTACCATAAGTGGCGGTACGGCCTTTGTAACAACGGCTGTAGTATCAACACAAATGGAAACTTTATTAACTATTCCGCACGGCTTATCTTATACGCCAGAGTTATTAATTTATTTTTATGCAGTTTCATATAATGGATCAACAACCGATGCGAAAGCTAGTAAATACTCAATCGGTAACTTTGTTTACCTTAGCGGAGTAGTCACTGATTCGATATATGCTACTGTTGATGCCACTAATATTAAGGTGATACACAGGATGGATGACTTTGTTGGTATGGGTGTTGGAGCTTATACTTCAGACGCCGATAAATGGTCAATAAGGATTAAGTATTATATCTTATCAAACGACAGCCACGTACCGTCATATAGCCTTGGTGGTTACTAGTTGATAAATATATTGAATACAGTCATAATCTATGTTAGGAGAATAAACAATGACTAGTTGGAAATCAGTCGGAGGATTTTTAGGAAAGACATATGACTACCTTACGCCTGGTAAGGGTAGTAACCGTTTGACTGACTGGAGTGGTTGGGGAGATAGCCCATCCTATAGCTCTGGCAACGGCGGTGGTGGCGGAGGTGGAGGCGGTTGGGGAGATCCAAACCCTAAACCACGACCATCCTCTATAAGCGCTGACTCAGCTAAATTGATTGCAGACAATAATGCACTTATCGCACAATTACGTGCACAACAAGCAGCTACCCCAAAGCTTGCTCGATTTGATGTCATGAACAACTGGACTCAAGCTAAGAGTGCTGCTGAACGCGCATGGAATCCAGTTTACGAAAAGAAATTAAATGATTACTTAGCTAACAACTTAGCTAAAAAGACAGCTAAAGAGCGTGACTTTAATCTTAACATTGAGAATATTACTAACGAGAAAACTAACACTCTTGCCGAGAATGCTGTTAACCGTACCAGAACTGCCGAAGATACTGCTCTTGCCGTCGGCCAAATCAATACCAAAGAAGGCCAGTTCCAAACTGATGAGGGCCAAAGCTTTGACCAGAACTATCGTCAGGTAGCAGAACAACTTGGAGCCTCTGGAGCAGCCACTACTGGTCTTGGTAAGCAACAAACCTCAGACATGGTTCGTTTACGGAATGTTACTAGCCAGAGACAACTAGATGAGTTCCAGGGTCAGAGACAAGCGAAAGAGTTGTTTAAGACTCGGACATTTGAAGACCTTGCCCGTGGCGATGCAACCGCAGCTCAATTAGCCGAAAGTAAAAAGAAAGCTGCCCAGTTTGATTTAGACTCTTACCTAGAAGACTTAGCCTATGATGAGAAGGTAACACGATTCGATACTGAGTTAGAGCGACAGACTAAGGTACTCCAAGAGACTCAGACTCAAGCGGACTCTGGAGTAGAATCGTTCTTAGCTGGTTTAGCTGGACAAGGTTATGACGCGAAAGATATAGCATATAACAGATCGGTATACGCATAATGGACAACATACAACAATTTTCTAACGCAGTGATTAAAGGGGCTAGCATGCCCGGCATCCAAGGCGATCCAATCGTCTCTAATGCTATGGCTGGATCTTTCCGCCTTGGAGCTCAGAAGCGCGCAGGCAACGCGATGGGAGTCGTAGCCCAGCAACAGGCCGACGAAGAAGAGAAACGTCGTCAGGCTGAACAGCAACGTCGCATACAAGAATTACAAGATCAAATGGATCCTAGTAAATACCAACAGGTTCGTAAGGACGATGGCGGTTTTGCTTTCTTTGACCCAAGCGGCAAAGAAATCGATATTGATACATACGCTAAAAGAACTGGTCAGCGCCGAGTAGATGTTCTTAAAGATTCAGAGAACCCCCTTGACCAACAGTTTATTGATGACTATATGCAGATGAACGACTTAAACCAGAAAATCTGGCAGAATGATACTGAAGAGATAAATAATTATAAACTTCAATATCCTGAGTTATTCTCAAATGGTAACAATCCAACACCAGAAGAAATTAATAAGAAATTACTAGAGAAATATCCACACATATATGGTATGGGCCAGTATGAAAAGTCATACAGCAACTTAGGAAAACCACTGTTTAGGATGACTGGGTCATCGTCATCTGGCGGTGGGATTGGGTACTAGAACACATGGCCTTCTGGGATTTCATTAAGCAACTACACCTAAATGATGCAGAAGAAAAAAGGCGTCAACAGAGGGGTGGTTTTCTTAATAGTGTCTATGGTGCCATAGACAACACCGGTGATATGATTGGAGATGCCGGTAAAAGATATATTGATATAAATAAAAAAGGTGTTGGTGTCGCAGCCGGACTAGCTCGTGAATTCGCTGTAAAACCAGTGGTATCAGTCATTGCTTCGGCAGAAGAAAGACAGCAAGACAGCCTTAAGCGCAACCAATTGGATCTTATTAATAAGCTTAAAGATATAAAGCCAGAAGACAGAGAAGCTTTTATTAAAGATAACCCAGTTTTACAAAATAGATTTAAAGATGGTAAATTAACTTTTAGCGAGACTACCGATCCATGGTTATTCGGAAATATCTTTAGGGATAAAAAAACTATGGCAGAGGTGGACGTTAAAGACAATTCAGCTCTGGAGCGATTGACTGCTCAAATAAATGAAAAAGATGCTGCCAATGATAAGGGTCGTCAAGCAACCAACATTATTGATAGACAGATATTTGGCAATGAACCAATTCAAGCTTATCAGAATCGTGAAGCTGGACTTGAAAAAGCTGGCTGGTCTAAGCCTATGGCCATAGCCGGTACTGGGGCGAATGTACTATTAGACTCACCGCTAGGTGGTGGAGCTGGTAGCGTTGTTAAGAATGTCGGTAAAGAAGGTATAGAACAGTTAGCAAAGACCGGAACTAGAGAAGGCGTTGAGGCATTACTAAAAGGTAAGGTCAGTAAAGAAGTACTTGATAAAATATCACAGACAATCGCCAATACAACAGATACGAAAGTTATTAGACAGGTATTAGATCAGACTGATTCAAGTATATTAAAACGAGCTCGCTCGGGTAAGACGGCCGGTCAAATAGCTGATGACGTTGTATCTAAAGTTAAACCAACTACTCAAGGAACTGATAACTTAATAAATGATTTCGTTAATGCTGCCGATCCAAACAAGCTCACCCCAGACACACCAACCGTTACCCCACCAGTCGGAAGACTCTCTAAGGAAGAAGAAGATTTCCTTGGTAGTTTTCACTCCACTAGTGAGATAGATAAGATGGGTCCGAAGAAGGGCGTTGCTTCTAAAATAAATGAACAAACATTCGATAAGAATGCACCACTTACTGCTTTCAAGGAAGCTTATAAGCAGAACACCGGCCAAGATTTACCGACAGACTTTGATCCTAAAGCGATTATGCAACTTTCCAACGGTAATGATGCTGCCGCTAAACTACAGCTTGAACCAGTTACAAGAGCACTATCTGGAACCAAAAATCTTGATGATGTTCGTATGCTTGGTATGGCAAGACACATTCTTAGCCGTCGTGAGACCCTGCCAACAGAAACAGTAGCCCGTGCTGAAGCAGTACTTAATAATATGCAGTCACGACTTGGCCGTGATTTTGCAAAGACTGAAGAAGCGGTAGGAGCCGTTGTTAAGTTCAACCAAGACCAATTGCAACGATTGGTTGATGCTGAGATTATTTCACCAGAAAGCTATAAATACTTACAAGAAGCTAACCCAAACTACTTTAGTAACATGGGTCTGGTTGACCACATCCTTAACGATACAACTGCATCAAAAGCTTTTGGGGCATCTGGGTCACACAACAGATCACGTGAGAATATAATTAAAGCTGTTCGTGGCTTTGAAGATGACTCAAGAGCTGAGTTCCGTGATCCGATAGAGAACATTGCCCGTACTGCCGCTGCCGTACAGAAGGCCGTTAAAGACCGTGAGCTGTTTAATGCTATTGGCGAATTTGAAAAGATAGATCCTAAGCTTGCATTCAAACAGAGGATTTCTGAAAACGTACTTAAGCGAATGAATCTATCATTAGACAATCAGGAGCTTCGACCAGTTAGAGATAAATTAGACCGAATGATGCGTACTCGTCAGATGTGGGTAAAGAAACTACAGACTGAATCTAATAATTTAGAAAAGAAAGCTTATCAGACATCCTTAAAAGAGGGTGGCCAAAGCATGCCCAAGTTTACCCCAGAAGGTCTTGGTGGCGCAGTTCCTACCAGCAAAGCTACTAATAAAGTAGTCGCTCAAACCCCAGGTGAAGAGCAATTAATGAAAGCTATGGGGTCTCCAGATGGTATGCCCACCCCACCAAAACTTGGTCCTCAAGATACTCAAGCGTTTTTGCGTAGTCTAGTAGAGGGATCTCCGGCTAAGATCGAAAGACTTCGTAAGCAAATTAATACCCGCGACGTAAACGCTCATCGCATATTAGATGAGATAGATGGTATGAGATCTGAATATGACGATACCGTACAACGTATAATCTCTAATTCTGAAGAAGCTAAACAGCTGATGGACAAAGAACTACCAAAGGGTATGAAGGCCATTACTAGTATGAAGAATGGTATTCAGGAGCGTATTGCTGTACCTGAAGAAATACACGCTATATATTCTGGTATGAATAAAGCACAACAAGACGTAGTCAATACAACAGCAAAGAAAATGTTACAGTTCACCAAAGAGTCATTAACCACATATAACCCAGCATTTGCCCTTGTCACAAACCCAATACGTGACATAGCCCAGAGCGCCTTCATTAGTAAAGAGGTGCCCTTGAAAGACTACTTATTAGTAGCCCCTTATGCTAAGAGATGGTTAGAAAGTTTTTGGGGAACGCTCCGCCAGGATAGTGTCTTTAGGGCGGTCAATGCTGCTGGTGGTGGTAACTCTGGCCAGTTTGTTGATAATTTAGATCCAGAGAAATATGCTAAACAGATAGAAAAGCGTGTTCATGGTAAGCGCGTGCTTGGAATAAACTCTGGTGTAGTCGTAAAGAATCCAGCAGATTTCTTAAAGCTTATGGCTAAGGTATCGGTGTCACCGGTTATTGGTGCTGCTAAGGTTATTAAAAAGGTTGGTACTACTGTCGAAGCTACCACCCGTGGTGTTGAAGCTCGGGCAGTGAAAGCCCGTGGCGGTAGCGTCAAAGAAGCTGCCCTTGGCAATCGTACTGTAAGCACTGACTTCTTAGAAGGTGGTAAATCGGCACAAGTTGTAAACAACTTCTTACCATTCTTTAACGCACGTTTGCAGGGAACCCGTAATGTTGTTAAAGCTATTAAAGAAAACCCCAAAAGGGCATCTGTTCTTATTGGTGCCGGTATAGGCGTTCCAACAGCTACGGCTTATGCGTGGAATATGTCTAACTATAGAGATGAATATGAGCAAGTTGACCAAAGCGTGAAGGACAACAACTTTGTTATATTTTTCGGCAAGGGTGTGAATGCCAAAGGCCAACCGAACCAATTCATTACAATTCCTAAAAATGATATTCAGAGATTCTTCTCCAACCCGATAGAGAATGCTCTAAGGGCACTAAACGATGATGATCCAGAATCGTTTGGTGTTATAGCAACTAAGATGCTTAGTGGCACGTTGCCTATAGATGTAGCTAAGGATGGTAAATTAAATGCTAGCCGAACTGTCGGTAGCATATTACCACCAGTGCCAAAGGCCGCTGTACAATATGTCACTAATAAAAACCTATATAATGATTCACCACTAGTTCCAGATAATCTAAAAGGTTTACCACCCGAAGAGCAAGTCCGCGAGACTACATCTCCAATAGATAGCTTTATAGCTAAGATAACCCCCGGTCAACAATCACCAATCAAGGTGAATGCTGTTCGTAGCGCTATTAGTGGTAATACTATTCGCAACCCAATTGATAGTCTAGCTAGTCCGCTAACAGCCAGTGCCAACGCACCAACCTCAGAGTTCTATAGCATACTCAATAAGACATCTCAGAAACATGATAGTGCATCTAAGAAGATTAACGAGGCACTTGCCAAGGGTGATTCCATGGAAGCTCGTAAGATTGCTGATGAATACAACGAGGGTCTTAAAGCTGCCTTCAGGCCATGGGCTGACAAGTTTGGAGATAAACAAACACCAGAGCTAATTGATTTGTATAATAAACAAAAGATTAACTTAACCAAAAAGAGTATCAAACAGAGGCAGACTAACATCCGAAAGAAGGCTAGTCTTGCCAATCAATAGAAGTACTATTATACTTTTAAAATATAAGCCTTAAGGAGAATGTAATGTCAGAATATGAACGTATCGTAGACGCCAGGGGCGTTGTTCGGTATAAGTTAAATGCTAAATTTGTAAAAGCTTCGGAGGTACCTGAAGATGTTAAAGCCAATCTTATTGATAATGCAACTGTTGAAGAAGTTAAAACTACAGCACCAGTTGTAGATCCAGGCGCATCTGAAGATGATGTAGACGACGAATCTGGTATTGATGAAGAGGTTGTTGTTAAAGCTCCGCTTAAAGAGAATGAAGAAGGCTGGGGCTTCTCTAGAGTAAATGGTAAAACTGTTGATATATTTGACGGCAAGACACCCCACGAAACTATTCGCTTCGTATCCGGTATGGTAGTTCCAGTAACTATGGAGAATTACAAGACTAAGACTGACCAAGAAATAACGGATCAGCTGAAGAAGATTAAGAAGATATAAGATGGCTAAATCTCTGGACATAATTGGACGAGCGACTTGGTATGAATAAGCAACCTTCAAATACATATTATCTGAATTGCTACACAACTTCTGGTGCAACTACTTTAGCCCTTACTGGTCAAGAAACACGAACTGCACTTGTGTTAACCCCGAGCAACTTATAGGACTACCGAAATGACAGACAAGCTACAATCCAAAATCCAGAAACTAGAACTAGACACTATCCGAGTTGTTACAGAACTCCAAAAAGATGTTCAAAACCTAACCAGAGAAGTCTCGAATCTAGCCAGACAAGTCCAAAAAATGAGTGAAAACTATGTAACTAATGCTAAACACGCTGAAGATATATCAGAACTCCGAAAAGATTTACTTATAGCTCAGAAAAGCGGAAATGTCAAAGCGACTTTAGTTGGCATCTTAACTGCTGTAATAACAGCTCTTTTAACAATGGAAATCGCAAAAATAATCAAATAAGGAGGAATTATGCGACAAGTCAAAACCCCAAACCTTGACCCAGTAATCTATCAGAACGGAGTG
>ERZ724522.1478-NODE-1478-length-12560-cov-17.150580_pt1 | contig 12560 bp, 27 predicted proteins | sample MGYA00376055_ERZ724522 | MGnify/ENA primary metagenome ERZ724522 (study PRJEB28724, sample SAMN07190884) | wastewater metagenome | isolation source: effluent of sewage treatment plant in Hong Hong | place: Hong Kong | collected 2016-03-17 ... | reverse complement strand
AAAGCATATTATAACATAATGGCTTTTTTTGTTCTATTTTTGTTTTTTAACTTTTCACTAACTTTCTTTTTTTCTATAAAAAGGGGGGAAAAATAAAAATAGAGAAATTAAAAAATCGGGCTTTATCTGTTAAAAAAACTATTAACATAATAAAAATGTTTACTTTTTTTTCACGAAATAAACAAAAAAAAATGGTTAATATGTTTTCGATGTAAAAAAAACACACCTTTTTTTCATTTTTCCACCCCTGTTAAATCAAAAAAAGCCCTGTCAACACCAAAAATAAACTAAAATAGTGTTGACTTTTTCAATTCCAGGGCGTATAGTAAGAGCATAACCAAGCAAAGGTTACACAGAAAAGCAGAGTCACAACCGCGCTGAAAGTCAACAAATAATGACATCACCGACCGTGGCAAAGCCTATCACAACCAGGCGAAGTTATAAGCACATTCACAAGATGGTGATTAAAATAATCGGGTTGTCCTGATTATCGAAATCAAGCGGAAAACGGCAAAGTTAGCGCCATGAATAAATGGCTAGGATATGCGGAAACCGTGGCGAATCTGGCAACAGTTACCACGGCGGCGCAAAAAGTAGCGAACAGCGGTTAGCCTTTCCCCCATTGAAACTTTACAATTTGCTTAGAAAACGGAATGACAACCGTCACCAAATCAGTACACCGATGGGCGTGCTTTACGCATAAATCACATACGGCGGTTGTCACTCAATTTTTGCGCTTATCGGCGTAATCTAACGGGCTACAGGCTTATAACCTAACGGGCTACAGATGAATAGATAAACGCAAAAATTGGGTTATCCATCGCGCCTCTAAAATCGCAAAAAACAGCGACGGCTTTAGAGCCGCGACGGGTAACTCTGAAATATCAATCACAACCATAGGAGTCACAACGCTATGAATCGAACAGAAAACACTTTACGCAAGCAAGTCCGCGACGAAACATTCAAATTGTTACGCGCAAATGGGCTTGAGGGCTGGCACGTCCGATTCAATCCACGCCTATCACGGGCGCTGGGGCGTTGCATCCCATCACAAAAAACTATTGAATATCAGCCGCGCTACATGCAGCAAAACGACTGGGCGCAAGTTCGCACAACCATTTTGCACGAGGTGGCGCACGCTATCAGTTGCACGAAATACGGGCGGCTGGGTGGCGGTCATGGCGCAGCTTGGCAGCGCGAAGCCTATAAACTGGGCTTGGAAAATCCGAGTGCTATCAACACCACCGCGAAATTAACGAAGCGGTTCACCGGTAAATGTGATGGCTGTGGTAACGAGTGGCAGCGCGACCGGCGCATACACGGCGCAGCTTGCCCACCATGCCGCCGTACATATATGAGCGAAATGATGACCGCGGGCGTTAGCAAGCAACGGTTTTCAATCCGCTGGACACGCAACGATTAACAACGGCATCGCGCCGCTGTTGTCCCCGCTAGGATGCGACTGGCGGCGACGATGGCGGCACGAGCCACCAAAAATAAACAAACAAAAAGGACAAAATCATGGAAATCAAGAGTTACACATTTCACCCAAATGGCGAAATTAAATCAGTAAAGTTCGGTAAATAGTCATGGACTACTACACCCGAAAACGCAATGAGCGCATCGCAGCGGAACGCCGCGCGGCACGCATCGAAACTATCAAAGTATGGGCAACGGCTATCGCAGCTGTGCCGGTACTCTGGGTACTAGCAATATTATTTTTGTGTATCTAATCGCAAAGGAGAATCACACAATGAAACTATCACCTGAACAAGCAACCCGCATGTATTTTGCCGCTGGCGAAGCTATGCGCATGGTAGACCGCGAGCGCGACACTGTAAACACGCACGGCGTATCGCTAGGCGTTGACAAACAATACTATCTGGATGCGCTGGCAGAAATGCGCGGCAATCTGGTACGCAACGGCAACGAAGCTCTGGCGACGCTGAAGCGCACGCCTGGCTATAATACTGAAAATATGAAGGAGTTAAAGTAATGAGCGCATACATCATGAACGACGACGAAATCAACACAATAGTTAGTTATTTTGTAGACCCGAACGGGGCTATGGATAGCGGCGCATGGTTACGCTTAGGCGAATCCGAGTGGAACTATTTGAGCAAAGAGAACGCGCCAAAGGTGGCAGCGATATTGATGGCGGAAAATGTAAGAAGTGTCAACGCTAAATATGGCGAGAACGGCGCGAATCCGTATGTTTTTAAGTACGACCCGACAGCCAAAAACCGACCTGTTGGCAACATCATCGGAGCATTGGATTGTTACGAGTACCAGGCTTGCGAAACCGACGACTGGCACGAGTCACTAGCCTGGGAAATCGTTTGCGGTTTACGCAAGCATCTATTAAAAGTCATGGCTGAAGCCGATGGCACTTACACATGGGGAATTAAATAATGGCGAAAATTGTCAAGACTCAGAAAAGCCAAAAGACCATCCACGGCGCACGCCGCCAACGATGGCATCAAATTCACGACGACTATAAAAGCATCATCGAGGGCGTGAAATACGTCCTCGTGATGGATGAACAGGGCGCGACGGTATCAATGCCGTACAAGCAAGCCCGAGAAAGGAAACTAATATAATGCTAAAGTTTACATTGAAACACTATGAGACAGGCAGCGCCATTATACGGTACGACGACAAGCGACAAATGGCGCAGCTTACCTATACGCGCAGAATCCACAAGTTCGAGGCAAAAGCCGATTATGACCGCCTTGTCACGGAGCTGAAGACTTACGGCGACAAAGAGGCGCTGGAGGAGTTCAACCGCATCAAAATCAAGCAGGAGCAAGACGGAAGACTACAGGCGCAGCGCGACTATGACAGAGCGGTGCAATTAGAGGTGGCTTACGACATCATAGGCAGGCTTGACGATGGAGTGCAAACAGTCTGGATTGAAAAGGCTATCGAGAAATTGGAAAAACTTAAACATGTTCGTGAGAACATCCCATTTTAAGGAGTGGACTATGAAAAAGCACATAATTATTGAAGACGACCGCATCGACATTTTGCGCGACGGTTACAATATCATCGAGACCACAATTCACGGTGAAAATATACCGCAAATTCTCATTCAAGCGCTAACTTTTGCGCGTGATGAGTTGGACATGGACAACATGAACGCGGTGGCAGTTTTAGGCGACTTCATCGAAGAGCTTGAAAAGAGCGTAAACTAAAAAAGTATTGACTTTTTAGCAGTAGCGTGATAACATAATAGTGTAGCAAAAGCAAAGGCTACAGAAAGGAGCAGCGCATGAGCGTCTCATTACGCGAAGTCATCGAGGCAGGCGGTTACGACCTCACCACACTCGATGATGCACGTTGGCTAGTTGGCAAGCAATCAGAATTTGAAGAGCTTGTCGAAGAAGCCGAAGAGACTGTCGAACGTCTTGAAGCCGAGGAAGAGCAGTATGGATAATACTATCGACCTCAACGACGGTACTCACAGCCGTTTTGACCCTGACCATTACAGTCAGTGTCAACCCTGTTACGAAGACCATTTGGATTTCGCGGCAGAATGTGAAATGGATGCACGCATGGATGCAGCGGAAGCAGCAGCAGAGTTTGCATACGAAGATTAACAGCCACTAGCTAGGAGGGTAGCATGGGCAAAACAGTAGCAACCGCGATGGAGTTTGAAAAAACACCGTTGCGAGTACCAACAATTAAACCAAAAAAGGAAACAAAGAAAATGTCAAGCAAGAAGAAAACCCCAGAGGCAGCACCAGTTGCCAAAGAACCACGAACAATCAAGCTCAGTACAATTTGGAAGGGCGCAGTGTACTCATTTGCGGTCATCGGAGTTGTGCTCAGTGTGATGTACGTCAACGATATTGTCAGCAATGTTGTTGAGAGTCGAGCGGAAGCACGCGCTCAAGAAATTCTGAAGGCACAACCAGCAGTGGTAGAGCCTCAGTCAAAAGTGAATCAGTAGTAGCCACCGCCACTATTACTGAAATACCCCAGGCGGTCGTAACTTCTGAGGCGGAGTTCAAAGCGAAGGTGTATCACCACGAAAGTGGCAACAACCCAGCAGCTATCAATCCATCATCGGGAGCTTGCGGCATCGGTCAGGCGCTACCATGTAGCAAATTGCCTTGCAGCCTCGACGACTACAGTTGTCAGGACGCATGGTTTACCAGCTACATGGAGCAGCGCTATAGCACCTGGAAAAAAGCGTGGGAATATTGGAACTGTATCGGCTATTGCACCAATAATTACGGTACAATAGAGAAAACTGATACATGGTGGTAAATCAATAATATCTCTTGAAAGGAGAAAACATCATGGCACAAAATAACGAACTCGTACTAAAATTTGAAAAGAACCAGCAGCAAATCGCCAAGCTCAACCGAGAAATCGAAAAGGCAGTTGGCAGCCTTGTTGAAAAGAAGCAGTCACTCGAAGCCGCTCAAGAAGAAATGAAGGCAGCAATGCTCGAAGCTATGGAAGCGAACGACGTTGACAAATTCGATGGCGACCTCATCACCATCACTCGCGTCAAAGCAAGCAAGCGCACTAAATTCGATTCGACTCGATTCAAGGATGCTATGCCAAAAACTTACGCGAAATTCTTGAAAACCAGCGACACCAAAGCCTACATCAAAATCAAAGTAAAGGCGTAGCGTCATGGGGACTACTACGGATGAATTGTTTGGTGAATTGAAGCGCGAAGCCATTACAATATGGCAAGGCTACGACGATACTCATGGTTATGCCAGTGAGAAAATTGCCTACATAAATTCAATTAAGAATGTCCAGGACAATTACGGCACGTTCATCGGAATGTTTGATGTGCACAATCAACGCAAACTGTATGATGCAGTCAGCGATGATGGTAAAAAGCTCATCGACGAGTGGGTTGGTGGGTTGACGCGAGTCGAAAAACTAGCTAAAGAATTAGGTTTGTAATATGCAGCTCTACCAATCGCAGGAGCAATACTTGTCTCGATTGGGCAAGCGACCATATTTGTTCGCCGAAGTTGGAACGGGCAAAACATTGATGGCACTTTTCCGCGTACACCGCACAGGAACGCGGAAAGTGCTCGTCATTTGTCCAGCATCAGTGAGAGATACGCAAGTTTGGGAGCTTGACCTCGAGAAATCTGGGTTGCAGTTTGACGAGTTTGAGGTGCAGGGTTTCAGCTTTTTGCAGAAGTTCAAAAAAATGGACTTTTCCAAGTATCGCGATTACTACGTCATCATCGACGAAGCGCACAAAATCAAGAACAGCCAGAGTTTGCAGGGCATAGGCGCATGGAAGCTCTGTCTCGAAGCTCGTGGCTATCTGTTTTTGAGTGGTACACCGATGAGCAAGTGGGCAGATGCAGTGAATTATGCAAAAATCACGGGACTCGTGAAGCACAAGACGGAGTTTTACCGTCGTTTTGTCGTTGAGCAGCGGAGTTACGCGCACAAGGGCATGGATATTGTTGGCTACCGCGACACCGAGACATTAGTTAGATGGTGGAACGGTATCGCACTCAGGTTACGCGCCGAAGAGTGTGTGGAGCTACCGAAAAAGCAAGTCATTGACGTGCAAATCCCTATCAAACGCAAAGAATATATTCGCATGATAAAGGAGCGCATTTCAGCCGATGGTGAGCCGCTCGATTCTGCACCAAAACTGACGTGGGCATTGCGACGATACGCCGAAGTATCGCCAGAGAAATTGGCGTGGGTCACTGAAAAAGTCGAAGGACTACCGAACGCGCTGATATTCGCCAACACCATTGGAGCTATCGAGGCATTGAGCGCAAAACTCAAAGCCGCAGGCATCAAGCACGGTGTTTGGTATGGAGCGAAAAAGGACAAATTCACCGACCAGGACGTGATGATTGTGCAATATCAATCTGGTGGTACTGGTTTGAATCTTCAAAAATTCAACACAACCATCTTTTTGAGCCCGTGCTACTCGTTTATCGACTACACACAGGCAGTTGGACGCACCTATCGCAACGGTCAGGCTGAAAAATGTACCTTTTACCATCTTCGAGCCCAAAACACGATTGACGGCGCTATTTATGCCGCTCTGAGTGAAAAACGGGACTTCGATGACAAGCTCACTGGCGTAAAAGAAGAAAATTGGATGGAGGTAATGTCATGAGGCTCAAGGCTAAAACTGTAACAGTAAAAGTGCAGCGACCTCTGTTCAGCACTGGTAGCATGACCGAAGTGTTGAGTTATATCGTCGATGAAAATGACGAACAAATCAGCAACGATTATGTAACGGAGATGCCGCCGCAGCACATTGAACAAATTTTTAAGGGTCATCACAAAGTGTATTACCTGGCAAAGCATAAAAAAGGCAAACCAGTGAAGTTGTTCGCACCGACTCGAGAGGATGAGTGGGTATGAAGCATTTCACTGTACTATGCCCAGTTGACGGCAAACCAGCGCCGTGGGTCGAGAACAAAGCAAAATATGGGCGCAACTACGGTAAGTCGTATATGTGCTACTATTGCGCCGAGCACGACACTTACGTTGGCTGTCACAACAACACACGCACGCCACTAGGCACGATGGCTGATGCCGAGCTACGCAAGCTCAGAATGGCAGTTCACGCTAAAATCGACCCTCTGTGGCGCTCAGGGCAGCACTCACGCAAGGAAGTTTACAAATACCTATCGAAACAGTTAGGCTATGTATATCACACTGGCGAGAGTACAAAAGAATCATGCCGCCAAGTGCTGGCACTGGAGATTGCCCTATGAAAAAATATGCGAAAGAGTTCAAAGAGAGCAGTGCACCGCAACGGTCGCCGCAGTGGTACAAAGAGCGAGCAGGCATCCCCAGCTCAAGCGGTCTAGCATTTTTGTTTGACGTGCTGAGGGACGGGTACACTCCGAGCGCCAAAGCCAAGAACTATTTGAAGCAGCTGGCGTATGAGCGCAAATTCGGTGTTACCTACGATGTTTTTGTAACCAAGCCGATGGCTGATGGAGTTTTCTTTGAAGACTTCGCCAAAATGGTGTACCAGCGCGACACTGGTAACAAATTAGAAGTATCAAATTCGTTCATTTCACCGTGGTTTGTATCGACACCAGATGCAAAAGTGTACGAAAAATCCAAGAAGCCAAATATCATTGCTGGTGGATTGGAAGCAAGACGGCATACTATTGGCGTTGGTGGTTTGGAGTGCAAAATCGTTGGCGACAAAACATTTTTGGAGCTAATGCAGGAAGGTATGCCAATCGAACACGAACGGCAAACACAGTCGCAAATGATGGCTACTGGCTGGGATTGGGTCGATTACATTGTGGTCAACCTCAAAACCAAGCACTATTTCATTCAGCGAGTCCATCGAAACAACGCGCTCATTAAGCGTATTTACGAGCGGCTTCACGAGCCACTCAATTTGCCAGAACTCAAGGATGTTGGAGTCAAACGATTCGACGACGGTATGCTTGAAGACTGGATGACAGGGAACAACGTCAAGCCTTCAGATTTGGAAGTGCTTGATTTACCATTTTAGAAAAATAACTATTGTAATGTTTATTTTGTCGTGCTATGATAGAAGCATAGCTAGGCAAAGGCTATAGAAAAGGAGAACAGCAATGAGTCAATTAACATTTGTACTCGGGCGAAGCGGTACTGGTAAATCAACCAGCCTTCGCAATTTCAAAGCAAAAGACGGCATCGGTTACATTACCGCTACAGGTAAACCGTTGCCATTCAAGACTGACATCGGTCAGTATCACGCAGAGAGCTATGCAAAGCTCAAGGCGGCAATTCTACAAACAGATGTGCCAGTAGTCGTTATTGACGATTTCAACTACTTCATGTCATTTGAAGAGTTCAGCCAAGCAAGCGTGAAGGGTTACGAGAAATTCACACAAATGGCGGTCAACGTCGTGGATATCATCGAGACCATCACACAAAAGAAAACCGACCAGCGTTTTTACATCCTGGCTCACAGCGAGCAGAATGACGACGGTCAGTTGCGCCTGAAGACCACAGGTAAAATGGTCAGCGACAAATTCGTACCCGAAGGTTTGACAAACCAAGTTGTAGAAACCGCAGTCGTAGACCGCGAGTTCGTATTCAAGGTTCGCACCGATGGTACGGGTATCAAAACGCCAATGGGAATGTTCACCGACGATGTCATCCCTAACGACCTCAAAGAGCTCGACAAGGCACTCGTCGAATTTTACAAACCAGAAGCACCAGCGAAAGGGGCTAAAAAATAATGGAAGACCGTTCACCAACTTATGGAGAAAAAGCAGTCGGATTGAGTTTCAATCCTAGCGCTAACAGTGATGTAGACCAAATTAAAGGTGTTTACGCTACAATCATCGACGTACTCGATGAAAAGCGTCAGAATACTGATGACGGTGAGAAAAAGCGATTGCTCTCAATAGCAATTACTGAAGCCCAGACCGCCCAAATGTGGGCTGTCAAGGCGGTGACCTGGGGTAGCTAGGATGAAGCAAACGATTTACCTGTACGCTGACGAATATGGCATCAATCGCATGACCAAATCGCTTGGTCGTGTGAATCGTGGTGAAATACCTATTGAGCTCGAAGTTACTGTCGAGGAAACCGCCTTTCGTGAGCCAGTCATCCGCAAACAAGTGGTCATCAATGACTGGCGCGAAGGTGTAGACATCGCCGATGTCGATTTCAAAGAGACGTTCATTACTGAAGAAGAAGCGGCGGCAATTCGCCAGATGCGGTTCGACAAAATGAGCGAAATATTAAAGAAACAAGGCTATAGCGTAAGCAAGCCAGAAATGGAGTCATAAATGGCACAATCAGAAGAAGAGAAAAAGGCAGCAGCCGAGCAAAAAGACCTATTCGGTGAGCTCGAAAAGAACGACGTAAAAATCGAAGGCGATGCAGCCGAGCAAATGAAGGAAAATATCCTGAATGACAAGGGCGGTGCAAACTACCTCGGTATTGGTGTTCACGAAGTTGTTGTGACAGCTGTTGAGCTCGCAAAAGCCAGCACTGGCACGCTCGGCATCAAGTTCCTCGTTGAAAATGAAGACGGTCGCTCTGACGTGACTATGTGGCTCTCTGAAGCAGCATTGCCGTACACTATTGAAAACGTCAGCCGTTTGATGGTTCACAATGCTTTGACCGACGAAAAGAAGGAAAAAGCTCGTGTACACATGAGTAACATCACCAGCGCCAAAGAGCTATTCGAGCTCGTGCAGCAGACGATGGTTGTCCGCCAAAAGGAAAACCTACCATTCCAGGCGTTTCTGTCGATTCGTGAAGACCAAACTGGTCGCACTTACATCGATAAAAACGGTGAGGAAAAGCCTTCACTCGTTCGCAATCTTTTGAGCTACAAGCCAAAAGAGACCCCAACACAGTCAGCTGTCAAAGCGACTGGCGGTGAAGTTGTTGCCCCTGGCGCATTGGGCGATTTGCCATTCTAATCAATGGGTGAGGCTTCTGCCTCACTCTGGGCGGCTCACAGAATAGATGAGGGAGATTACTTAGACTTTTCTATGTAGCCTTTGCGCCCGATTCCGTAGTGGGTCGCCCATAATGGGGCGGAAAAACCGATATGTTAGAAAGTAAATTCAAAGACAATCAGCGCAAGGATTTTGAAAAGCTGGGGTGGAAATTCATCACCACCTCAGCTGGTGGCGGAGTGCCTACGGGTTTCCCCGACACACTCTGTCTTGCGCCGAATGGGTACTCCTGTCATACCGAATGGAAGCAGTCAAAAACTGCGAGCAGGAGGGCTCTCCAAGAATACTGGAACAAATGGCTGAATGACCGCGGTCATGATGCCTTTTTTGTTTCACCAGAGAATGTTAATCAGTGGCGCGAAGAGGTGCTGCGGAAAGGTGGTTCAAAATGATTTTAAGCGAAGCAATCAAGAGTGTGTATGGCATGACAGCCGAAAATGTGTATGTCGATTTGCATGGGCATATTCGACCACGCAAAAACCCGACACCTGGGCTGTACTACTTCGATGGTCAATTCTTCTTTCGCAAGAATTTGTGGAGGCGGTGATGAGAGCTGTTTTTCACTATAAAAAGTGGTGGCATCGGTTCATACCAAAATATCGCCACGAGAAGCAGACCACCGAGCAAATCGCCAATTTCATACTAAAAAAGTATGAGAAGCAGATTCAGGAAAAGGCTTTTGAGTACATCAAAGATAGGCTGATTTATGGACGAGCTAAATAACCTACTTAGTTTCGCCTGGCGCGGCACGAAAAAGAATCGTTACACTCAAGACAAGTGGAGCGATGATAAGAATTGCCGCCCACTCGAGAGTAGCACCGCTACCGCCAACGCCCTTTTGACAGGGAAAAGGCAACTTGACCCGACTGGAAACTGGAAACTCATCGCTGTTGACCTCGACCATAAAGACAACTGGGATGAAGTGATTGAGAAATTCAAGGCGTTGGAGCTACCTCAAAGTTTGACTGTTCAGACCCCGAGCGGCGGCTACCACGTCTTCTTTTGGATTCAGAAGGATATTCCAGCGCAAAACATCAATGACGACCGTCACTGCAAGAATTTCGAGTTGAAGGGCGATATGAGCAACATAACAGCCCCAGGAAGCGTTTTTGACGACGGACTGGCATACAAAGTCGTTCGAGACATTCGGATAGCTAGATTGCTGCCAGGTGAAGCCTACAGGCTATGTAAACATCGTCAGGAATGGCGACCACCACGTATGCCCGAAGAGTTCATCCCTGACCGCGCAGATGTGGAGGCTTACGCTTATCATTTGGACGAGCGAGCACGCAAAAATCCTCGTGGTTTCCAAATCCGTTGCCCATACCATGAAGACCAGCGCTCAAGTGCGGTACTATTTAATAGTGGATGGCTGTGGTGTAGTGGCTGCGGTCACAAAGAACAGCTAGTGAAGAAAGATTTCAAAAATGAAAGGTAAAAAACCAAATGAGCGAATACGCCGCCCCCGACACGGAAAACGTAGTGTACTTGGACGAGTACCCACACCTAACAGAGAAGGTGCGCCTACGCAGATTGGCGGCGGCAAGACCGATGGGACACGCCGCAGTCTTTGTATTACCGTTACCCATAAACTATCGAGAAATAATGGAGCAAGTACCTCATGAAAACGATTAAGAAAGTTCTGCTGGTCACTGGCAGTGTCGTCGCCGCACTCATCTTTTTGGTAGTGCTTGAAGCCTCGATACCTGAAGCAGTGCCAGTGCTGAGTCATTCAACCAAGCCAATAGAAGCACAAGTCGTCACCTCTGAAGAAGTCGAAAAAGCACTCAACCAGTGGCGTACCGACCAGGGGCTACCGACATTCAAGACAGATAACCCCGTGCTCGACGCGGCAGCCCAGGCTCGCGCTGATTCTATGTGTGCTGCCAACGACTGGTCACACGATAAAGCCTGGCAAGTGCTCGACCAGTATTACAGCTACTATGATGCCAGTGAGAATCTGCATTACAACCATCTTCAGGTGGGTCAAGCTGAAGCTGCCATTTATGGCTGGGAGCACTCAGAAGGGCATCACAAAACGATGCTCGCCGACCATAAAGAGGCATCAATCGGCGTGAAATACTGCCCAGGCTATCAAGGGATGGACACAGCGGTACTCATCGTTAATTACTTTGGGAATCCGCGATGAATTTCCGCGAGCTACCTCAAGAGTGTGAAGACCGAGCATACTGGCACAAGCGCTTTAATTTTGCTGCTTGGCTGTTCTTGCTGATGAGCTTTTACTTCATTTTTGCAAGTGAAACTGCTTGGTCGGCGTTACTCGCTATCGCCACAAGTTTCGGATTTCGGGTTGTTGATGCTGTCTGTGCCACTCGTCATGCGCTGTGGCATTTCAAAAATGATGTGGAGGGAAAACACGATGTATAGATACCAACTGATGTGGAAAAGGTTTTTGAATTTTTTCAAGCCTCAACACTGCCGCAAAACAGAGATGGGCTATAACTGCCGTCATCGGATTATGAGCAACGGCAAGAAGGAGTGCGGTTGATGTCAAAAGAGATTGTTCACTGCATCGAAATTGAGCCTGGCATGTACATGGTGTCGGCTGAATTCATGAAAGAAATCGAAAAGCAGGCGCAAAAAACTACCTGGAAGGGCTCGATATTCGGTGTTGAAATTCGCGAAAGCGAACATTTACCAATGATAATTGAGAAAGCAAAGGAAAAATTCGATGGCAAAAATTCTAGTAACAGTAGTAGAGACTAGCAAAGAAGACGCTGGTCTCACCGATTTGCTTCAAAACCGATACGACAAAATGGGTGATGTTTCCGATGGCTACCACACCTTTGACGAGCTCTATCGTTATCGGATGCTCTACAATGCTGCATTTTTCAATGAAAGCAAAAATTACAGAGGTACTGGTACTCACAAAAGCTGGCGGCACTCAGACGGTGAAAAATGTTTTGGTGGTGGCTGGTTTGTCGTAATGACTAACCTTCCTACAGGGCAAATCAGCAATCACTACGAAGCAAAACACTGGGACTTGTTCAAAATACCAGAGCAAAAGCTTGCCAATGAATGGGATGGTCACACACCTCAAGAGGCAGCCGAGCGCCTTGAAAAATATCTCCGTGGTGACTGGGAAAAATGAACATC
>ERZ724522.1477-NODE-1477-length-12561-cov-44.795378_pt1 | contig 12561 bp, 23 predicted proteins | sample MGYA00376055_ERZ724522 | MGnify/ENA primary metagenome ERZ724522 (study PRJEB28724, sample SAMN07190884) | wastewater metagenome | isolation source: effluent of sewage treatment plant in Hong Hong | place: Hong Kong | collected 2016-03-17 ... | reverse complement strand
GAGGGCCTAGAACACGCCCTATCCGCCCTCAAGCCTCTACTGGAGAAGACGAAAATACCCCTTGACCCCAACCCGCATACCCTGTAGCTACAACTAATCACTTCCAAACACGAACGAGAGGGCTTTCACCGTGTTTCCGATCAACAAAGAGTTCATCACCTCCGAGGAACTGCGCGAGCAGGCCGCCATCCTTGAGCGCTCCGCCGCCAAGTACGAAGCCGACGCCCAGCGCGGCAAGGCCGTCACGCCGAAGTTCCTCCAGGATCTCCGCGAACGGGCCGCCGCCAAGCGGGCTAACGCCCGCCGCATCGAGGCCGAGGCTTGCCGCGAGGACGCCGCCTTCCTCGACGACTACCGCGCCGACGTCGGGATCACCCGCGCCGCCGACGCCCTCCAGGCGGCGTAGGCCCTGCGCCCCTGGCCTTCGGGCCGGGGGCCTTCAGGTGGTGGGCTGCCGGCGACTGTCTCTCCAGCCCCTTGCGGCAGTCACCGAGCGCCGTGCTGCACCGCTACCACCCCCGGCGGTGTGCAGCCCACTACCTGAAGGCCTCCGCCTTCATCCACGGACACATAAGGAGATGACCATGTCCGATATGCTGGCGCTCGCCGCCGCCCTCGATAACCACGCCAACGCCCTGCGCGAGGTGGCCACCGCCATCGCCAACGCCAACGCCGGTCCCGCCTCCGCGCCGCCGGCCAAGAGCGCTGAGCAGGCCGCCGAGGCCAGCAAGCCGGTTCGCCAGTCGCGCGCCCGGCAGCAGGCCGAGAAGGTCGAAGAGACGCCCGCGGAGCCCGAAGCTGAGGTCTCGTCTGAGTTCGACTACGACGCCGACGTCAAGCCGCGCGTCCAGAACGTCGGCAAGACCCACGGGCGCGAAGCCCTGTTGGAGCTGTTCTCGCCCTTCAAGGCCGCCGACGGCAAGCCCGTCGACCACGGGACCAAGCTCCAGGCCAAGGACTATGGCCGCTTCATCGAAGCCGCCGACGCCCTGCTGGCCGGCGGGGAAGAGGACTACGGCTAAAGCCCTGCGCCCCGAGCCGCACGCTCGGGGCGATCAGGCGACGGCGCGGTTGCTACAGTTCCGGGGCGTATCAACAGCCCGGCAAGTTGGCCAACTGCTGTAGTTCCGGGGCCACCCGGCAAACCGCGCCGTCCCCTGATCGCAACACCGGAGATGACCATGGGCGACACCGCTGCCCGACCACCGGCCGTAAACCGCCGGCCGTACCTTTTCGCCACAGCCTCGCGGCTGCCGCTGCTGGGCCTGGGCGACCGCCCGCCTGTCGAAGAGGTCACGCACACCCGAACGGGTGGCGAGCCGCTAGGCGAGCCCCTGGGCCGCCCGATGACGCGCCGCGAGCAGATGGACGAGCTGGTTCGGATTTCGAACCGGCAGACGGTCCTGCATCACCTTCACCCGCGCCGTGAGCGCCAGGCCTACGAGGACGCGCAATGAGCGACGATAGCGAACACTCTATCCTGTCTGCCTCTGGCGCGCCGGGCTGGAGCGTCTGCGCCGCCCGCCCGGCGGCCGAGAGCCTGTGCCCGTCGGGCTCGTCGGAATTTGCCGACGAAGGTACGGCGGCCCACGAGCTGGCCAAGATCGTGCTGGAGCCCAGGGTCAAGGGCAAGTTGGTCTCGGCTGTCGAGCATATCGGCCTGGAGATCAAGGTCGGCGAGCGGACCTTCACGGTCGACAAGGACATGGCCACCCACGTCGACAGCTATGTCGACGGCTTCATGATCTGGTCGAACGGTCGCGCCGCCGACCGCATGGTCGAGGTGAAGGTCAACTACGCCCATTACCTGGGCGTGCCCGAGGAGACCGCCTGGGGCACGTCTGACGGCGTCGCGGTGCTGCCGCATGCCGAGGCCTTGGAGCACCGCGGACGGCTGTTCCCGGCCGGCGTGGAGCTTCAGGTTCACGACCTGAAGTATGGGCGCGGTGTGCGCGTCTCGGCCCAGGACAACGCGCAGCTCAGGCTCTACGCCCTGGGCACGCTGTTCGAGTACGAGATGGCCTACAACATCGACCGCGTGCGCATGGTCATTCACCAGCCGCGCCTTGACCATATCGACGAGGAGATCATCAGCGCCGACGAGCTGCGCGCCTGGGCCGAGACCCTGAAGCCAAAGGCGCAGGCCGCGCTCATGGCGTACCGGGTGGCCGACGGCCGTCGCAGCATAGGCGACCACGTCGCGGGCATTCTGGCCGATCTGCACGCCTCGGGGCGCATGGAGCCCGGCGAGAAACAGTGCCGGTTCTGTGACGCCAAGGCCGTGTGCCCTGCGCTCCGCCAGGAGGTGGCCGAGACCGTTCGGGCTAACGCCTCGACGCCTGCGGACTTCGCCGATCTCACCGTGAAGTCGGCCGACATGCTCGCCGAGTACAACGCCAACGCGCTCGGGGCCTGCATGGACAAGATCCCGTTGATCGAGGCGTGGATCGGCGCGGTGCGGGCCGAGGTCGCCAGGCGGCTGCACGACGGCCAGGAGGTTGGCTCGCCCGCGGGCGGCTACACGCTGGTCGAGGGCAAACTGGGCAACCGCACCTGGATCGACGAGAAAGCCGTCATCGCCAAGCTGCGCGCGCTCAAGGTGCCCGAGGACGACATCTTCGACCGCAAGCTGATCTCGCCGGCCGTGGCCGACAAAGTGTTCAAGGCCACGCCCCAGAGGCTCACCGCCCTGGCCGGCATGACCACCCGTAAGCCCGGCGCGCCGTCTGTCGCGCTCAAGGCCGAGGGGCGTCAGCCCCTAGCTCAACAGACGCTCGACGCTTTCTCGGTCATCCCGACCGGCAAGCATCCCTTCCGCGACTGAACAAGGACCAACAAAGATGTCAGTCAAAGTCATGCTGCCCGATCTGCGGATCGGTTTCCCCGCCCTGTGGACCCCGCAATCGTTCGGCGAGGGAAAGCCCGCCTACGGCGGCAAGGCCATCGTCCAGCCGGCGAACAAGAAGATCATAAAGATCCTCGACGACGCCATGCTGGAGGCGGCCAAGGGCCAGCCGAAGTGGACCAACCCCGAGAAGGTGCTGGCCAAGCTGGTGGCCGACGACGCGGTCTGCTTCCGCAAGAAGGAGTACTGCGACAAGAACGGCGACCCCTACGCCGGCTTCGAGGACGCCTACTACCTGTCGCTGCGCAGCGAGAAGACCAAGCCGCTGGTGCTCGACCGGGACAAGTCGCCGCTCGAAGAGAACTCGGGCAAGCCCTACTCAGGTGCATTCTGCAACCTGCACGTCGAGATCTGGGCGCAGGACAACAAGTTCGGCCGGCGGATCAACGCGACGCTCCTGGGCATTCAGTTCTTCCGCGACGGCGACAGCTTCGGTGGCGGCTCGCGGCCTGACGCCGACGCCTTCGACGACCTGTCCGACGGCACGGAGGACGGCGACGACGAAGACTTCGGCTGATTGCCAGAGGCTTAAGCCGTGCGCCCGGTGTCACGACCACCGGGCGCATCCTTAAACCCCTGGAACACAAAGGAGAAAACCATGGGCGACGACACTAAGACCGAAGGTTTGCCGATCCCCGGCTACAGGCCGCAAAGCCGAGACGCGATGGACCTGGTCACGGAGTTCAAGTTCGCGGAGGAGCGGCTGCTGCGGAAGCTAGACGAGCTGAAAGCCCGCGGTGTGGAGTTCGATCAGCGTTGGCTACAGATCGGCCGCACGGGCTTGGAGCAGGCCTTCATGGCGATCAACCGCGGGGTGTTCCAGCCGCGCCGCGTCGAGCTGCCCGAAGACGAAATGGTCCTGTAGCCCGGAGGCTTAAGCCGTGCGCCCGGTGTCACGACCACCGGGCGCATCCTTAAACCCCTGGGGCCTACCGTGACCGTCCTTTTCCTAGACACAGAAACCTACAGCGAAACGCCGCTCAAGAACGGCGTGCATGCCTACGTCAACGACCCCGCGGCCGAGGTGATGATCGCGTCGTGGGCTGTCGACGACGGCGACGTGATCGTCGAGGATCTGACCGAGCAGGGCGAACCCAGCGAGGAGCTTCTGGGCCTGCTGCACGACGAGAGCATCGAGGTCGTCATCCAGAACTCGTACTTCGACCGCACGGTGATCAACCGGCTGTGGGCCAAGTACGGCGTGAACCTGCGCGCCGAGCGCATCCACGACACCATGGTGCAGGCGATGACGCACGGCCTGCCCGGCGGCCTGGGGAAGCTGGGCGAGATCTTCGGGCTCTCGGACGATAAGGCCAAGGACAAGGACGGCAAGCGGCTGATCCAGTTGTTCTGCGTTCCCAGGCCGAAGAACATGAAGGTTAGAAGGGCCACTCGTGAAACACACCCTGATGACTGGAAGCGATTTCTCTCGTACGCCGGGACGGACATTCTGGCTATGCGCGAGCTTTATCGTAAGCTACCCAAGTGGAACTACGCCGGAACCGAGCGAGAGCTTTGGCTTATTGACCAGCGGATCAATGATCGAGGGTTCTGCGCGGACGTGGCTCTGGCCACCGCTGCAATTGATCTTGCTCGACACGAGCAACGACAACTTCGCGTCCGGGCGCAGGAGCTGACCTACGACGAGATCGGCTCGACCACCCAGCGCGGGGAGTTCCTGCGCTACCTGCTGGCCGAGTACGGGGTGGATCTGCCCGACCTGAAAAAGAGCACGCTGGAGCGGCGACTGACCGACGAGGGCCTGCCCTGGGCCGTGGTCGAGCTGATCAAGACCCGCCTGGCCCAGACCACCACCTCGACCTCGAAGTACAGCGCCGTCCTGCGCGCGGTCTCCCCCGACGGCCGGCTGCGCGGCTCACTTCAGTTCTGCGGGGCCTTGCGCACCGGGCGCTGGGCTGGCCGGCTATTTCAGCCGCAGAACCTCCCTCGGCCCGACGCTGAAGCCGACGAGATCGAGGCCGAGATTGAGGACGTTACGGCGGGGATCGGCGACCTGGTCCTGACCGATGTCATGCGCTCGTTGCGCAACGCCCTGCGCGGCGTGATCATCGCCGGGCCTGGCCGCACGCTGCATGCCAGCGACCTGTCGAACATCGAAGGGCGGATCGCCGCCTGGCTATCCGGCGAACAGTGGAAGCTCGACGCCTTCGCCGAGTACGACGCCGGCACCGGCCCCGACCTCTATGTGCTGGCCTACTCCAGGGCTTTCGGCGTGCCCGTCGAGGCCGTCACGAAGTCCCTGCGCCAGATCGGCAAGGTGATGGAGCTGGCCTTGGGCTACGAGGGCGGCGTGGGGGCCTTCCTGGCGTTCGCCGCGGTCTACAACATCGACCTGGAGGCCATGGCCGACAGCGCCTACGAGACGCTGCCCGAGAAGGCCAAGACCCAGGCCGAGATCATCCTCCAGTGGCGCAAGAAAAAGCGCCTGACGACCTACGGCCTGTCGGACAAAGCCTTCGTCGTGTGCGAGGCGTTCAAGGCCCTGTGGCGCGAAGCGCACCCCCTGATGTCGAAGTATTGGGGCCGGATGGAAGCCGCCGCCATGCGCGCCGTGCGCACGCCTGGCGTCACCGTCGACTGCGGGCGACTACGCTTCCGGCGTAAGGGCGCATGGCTGCGGATGATCCTGCCCTCGGGCCGGTCGATCTGTTACCCGTCGCCGAAGATCGAGGCCAACGCCCGCGGCGAGAAGCTGACCTACGCCGGGGTCAACCAGTACAACAGGCAGTGGGGCCGGATCAGCACCTACGGCGGCAAGCTGTTCGAGAACGCTTGCCAGGCCGTGGCCCGCGACGTGATCGCCTACAGCATGCCGGCCATCGAGGCCGAGGGCTTCGAGATCGTCCTTTCGGTCCACGACGAAATTATCGCAGAGGCGCTTGACAACAGCGGACTTACAAGCGATCACTTGTCGGCCTTGATGGCAACCAACCCCGACTGGCTCGACGGCTGTCCGCTGTCGGCCAGTGGGTTTTCAGGCAAACGCTATCGTAAGGAGTGACCGATGGCACAGCAGACAAGCGAGGCGGGGTTCCCGCCGCAGACCCGCGTCAGGCGCAAGGGCTACGTGCCCTCGGGCCGGTATGCCGGGACCGTCATTAGCGACGAAGGCCCCGAGCGGGTGTTCGTGTCCTGGGATCTCGGCGTGAACTCGGCCGTCGGCCGCCCGCCCTTCGTCCCCGCCTCCGAGCTGGAGCTGCGCTAATGGATCTCTTCCATCGGATCGAGGACGGCGTCGCCATCCTTCGCTCGAAGGGCGGCAAGTACGCCCAGGTCGACGTTTTCCACAGGGGCGTCGACGTCTTCATCAGGTACGCAGGCGGCTATGTGCGGGTCTACAACTCGCGCGGCGACACCTCCGTGCCGGCCGTGACCGTCATCGACATCGAGGCCCCTGGCCTGACCCGCACGGACAGCGGCAAGCTGGCCTACACGGGGTAGCAGACATGGAACCGGATGAACGGGCGCGCCAGACATCGGCTCTGGCGGCCGACCTCGAGTGCGCCCTTGAAGGCTACGGCTTTGACTGCCGGGGGATCGGCCTGCTGGCCCCGGCTAGCGAGCTGGTCGACAAGGGCTGGACGACATCGCCGCCGGCCAAAATCGACGCACGCCTGCGCCCCCGGCGCGGCGAAGCTGCGCGCGTGACTGTGGCGGCCTTCTGCCTGGCGGCCGAGATCGAGCCCCGTGCTCTGAGCTTCGACGAGCCGGGCTATCCGCCGATGCGCTACAACCCGCTGCGCATCGACATTATCCGGGCGCTCTATGCGGACGGCACGCCCGTCTACGAGATCGCCGAACTGGTCCACCGCTCGCAGCGGTGGGTCTACAACGTGCTGAAGGACAGACGCCGTGCGTGAGAGCCTTGTCGAAAAACACCTGGTCGCTCGGATCAAACAGCTCGGGGGTTTACAGCGCAAGGTCGCCTGGATCGGCCGCAAAGGCGCGCCCGATCGCATGATCCTGCTGCCCGAGCACGCGTCCTGGTTCCCCGGCCTGACCTGGGTTGAGCTTAAGGCCCCTGGTCTGCGGGCCGAGGATCATCAGGCCCGCGAGCACGACCGCCTCCGGGCGTTCGGCCAGCGGGTCGTCGTACTGGACACGAAGGAAGCGATTGACGCTTTCCTGTTTCGAGGGGTCATGCCGTGAAGTGCCTATTCAAGAAAGTCGAAGTCCGCCACGCCGCGGCCAATCGCAACTGGTGGAGCCAGGTGGAGCAGTCTGCCTGCGAAGACTACCGCATTCGGCTCTGGGACGGCTCGCCATTCATTTTCGTCGGCTACGACTTCGAGCTAGAGTTCGACGAGCACAGCTACAGCATCAGCTACGAGGTGCCGGCCGTCCTGCCGATCATCGCGGGCGACGAGCACCAGCGCGACGTTGCGCGCCGGCTGCTGTCGAGCTGGAGGGTGCCGGAATGGGCGTAGCTCCAACCGTTGTGCGCTATAGGTGGGACCGTTACCTGAACCGGCGGGGGCCAGGGCCGTGGTACGACCAGACCACATCGGCCAGGTTCGCCAGGGCTCTGCGGGCGCTGCGCATGCCCGGCGAAAGCATCCGCGCGGAGTTTTCAAACGGACAGACCGTAATCTACCGCGTTAAGGAGGCGCGAAAATGGGCGTGATGGCGCTGACCCTGACGTCTCTGTGCCGCCGGGCGATGTATGTCACCCGCGCGCCAGACTACACGCCCGAGAGCTGGTGGTTCACGGGCAAGTTCGCAATCATCCTCGCCGCCGAGAACGGGGTGCCTCTCGACCCCAAAACCCGGGATATCAAACTGTTTCTGGGCCTGCGGGCCGAAGTATCTTCCGGCGCGGAAACCCCGCTGCCGGTGTCTTACCTGATCGCGCGCCAGGCGGGCCGTGGCCTGTATATCCCGCTGATCCCGGATTGGCTGATCGAGCCGTGAAGTTCAAGCCGCACGCCTACCAGGGCCTGATCATAGACCACGCGCTCGACACGCCCAGGAACAACACCTGGGCGGGCATGGGCATGGGCAAGACGGTGAGCATGCTCACCGCCCTATCCGTGACCCAGATGTGCGAGACCGGCCCGGCGCTGGTCCTCGCGCCGAAGCGCGTGGCCCTGCACACCTGGCCGGCGGAGCAGCGCAAATGGGACCACCTGGCGTGCCTGGGCGACGTCGTGCCTATCCTGGGCACCGCCGGCGAGCGCAAGGCGGCGCTGAAGCGCGACGCCTCCGTGTTCACGATCAACTACGACAACTTGCCGTGGCTGGCCGAGCAGTTTTCGGGCAAAAGCCCCTGGCCGTTCTCCTGTGTCATCGCTGACGAGAGCACCCGGCTAAAGAGCTTCAGGCTGCGCAACGGCTCGCGCCGAGCTAAGGCCATCGCGCCGTTCGCTCACACCCAAACCCGGCGCTGGGTCAACCTCACTGGCACGCCCGCGCCGAACGGTTTGCTGGACGTGTGGGGCCAGAACTGGTTCGTCGACGGCGGCTCGCGCCTGGGCCGCACCTTCGACGCCTTCAAGGCTCGGTGGTTCACCGTCGTGTCCGAGAACAAGGCGCTGTCGGGTGGTGGCACATTTTCCGTGCCGGTGATCAAGGCCGCGCCCTGGGCGCAGGACGACATCGGTCGCGCCCTGCGCGACGTGACCCTGACCGTCGACCCCAAGGACTACTTCGATCTGCGCGACCCCATCGTGCGCGAGATCGAGGTCGAGCTGACACCCAAAGCCCGCGGGCTATATCGCCGCATGGAGCGCGACTTCTTCGCCGAGATCGACGGCCACGAGGTCGAGGCGGTCCACGCTGCGTCGCGCTCCATGAAGTGCCTTCAGATCGCCAGCGGCGCGGCCTATGTCGACGACGAGGGCACATGGTCCGAGATCCATGACGCCAAGCTGGAGGCCCTGGAGAGCATCGTCGAAGAGGCGGCCGGCATGCCGGTCCTGGTGGCCTACCACTGGAAGCCGTCGCTGGCCCGTATCCTGAAGGCCTTCAAGTCCGCACGCCACCTGGACGACAACCCGAAGACCATTGACGACTGGAACGCGGGGAAAATCCCGATCCTGGCCGCGCACCCCATGTCCGCCGGGCACGGCCTGAGCCTTCAGGACGGCGGCAACATCATTGTGTACTTCGACCCCTGGTGGGACCTCGAAGGCCATGACCAGATCCTTGAGCGGATCGGACCCGTGCGGCAGCTGCAATCCGGCTACGACCGCCCGGTGTGGGTCTACTATATCCTGGCCCACGGGACGCTCGACCGAGAGGTGCGGCTGCGCCACCAGACCAAGCGCAGCGTCATGTCGATCCTGATGGAAGCGCAAAAGCGGAGGGGATATGCCTAAGCGCCCGAGAGAGTGGACGACGGGCGGCACGCCGATGCCGCACGCCGATCTCAACAAGCCGATCCGCCAGGCGGATACGAGCTACGCCGACAACACCTTGGGCAAGCTGCGGTCGCGCCGCGCGCCGACGCCGTTCGACCGCGGGGCCAGCCCCGCCGCGCCGGTCCTGCGACCGCTGCCGCAGCAGGAGGTGTCGTTCAGGCGCACGGCCGAGGATCGGAAGCCTGCGCGCGAGGTGCTGACGGCCAAGCTGCTGGGCGATCCGCCCGCAGACCTAGAGTTCCGGCGGGCCAATCCCGGCCTGCCCAAACACCGGAGAAAGTGACCATGTCTGTTACGACCACGAGCGTGTTCATGGAAGCGCCCACGGCGGTGCCCATGCACGTCGATTTCGTCGACAAATGCGCCGGGTATCTGCGATCCTTGCAGATCAGCATTCACCGCCAAAACGCGGCCTGCGGGTGGTGGCACCACGCCGACACCGGCGAGCGCAAAGAGCGCAACGTCGCGGAGCTGCTGTGCCTAGTGCACAGTGAGGTCAGCGAGGCGATGGAAGGCGTGCGCAAGGATCTGCCCGACGACCACCTGCCGCAGCGCAAGATGGTCGAAGTGGAGCTGGCCGACGTGCTGATCCGCGTCTTCGACCTGGCCGAAGCCCTGCAGCTCGACGTCGCCGGCGCGCTGTTCGAGAAGCTGGCCTACAACCTCAACCGCGCGGATCACAAGCCCGAGGCCCGCGCCCAGCAAAACGGGAAGGCGTTCTGACCATGGCCGAAATCGGACACAACAGCGGCGACACCCTGAACCGCACAGCGCAAAGCCAGCTCAAAGAGCTGGTGTCGCGCATCGAGCGCCTGGACCTGGAAAAGGCCGAGATCGCCGAGCAGATTAAGGAGGTCTTCGCCGAGGCCAAAGGCAACGGCTTCGACGTCAAGATCCTGCGGGTAGTCCTGCGCTTGCGCAAGAAGGACCGCGCCAAGCGCCTGGAGGAAGAGGCCGTGACGGACCTCTACCTCTCGGCCCTGGGCGAGATCTAGCCCTGACGGCGACGGCGCAAAGGCGTCGTCGCCGTCTCTCGGCCGTAGGCCGCGAGCACAGTGCCCGCGATCACTAGCGCCGGCTCGACGGCCGGATGCGCGGCGACGATGGCCGGCAGGATCACCGGCGCGAGCTGCGAAGCCAGGACGGTGGCGAGACCCCAGTAGGTCTTGGACTGAACGCGGGACTTAGCCATCGGGTAGGCCTTTCGTGTAGACGGGGCCGTGAGACCCCAGGGTCATGGTGAGCACCGACCGGCGGTTGCCGCTGGCCTTGTAGGAGGCATGCACCCAGCCGGCGGCCGGATCGTTCGCCCGGAAAGCCTCGCCGATAAGCTGGTCGAAGTCCAGCTCGTCGCGCACGAACTGCGCCACGACCAGATTGCGCACGCCCGGCACTTCGAAGTCTACGGCCTCGGCCTTGGCGTGCTGGCTGCTGGGCTTAGAGCCCACCGCCAAATTGACCTTCGGGGCGCGGTAGCCGCTGTTCACGCGCACCGGCCTGCCGAAGTACTCGCGAACCGGCTCCAGAATATGCACGCACAGCAGCTCCAGCTTCGGGAGCAGGGCCGGCGGACAGGTGTTGTCTAGGCCCGTCGACGTGCGCGTCAGCTCGGCCAGGGTGAAGTGAGGGGACAGTTGCATCAGCGGCTAGCCTCCTGGCTCAGGACCATGGCCGCGATGTCGTCGGGAATGTCGATGCCGTGGGCGCGCAGCAGGGCCTTCAGGCCCTCTACCGTGCGCACCAGGTCGGCGATCTTGTCGGCCAGCTCCGCGCGCTCTGCGCGCCCCCGAGCGCGCCCCATCTCTATCTCGGCCAGGAGCTGGCTGCGCTCCTCCTGGAGCTGGTTGGTCAGGGCCTCGAAGCCCTGGTTGATGGCCGTCTGAAACGCGGCCTTGCCCATGACCCGGTTGGCCAGCCACAGGCCCATCGCGCCGAGCACGGCAGACACGACGGCAGACACGACGGTGCCGACGTGCTGCAGCATGCTGGGGTCCTGGGATATAGCCTCTTGCGCCACGGCTACCTCACCGGCTTTCGCGACCAATACTCCAGCACCACGAGACCGGACCCGCCGCGGTTGGGGTTGTCGATGGCCCAGCCAGAGGAAACTGGAGTGGCCGGGCCGGCGCTGGCGAACGAAGAAGCATAATGCCCGCCGATCCCGAAGTCGCGCGGGTAGGGGTCAACCGACCCGTCGTTGGTGCGGGTGCCCCCGCCCCGGCGGGGATAGCCGCCAATGCCCAAGGTGTCCGCGTCGGCCGCATCGCTGCCGGCCGCGCCGGTGGCCCCCGCGCCGGAGTTTCCGGCCCCGCCTGCCGACCGGCCGCCGACGCACGCGGACAAGGCCCCGCCCGCACCGTCCGACACGCCCGCGCCTTTGCCCGGAGCGGCCGACATAAAGATCGCGCCCCCCACGGACGCCGAGGAGGCTACGCCGTCGTTGCTGTCGTTCGCCTGGCCGGAGATAACGCAGCTCACGGCCTGGCCGGGGTTTATGGACCGGCCGTCGCGGGCGTAGGCTCCGCCCCCGCCGAACGTGCCGTTGGCCGCGTTGCCGCCACCCCCGCCGCCCCAGCCGCGGGCGTCCACCCAGGTCGCCCCCGCCGGCGCGATGTCACTAACCGTTCGACTGGTGGTCGCGCTGCCGTCGGTAGGACCGAACAGCCACACGCGCTTGAGCAGCCGCGCGCCGCTCTTAGGGCGCGCGCCGAGCGGTTTCTGTTGTCCGCGGATGGCCTTCAGCATCAGTAGAGGCCGCCCTCGGCCTTCACCACGACGCCGTTGGCGACGGCCAGGCCGATGGCGACGGCCAGGCCGTAGCCGGCGCGGACATAGAGCGGGTTGTCGTCCGTGTAGCCGAAGTCGATCTTGCCGTTGGGGACCGAAGCGCCAGGGGTGTGGACGCCCAGCAGCGCGCTGTCGACCAGAGTGTAGGTCGCCCCGTTGCGCTCGTAGAGCTGCACGTTGTTCGCGGTGCCGATAGCCGCCCGCGCGATGGCGTACAGCCGGGTGATCCGCGCGCCGTTGGCGTTGTCGGCGGCCGTGAGCAGGTCGACGACGTTGGTCGGGGCGTGGAACGCCGTCTCTGCCGCGGTGCACACGGCGGCGCGCGAGATCGGGGTCTGGGGAAGTACAGCGGTATTTGCGGTGGTGGCCATGGGTGCGCCTACAGAATGAGGGAGAACACGAGGGCTTTAGCGTCTCGCGCCGCGGTATACGCCGCGATGTCCGTTAGATCCGACGTCCCCACGGCCAGCGCGGTCTTGAGCCCGCCGG
>ERZ724522.1476-NODE-1476-length-12590-cov-6.887276_pt1 | contig 12590 bp, 10 predicted proteins | sample MGYA00376055_ERZ724522 | MGnify/ENA primary metagenome ERZ724522 (study PRJEB28724, sample SAMN07190884) | wastewater metagenome | isolation source: effluent of sewage treatment plant in Hong Hong | place: Hong Kong | collected 2016-03-17 ... | reverse complement strand
ACGCTTGGAGAACCTGATGTTGCATTCAATAGGAGCGATGGGCTTGCCTTGCTAACGGTTAAATCGCCATAGAGTGTGCTTGCCAGACTAGAGCGAGTTATCTGTAGTGCTGTACCAATTAATGACCCAGCATCATCATATGCCCATAAGGCAAAGTCGCTACCGGCGTTTGAGCCTGATTCTGCTGTAGCGTTTGACCCTAGCCACCATCGAGTGTTTGCGCCTGTTTGAAACCTAATAGCCTTAGATTGCCCAGCGACATCAGTGAGAACAAATCGTGGGGCAGTTTTGTTTATTGTTAGGTCACCAGTAAGGGTACCGCCCGAAAGTGCCAACCTTGAGAAAATCGAGGTATCGGTGTCTGTTGCCAAGTTGGCAAAATGCCCAGCAATGTCAACAACATCAGAGTCATCTGGGTACCTAAGACTAAAGTTTGTAGTTGTTGGCATGATTATATTGTATCATCATTCCTCTTTACTTACATATAAAAAGACTCTGCCTGAGGCTCCATTTCCTCTTGTTCCAATTGACGTACCCCCGCCGCCGGAGCCATAACTTAGACCATTTGCATTAAGTCCAGTTGCGTAGCCATTTCCATATCCATGTCCACCGACTCCGCTTGACCCACCAACACCACCTGTGTACCCGGGTGATGTAGATGCCGCTCCACCACCGCCGCCTGCGGCGAGGGCAACCGAGTACCCGCTAATAGTCCTGCCATTACCGCCATTGCCCCCATCTTGAGAATTAGGAGCGTTTGATCCAGCAGAGTTTGCTCCACCACCACCGCCGCCTGATCCGGTGCTGTCGCTTCCTGCGGGGTTGCCATATCCAGTTGTTCCAATATATGCTTCGCCGGGCTCATGCGTAACCTTCCACCACTGACCAGACTCTCCCCAAGCCCTACCCGCTGAGCAAGTTACCTCAAGAGACTTCCCGTTTCTAGCAGTAATTCCAAAAACTGTGTCTTCAGAATATGTTGACGGTGCGGTAAAGCCCCTGCCAACGTCTACAGAGCACGTTCCTGCAAATAACCGCAAAGACTCTGTATAGAATCCACCCGCTCCTGCCCCACCGTGGCCAGAAGGGGCACCGCCCCAGCCACCGCCGCCGACTACTGTTAACGTAGCGTCACACGCACGACTAATGCTACCAGTTGTGCTGCCACCCAAACTCCAATAATACAGCCAGTGGGTAGTAGCATCAATGCGGCCATCATACCCAGTGACAGCCTCGACGCCTCTACGAGATGATGCCACCGTTCCATACATTATTGTGCCAAATCTCCGAATACCATCCAGGTGTTAGTGGCAACCTTGATGATAGTGGCAACCGAGTATTGCTCTCTCAAAACACACCAGTCATAACCGCCGCCGAATGCGTTTGGATATGTGTTAGTTGATTCCATGATTACCGTTCCAGATACCCCCGAGATGATGACTGATTGTGTAGTGGCAGACTGAACACTAAATTGTGCTCCTACTGGGATTGCTTGAGCGGCGTTTGTCGGAATGGTTATTGATTGGGCTGAACCTGTTTTGGTACACCTGAAAATCGTATTGTTCTTGTCACTTGTGGTTATTGTGTAATCAGCCGACTTGGTTACCACGTATGCCTTGTTGTGTACGGTATCAGCAGTGATAGAGCCCGATGCTGTTGCATTGACAAAAGTTGCGCTTCCGGCCAGAGTCAAGTCACCAGCAGTTGTTAGTTTGAACTTGTTTGATGCTCCCAGGTCTTGCCAGGAGTTAGAAATCTTAAATGAGTCGCTGTCTGCATTATCTACCCCCGCCGTCCAGCCCGTTACCCCGGCAATATCAAGGGTAATGAATGGGTTTCCCCCACCTGCTCCATTGGCAGTCAAGTACAAGTTGGCATGAGCACTTGTACTGGCGCTTTCAGTGTTTTCCACCTTCAACTGAGGAATGTTGTTTGTTGTTGGGTTGGTGTATGTGCTTCCTGCATACGACACTACCCCATCGCCAGATGTCACGGAGAATCCTGCAAGAGTTGTTGTTCCTGCCACTGACAGGTTTGTTCCTACGTAGAGTTTCTTGGCAATGCCCATGCCGCCAGCAATTTTCAGTGCTCCGGTGGTTGAAGATGATGAATCAGTTGCATCAGTTCCTACTATTGTTGGTGCTGTAACGGTGCCAGTAAACGTTGGTGATGCTATTGGTGCATATGTTGATGCAGCAGTTGCAGACTTTAGATACCCTTGCCCAATAACGTATGCCGTTGTAGCGATCTGGGTTGTGTTGGTATCTACAGCAGCAGTGGGTGCTGCCGGGGTACCAGTAAGAGTAGGTGATGCCAATGGTGCCTTAAGAGCAAGGTTATTGGTCATTGTCGTAGCAAATGCTGGGTCATTTCCTAGAGCAGTTGCTAGTTCTGATAAAGTGTCAAGAGTTCCTGGGGCAGCATTGACAAGGTTGGCAACTTCTGTTCTCACAAATGCCGTAGTGGCAATCTGAGTTGTATTTGTTGCAGCAGCAGCAGTGGGTGCTGTGGGTGTGCCAGTAAATGCTGGGGATGCAGTGATGGCAAGGGTTCCTGTTGTTGGTAAGGTTACGTTTGTTGTTCCTGCCAATGTAAATGTCACATCATAAGCACCGGAGGTTACGACGTTGCCTCCGAGTGTTATGGTCTTGCCTGTATTGGCTACCCCGGTCCCGCCGTACTGCCCAGTCACCAAGTTGCCGTTCCATGTGGCACCTGTACTCATTGTCTTGTTGGTCAGTGTCTCTGATCCTGCCAATGTTGCCAGCGTTCCGGTAGTGGGAAGTGTGATTGATGTATTGGCTGATGTTGCAAAAGCAACGGTATGAGTACTGGACCCTATAGTGGTATTGCCACTAAGAGTTAGAGTGCCTGTATTAGATACCCCTGTACCGCCCCTAGCAGTGGCTAGGATGCCCGTAGTAATTTGGGATGCGTCATATGTCATGCCTGAATATAAAGCGACTGGAATGGTCACTCCATTGATTCTGAAGTATGCACCAGAAGATGTTGTCCACAAGTCTCCGTCAACAGGACTAGATGGTGCTGTGCCATGTGGCAACGTTATTCCAGCACCACCTACAGCAGAGGCGACGGTAGTTATCTTTCCAGTAGCACTAATAGTAGTAAAAGTAGAAGAACCAGAGACACTGAGGCTTGCTAGAGTTGTCAACCCACTTGATCTAGTTACTGTAATAGCAGTGCCAAGAAGTGTTCCCGCATCATTGTATCTATTGATTACTAAGTCACTACCGGCGTTTGAGCCGCCTTCGGCGGTATTGTTCTTAGAAATCCTCCATCTATCATTACCACTGGTTCTAAAGACTAGACTTCCTGTTTGAGTACCAGCAGAAGCATTAAGTAAAACAGTTGGGTCTGCCTTAGTCATTGTAAGATTGCCAACAACTGTTTGAGAGCCAGGGTCTAGATTGATATGAGTAGTATTCAAGTTATACCATTCAAGACCAGTAGATGTAGCAGAGTTTGCTTTTAGAACATACCCATCAGTACCAACAGAAAGCATAGATGGAGTAGATGCTGCGGTAGCAGAAATCAACCCACCCTTGGCACTAAGAGTAGACTTGCTTATCTTTGCAGTATCAAGAGTATCTAAAGTACTCTTAAGATAAAGAAGTTTTCCAATTATTCCTACAGATGGGTCTGTCCAAGAAGAAGACGGTGGATTCAAGTCTTTGTTAACAGGATCACCATAATGATAGGCCTGCAAGGCCTTTTGGACATCAGCGTCATTAGAATAATCTGGCATCTTTGATGCGTAAGCAGCAGTTCCGCCAGTGTTTACATAGGTGTCAGTCATTTGCACCACCGCTCATAAGTATATAAGAGTTAATAGAACATGTATTATATATACTGTATATACTACTTATAGTATATATACTATTATATATACTTTCCCCGGAGCAGCCATTGGCTTTATGGTACAGGGAATTAAATCGGTTGTCAAGCACTTCTGATACCTACCGCCAAATTGATGTCAATAGCACCTGATGCGTTGGCTACTGTGGTGGCTCCGAGAGTGCGTCCTGTAAGTACAACCTCAAGCCTACCCGCTCCATTGTTCACTGTCACAGTCTTTACAGTTACCACATGAACGTTTGATCCACCAGAATCGACGGCGGTAGCCGTGATGATGAAATCAGATGCAGACAATGCTGTAGTGGAAGTCCCAAAGATGGAGTTGAAGTCAATGTTCTTGGTAGCACTTGTGCCAGCAGCGAATGTAAAGGATAGTTTGCTGTGATAAAGAGTTGGGCTCAGAGGACAAATTGGAGTCCATACATCTCCACCCGGCGCTTGCTGATAAATATAAAGATAGGCATATAGTGGACCAACACCAGTGTTGATATACAAGTCACCTGGCTCAAATGTGTCTACCATGCCGTAAATGTCTGTCACAGCAGAGGTTGGATTGGTCGGAGGGGCACCAGACCCAGCAAACGTGATGCTTCCGCGCCTTCCTTGGGGGCCTACGTCAACGGATAAATCAATCTGGTCTACAAACCCGCCGATATTTAATTCATCGACAGAGACAACGATAGGGAGTTCCATTACGCCTCCGATACGTCAAGTGTGACGCTGATACTTCCAGTGAGGTAGGTGTAGACGTTAGCAGAGCCGTTCTTAATCTGAACGTCATAGACATACGGCCCAGCAGTGAGAGTTGCTCCGATAGTCGGAGAGATGGTGCATGTGATCTGAGACCCAGATATGCTGGCAGTTGCGGAGGTAGAAAAACTTGGTGTCGGCCCACGACTAGATGCTATGGTAAAAAGCGCCGTATAGGCGCTTATGTCCAAATCATTGCCCTCTTGGTCCTTGGCATTAATGATGAATTGATACTTGTCTCCACGGTAATAATTTATGTCATATGTCGCGGGCAAGGCCATGCTGCTATTGTACCACGAATACTATTTTAAGAAGTGGTTCCAATAAATGTTACGCCAATCCAAGTGCTATTGGACGCGATGTTCTTGCCTGTTCCGGAAGTCGTGTACCACTGAAATTCGATGGTAGTCCCTGCCGTGAGGTAGGCCATGCCCGTTACCGTGGCGAACCAGACAACAAAGTTGTCCGCTACGACATTGGCAATAGCAACGGAGTTTGTTGAATCGTAGATACGAAGTAGGTTCGTGCCTGCCGTACTAAAATCAGTGGCCGTAGAGCATGTAAACAGGTAGACCCCAGTAGTAGGCACCGTGTAAACGCCTGACGCCATGTTGCCGCCGATATCAGCGTCTTCCTGACCGGGCTGGATTGTTGTCCAAGCATTATTGGTCAATGCTTGCGAGGCGATACGACGGCCTGCAAATGTTCCATCAAGAGCCTTTTGAGTAGTAGCAGTAATCTTTGCAATTCCAGATACATTGTTGGAGTCATCAATAATTACCCCGGAATTTTGGATGAGTTTTCCAGTTGTCGTGTCAAATCTTGCTACTGCATTGTCTGTAGACGATGCAGCACCTCGTGCAATAGCAGTGTCAATATATGTGGAGTTTATGACAGAGCCTTGCCACGTTCCAGACGTTATTGTTCCCAGAGTTGTCGCAGCAGCGGCATTTACTGCGGCGGTGGTTACAATTTCTGTCTTAACGTTAGCGAGTGTTTTGGGTCTGACAAAGCCATCCGTTGCAGTTTCTACAAAATAGTGTGTAGCAGCCGTCGCTGTGTCTGCCACTGGCGATAGGTCAAGTGTTGTGATAGTTGCTGTACCAGCGACGTTAAGGTTTGTTCCTACGTACAACTTCTTTGCGATGCCCACCCCGCCAGCAAATGTGGCCGCGCCTGTTGTTGATGAAGACGAATCTGTCGTAAGTGTTTGACTAAAGGCACCAGCCAGGTATGTTGTATGGTTGCCAGTACCCAAGACAATGCTGTTGTTTGCGGTTGCAGTTGCAGCGGCACCAGTTGAGTCAGTGCCAATAAGAACAGCACCACTAATAGACCCAGTTGTTCCGGAATATCCTGCATATGCACCCAGCGAAACGTTGTATGAGCCACTGGTAAAGTTGGCTCCTGCATAATACCCAACAGAAGTGTTGTATTGTCCAGTTGTTGTGGAGGAAACTCCATACCCCGAAAAACTGCCGACATATGTGTTGCCCCAACCAGTTGTCAAATACCGCCCAGAGTATGTGCCCATTGACGTGTTGTACGCGCCGGTAGTCAACAAGTTAAGAGAGAAAAAGCCGTTGCCAACGTTATAGTAGCCCCTCGTGTTGGTGGCAAGTGCTGCATATCCGGTAGCAACGTTATAATATCCAACCGAGTTGGCAGCAAGGGCAGTGTATCCAAGAGCAGTGTTGCCGTACCCTGTGACAACATTTGCTAAGGCAGAGTAGCCCAAAGATGTGTTGCTATGAGTTGAGTTATACCTTTGAGAAGCGGCTCCTATGGCTATTGAGTCTCCAAACGTACCCGCTCGCAACTCCTGCCCGGCCAGCGTTGCCCCAACAGGTGCTACCCCAGACAATAATTTGACAGACAGGAAGCCTGTACCTGTGCCCGTAAGGGTGTGCGATGTGGCGGAAGCAACAAACGATGCACGGTGATATCCAGTTTCTAGAGTTGTTTCCCCATTATTACCAGCAGGGGAAATTGTACATGCGGTAAGTGTTGTTGCAGAGACATAGTAGGTGTTGCCAATAACTGTAGTAACAGTCTGGTTCATGTTTACACCGTCGCCAAGTTCTGCTCCCAATACTGGCGCTGTGGTAGCACCGGAAGTAAGAGCACCTTGGATTGTCACGTTGCCTGTTGCTGGATAAAACTTTGTGTGGTAAGCGTCATTGTATGCAGCACCGATGTATAGATAGGAAAGAGAGCCCCCGGTACCTGTGCCGCCAAAAGCACCCATTGTTGTTCCGCCGCTATCTCTGAAAGAAAACGACCTGGCCCACCCACCAGCAGTAAGCATCTTGATGCCAACGCCAAATGCCCCAGAGTCGGGGGTAGCCTCAATAACCGCGCCACTGCTACTGCCACTAATGGAGAAACTATTATAACTTGATGCCGTTGTACCAGCGGTGATGCCGCCAGAAAGAGATAGGGACGTTGTTGACAAAACCCCTGCATTGCTCAACGACATAAGCGTAGACGGTGTAATGGCTGTGTCTACAGCCTTGGTAGAAGATGCCTCATATAGCCAGGTCCAACCGCTAGAATCCTGTCTAAAAGCATGGCGCGCGATGGCGCTTCCGTATGACGACAGGTATCCATCGCTGGAAGATGTTGTTCCCTTAATGCCACGCCCAATAACAAGCGCACCGCCAGAATATGACGACCAAATATTATTAAACTGCGTATCGCCAGATGACCCACCCCATGTTATTCTGCGTCCCGACGTTCCATCCCCAAGGTCAAGTTCTGCTGCCGGGGTACCGGCATTAATACTCACTTTGCCCTGAACAGTTAATTGTGCCCCAGTAGTGATGTTGCCGGTAGAGCGCTGGAATGTTGTCGTAGCAACTGCGGTTGATCCATCGTCGGCGTAGGCTACTATTTTCAAATCCGATCCAGCGTTTGATCCTGTTTCTGCTGTGCCATTCTTGGCAATACCCCAGCGAATAGTCCCACCCGTTCTTAATGACAGTGTGGCTGTTTGTGTGGCAGCAGTTGTTCTTAGTTGAAGTTCAGGAGTTGCTTTGCTAATAGTTAAATCACCTGATAATGTGGTAGTTCCTGTCACAGTGAGATTTCTGCCAATGGTGGCGTCTCGTGCATTGGAGATATCGCCAGCGTTATTGATAAAGAATCTTTCAGCAAAGGTGACAGGGTTGCCAGCGGTACCCAGTGCAGAAGTCTGAAAACTAAATGCACCAGAACTAAAACTCAGCATTGTTGCATAATCATTGCGATCATAGTTATATGAGTTTGATAAGGAGGTAGTTCTATAACCGTCTCCAATGGTTCCATACCCTGCCCCTGAGCGGCCAATGGTGACAAGACCCAACACTGCATAGCCACTGGACATAAACAGATTTCTTGTTCCTGCGGTTCCTGGCAGAGTTAATGAGCCTGTGAGAGTGCCACCAGATAAATTAAGTTTGGCGTCTAGTTGTGTTTGGATTGCGGAAGTAACTCCATCCAAATACCCAATTTCAGTTGAAGAGACAGTTCCTATTGAAGTCGTAGATGGAAGCGTTACCGTGCCGGTAAACGTTGGACCGGATAAAGGCGCTTTTAAATCTAGTGCAGACTGTAAATCTGTTTGTGCAGATAGTGTTCCTGTAATTTCTCCCCATGCGGCAGAACCCCAGTCATTTGTTTCTGCTTCTGATAAATACCCTCGCTCAACAAGCCACGAATATCGGCGGGAAATCAATTTGGAAAGCGGTACAACTTCTCCAACATTATAATGTGTAGAGATGCCATTAACATTAGGAATATCTACCCCAGATGGGTTAATTACGGGATAGCCTGCCATATTCTAAATTATAGCATTGCTGGCATCATTTAAACCAAATGCTGATCATCGGGTGGCCCATATGTGTCGCTGTATTCGTAAGTCCAGAGGACGGGTCTGTAGGTATTGCTCCATCAGATGACCCATGACTAAGAATCAACTCCCATGAGCCAGTGTCATAATACGGAATGTTTGCCCCAGCGACAGCAAGTGCGGGTACGCCATATTGGCTCCCGCCAGTGTATCTGGTGTTCGATACCCGCGACTGATCGTTTGGCTTGATCCCAACCCAATACCTTCCAGCAGCACCAGAGGCAACGAAAGATGTGGTCACCTCACCAGTAGAAGCGCCGGTAATACTTGCTGTGGCCACCGCCGTACCTGGAAAAGATGCCCCATTATCAGGATAAAGCCCAATGCGTAAAACACTTGATGGGTGCTCGCCTAGAGTGAGGTATGAGCCAGCAGACGTAAAAGAGAATGCATATGGGATCACTATTGGATAAAACCTAGTTTTGCCTACGTCGAAGCCATTGGTTTGAACAGCAGTGCTTGGTGCCAAGTACGTCCACCACCGGCCCGACACCGGCCCCGGCCCAGCCATAGCCCCTATTGGACCCTGATTGCCTTGAGGACCAGTTAGGCCTTGTATCCCCTGAACACCTTGCTGGCCTTGCGGTCCCACTGGGCCAGTCTCTCCTATCGGACCCTGTTGGCCAGTCGGGCCAGCGGGGCCTATAATTTGCCCAGCAGAAGTCCACCCATCAATGTCAGTATAAAAGTATAAGTCTCCATCTTCAGAAACAATATAGCCTTCGCCAGGATTGGCATTTTGTGGAAGGTTGGCAACAGTTGCTACTGTTCCCTGAATTCGTACAGAGGTTCCTGGCGGTCCTTGGTCTCCGGTCGGTCCCTGAATGCCGTCTACGCCCTGATCGCCCTGATCGCCCTTTGGGCCTTGTATCCCCTGAATGCCCTGTGGGCCATCTTGCCCATCGGCTCCATCTACTCCGGGTGTGCCTGGCTGCCCAGTCTCTCCCGCTGGACCACGCTCCCCTAAATGCTCAACAACATACGACGTTGAGGTCTCTGTAATAACCAGTCTTTCTTCACTCATCGAGTTACCTCAGGCAACACAATGGCTTTACCTCTTAGTAGTTTGGTAACAACACTGTCCGCATCAATTAATTCAATGTCGTAATAGTATGTTCCTGATGGGATTGACTCTGTAACATCGTCACTAATGACAATTGTGATATTGTCTCCACTTGACCCAAGGGTAATTCCATCTGAATCCGTAAGACTTACAAGTGGCAAAGACCTGTCATTGTCCGCATAGTTTCTGCGAATCATCATTCTTGCTGAATATGCAGATAGGTCATATGCCTCACCGGAACTGTTCTGCCAAGAAATTGCCTTTTGCCAAGTAGCGCCCTGATAAATGTTTATATTTAGTTCAGATGTTGACACACATTGATTATATCACGATAGAGCGATCATAAAGATAGACTATACCCGCCGCTAAACTGCGCTTGTTGTCATTTGCATGACCAAGAAACAGGTTGCACGGACTGCACAAAAGTCCCCTTACACATTTGCCGCAAGAGCGGGCATCAACATCGCAGCAAGCATGATCGTGGTCAATAACCAGCGGCTCCATTTTATTGCAAATAGCACAGCAACCGCCCTGTTGCTCAAGCATTGTCAAATACCTGTCTTTTGACATGTTGTACCTATTGAGATACCTCGTCAAAGCAGCGCCAGACTTGGCTATCATGGGGCAAACAGTTTGTTCCAGTTGATAGGGCCAGGATCGGTGTGATCATTGGGCTGTGGAGCAGAGCGGTGTGTCGTATGTCCGCTCTCTTTCCACTTGCTCACACTGCGATTGTTAGAGGTAATGTCTTTTCTTGGGATACCCCAGGAATCAAGCCACTCCATAATCTCGCGCCTTCCCTTCATGGGAGACTTTACTAGTGGAGCATTGGCACCACGACCAATAACGCAGACCTGAATGCAAATCTTTCCATGCCTATTGGCAGGGATCGTATACCCATTCATTACTGCCCTAGCGCCTTGATCGGCAGCAAAAAACTGCACGACCTGTCCGGTATATGGGTTCCAGGCAATTGTGTACTCAGACTGTTGTCTTTTAACCCATTCGGCAACACCGTAGATAGCATTGCTGTCGTTGCCGGACTCGCTAGTGTGCCATACGGCCTTGCGCTCATCACCTGGACCCATCTGCCCTGGCTCACCGCTATGGCCTACCCACTTGGCACCAGGCATACCCTTTTTAGGGTCTGGCCAGTTATTCTTACGATTAACGGTAACCATTGCGTCAACAATCTCTTTACCGTTCTTTTTCTTATAGATAACCTTTGATCCAGTGGCACGACCAATACGCTCACCAGCAGAATACTTACCAGGCTTATTTAGTTTGACGCCAGAAAGAAGGTGGACAGTCTTACCTTCTGCTTTGATGATGACTCCCCCGCGAGCCTGATAGGCTTTTCCTGATGTGGGGGCATAAATGTATGAGCCCTTGGCCGTCTTAAACTTGACAGTCTTCTTATTGAGAATTCTACGCTTGGGCTTAGAGTAAGGAGCGGGTGATGCCATTGTTACTCACCCTTATAGTCTTCCGCGACATATGGCTCAATGCCAGTATCAACAGTATCTTCCTCAGACCCACGCCCAAAGCGACCATCGGTGGGATCAAGGGCTGTGATAGCGAGGGGAAGAGCAGCGGCCAAGCCTGCTGCGGCCCAAGTTCGTAGATCAGATGCGTCTACAGACAAAACGTCTGCACCATCTGCAAGAAATAGGCCAAGAACAACTGCTGCGAATGTCTTGACAAAAGACTTTACAAGTCTTCCAGCGGGGGTATCATTAAACCAAGTCATACCAAGATTATACCACGTTTGATAGGATAGATAACATGACAACAAAAGTGGCCTGCCCCTGGTGCGGGCTAGTGTGGAACACTCAAGAAGAAGCAATTAGATGTGAGAGAATATGCCAGGAGTTAGTGATTCTTGACAGGATAGAACAAGGAAAGGACCATCCATGAACGATGCCCTCATGGTTGTAAAAGACCTATTGGTCATGATAGGCTCTTCGCTGGAAGACAAAATCTGGGAATGGATATGGAATGATTAAGGTTCTCGACAATGGCTATGTAAAGGTGGTAGACACACTAGGCTCTGATTTAAGCATTGTGAACGCAGCCAGGGTATCTTACGACAAAGAGTCAAAAACACTATCATACAATGACGAAAAACTTATCGACTTTCTTGTTCGGGAAAAACATGACTCGCCCCTAAGACATGCAGCAATGACGTTTGAGGCGTACGCCCCTCTATTCGTAGCAAGGCAGTGGTGGAAGCACGCAATTGGCTCTACGCATTCCGAGGAAAATCTGGGGTGGAACGAGAGTAGCCGCAGATATGTCACGGAGTCACCAGTATTTTATCTACCAGAACAGTTCTTGTCAGCCCCTGATAATTCAAAGCAAGGTGCTGGCGATGTCATTGACTATGAGCAGTCAGAGCGCTGGAAAGTCATGCTTGACTCCTTTTATATGCGAGGGTATGAACTATACGAACAAGCCATGAGTGATGGAATTGCCCCAGAGCAAGCACGACTGTTCTTGCCTGCATATGGCTTATACGTCAGATGGCGCTGGACAGCGAGCCTCAATGCACTCTTGCACTTTCTCACGCTCAGACTGGGCGATGGAGCACAACATGAAATTGTGCAATATGCCAGGGCGGTAGCCCAAGAGGTACACAAAAAGTTCCCTGCCACAACAGATGCTTGGATGAAGCACCGTGTTTGATACAGTAACCGTGGTAGGCATGATGTTGGCAACACTAGTGATTTGGTGGAAACTAATGTGAACAGAAACCAACGTAGAGCAAAGATGTGGAAACTCATCCAAGAGTACAAGAGTTCTCGGGGGTGTGTGCAGTGTGGATACAACGACCACCCACAAGCATTGCAGTTCGACCACTTGCACGACAAGAGGCAAAACGTGTCCAACATGATAAGAAGCGATTACGGACTAGAGTCCATCATGGCTGAGATTCAAAAGTGTCAAATCCTGTGTGCAAACTGTCACGCAGAAACCACACACACAAGAAAAACTAATCCCGGTCCTTAAACG
>ERZ724522.1475-NODE-1475-length-12596-cov-4.577466_pt1 | contig 12596 bp, 15 predicted proteins | sample MGYA00376055_ERZ724522 | MGnify/ENA primary metagenome ERZ724522 (study PRJEB28724, sample SAMN07190884) | wastewater metagenome | isolation source: effluent of sewage treatment plant in Hong Hong | place: Hong Kong | collected 2016-03-17 ... | reverse complement strand
CTCCTAGAAAAAAAACTCATCTACATTGGTTTACTAGAAAAGTCCTTGGAAAAGATACTGATAATTATCCTCAAGAAATCGGAGATTGCGTGTCTTTTGGCATGAAAAATGCTCTTGAATATTTAACATGTACTCAAATACTAGCTAATGCTTTATCGCAAACAGTAATGTCTATACAAGATTTTATTGCTACTGCTAAATTTAAATTTCGTCCAGTTTTCCCCCCATATTTATACGGTATTGGTAGAAATTATATTGGTAAAAATCAGCTAGGAAGCGGGGATGGTAGTCTTGGTAGTTGGATGGCCGAAGCAGTATTAAAATACGGTTCTTTATTTTCCGATGAGCCTGGAGTTCCTAGATATTCTGGCTCGATTGCTAAAGCTTGGGGAGATTCGCGTTCAAGCGACGACTTAGATAAATTCGTTAATATCGGACAACAAAGATTAGTTAAAAGTACCGCTTTAATTCGTAATTGGGATGACTTGTGTGCTGCTATACATAATGGTTATCCTTGTACAACTGCTAGTGATATTGGTTATAATATGGAAGCTAGTTCAGACGGGTTCCATAGACAAACTACAAATTGGGGACACCAAATGTGTTTTATCTCAGTGGACCAAGAATATAAAGAAGAATACGCTTTGATATTAAATAATTGGGGAGATTGTCATGGAAGACTTAAAGATTTTACAACTAATGAAGATTTACCAATTGGAGTATTAAGGGTTCGTAGAAAAGACGCGGAAAAACATATTGCGGCGGGAGAAACTTATGCTATCAGCCAATATGACGCTTTCCACGAACAGCAACTTGACAAAGCCCTTTTTATGCTGTATAGTTAAGGTTAAACAGGGAATTGTATGTTAGATTATGAAATAGTTCAAAAAACTTGGCTATCTAATAATACTAAAGTTAATGACGAATGTGTAATACAGAAATATCTTAAAGATAATGATAAATTTGTGTTACACGTCGTCTGTTTATGTAGTAAATGTAAAAAGGTGAAATTATGAAAAAATGGATTATATCAGTTTTTACTTTTTTGTTAATTTGTAATGTTAGTTTTGGACAACTTAAACGAGAAGATTTTAGATTAGTTGGAGTTGAAAGAAGTTGTTTTAATTTATATACTTCACAGTCTCTAACAATTATTCCAAACACCAAATCTGGAAAACCTCCTATTATTGAAACTTCATCTGACAAGGTTGAAAAAAAAATAATTACAAAAGAAGGTGAAATGGATATTGGTAAACATCGCTGGGAAGAAATTCCTTTAAATTCCGGCGAATGGTATAGTCAAAAATATTGGGACGCTCAAAACAACACTTATTATAGAGTTAAAAAACCGCTCCCTCAACCTGTTAGTCAAATTCAATATTCTCCGATTATTCAATCTCCTGTTTATAATGAAATTTCCCCAATTCAACCTACCTTTATTCCACAACAGCAACTACAATACATACAACCAACACAATCATTTAATTTAGGTGTCGGTATGAGTATGGGATTCGGTAGAGTATCTTCTGGAAGTTGTTGACGATAAATACAAAGGTCGCGGTCGCGATTATGAAAAATTTATTTATTATTTTAACTATTTTATTTGGATTATTACGTTTTATCTTACCATCTTCTGGGCAAATTAATCAAGAAGATATATTTAAAGATTTAGCTCATATTTATGTTGGAGTTTTATTCGGATTAGGTTATCAAGAAAAATTCTATCGATATTTAGCATATTTTATTACAATTTTAGAAATTATCGCTTTTTTTAGTAAATGAGGATAAAATGGCTGTTGACAATTTTCTTTTTTCAGTTATGCTTGGTTTTGTGGTTGGTTTTATTATTGGTGGAATTTCTGTAACTAACAATATTAAAACAATAATTAAAGAATTAGATAAAAAACAATCTGAAAAAATTAACGAAGATTATAATGAAAATTTAGATGAATGGGATAAAGATGTAGATTTTTGGAAAAAGAATTAAGCGGTAATGGTGTTTAACGGTTTAGCATTTTAGTCTTCCAAACTAAAGGTTCCGGTTCGAATCCGGATTATCGTATTAACAGGAGATTAGATGATTGATTATAATATTCCATGGTTGATTGAGTTAGGATTTAAACAGGCGATTTCAAAAAGACTTTCTTATAAACTTGGGCCAATTTTAGTTGCTCCACCTTTAGATTCGTTAGGTTGGTATTGGGGAATTGTTAAAAGTGATATTACAAATGAATGTCATAAAATTAAAACTCCAAATAATAAACAGGAAGTTGAAAGTTTATTAGAAATGTTTTATCTACATTAATGATTTATGAAATATTTACTAATATCTTTTTTACTATTATTTAATTTAACAAATTTACATTTAACAGATAAAAAAACTCCAAAGTTTTATAGTGAGTATTCGTTTACTGTTAAAATTAATCAACCTTTTATTATTTATGATACTAGAAGTAAAGATTATATTAATATAAGTTATTATTTAGTAGTTGAAAAAGAAAATTATTTAAAAGATGATAATTTGAAATTAGTTGATAATAGAATTGTTAATGAAAATATTTATATAGGAGATGAATTTTACGAACAACATGAGAGCGTAATTTGGGAATTTTCCGCTCTAAAAACAGGAAAAATCGAATTGTTTTTTGAAACCGCTGGATATAATGATAATGGAACGTATAACAATATAAGAAGTGTTTACATAAATATAGAGGATTAAACAGGAGATGTAATGGTTGAAGAAATCAAAGCTAAAGTTGTTGGCGAATATGGGGAAAAGTTTTATAATACTATTGATGGGATTAATAAACAATTAGTTAAGCAAGATGTTAAAACATTTGATATTATGATGCTGGTAAGTATTGTATTATCTGTTGTAAATTTATTAAAGGATTGTAATTTTAAATTACCTGGCCGACTTAACTTTTTTCAAAAAAGACGTTTGACAAGAGCCATTTCCAATGTTATGATTGAACGTAACGATGAGCGACTTGAATACGAAGTTTACGAAGCTATTTTGAAGCAACATAAACAAACTACTCAGGAAGATGTTGACCAACTTATAAGCGAACTAAAAAATTCTGGAAAACTGGTTGACAATTAAGAAATCGCGGGTTATAATTAAATGTGAAGCGAAAATGGATGCGAGTAGAAGAGGTTTGCTAAACGGTTTGTTAGTAGGTAAATTGGGGACGAAGTTTTCGGTTATCATTGATTAATAACTCCGAAAACAATAATTTTCCCCTTTGTTTTATAGGAAGATAGCTCAGTTGGCAGAGCAGCAGTAATATAAAAGTTATAAATTTTTACCAAAAAAGTACGAATTATAACATTATCAAAAAACTGCGGGTCGTTCGTTCAAATCGAACTTTTCCTAATAAAAGGACGCTAGAATTAGGTTATCACTGTTAATGATGCCTTCCTAATTCACAAATTTTCCTTTTAGTTTTTGTTTGCCGTCGTCTAATAGTAGGACACCTAAAAATGGAATTAAACTATTTATCGTAAGATACGAATTAATTCTATTATCCACTGTTAATGGGGTAATGTTGGTGCAACTCCAACCGGCGACATTTGAGTTTGTGGTGTAATGGGAGCACGCTAAAATATTGGAATCAAATTTTTTTCTCTTAGGAGACGACTCGATTCTATTATCTACCATTCGGAGGTAGAGGTATTGGTTCGAATCCAATCGAACTCATTTATAGTACGTAGAATTTAGTTATCGGTGATTTGTTATCTCCAAAAATCCTAAATTCATTAATTTTACTATTTTATAAACAGGAAATTATTATGTCAGGAAATGCAATTTACAACAACTTACTTGGAATTAATAATAAAAATCCCGCTTCTATTCAAACTAAACCTTTTAATAAAAATATGGTAGTGAACAATACGGGCGGAATGGTGTTTGCTCAAGATAATTTTTCCCGTTTACGCCGTTGGTTAATCCTTGGTAGTGAAAAAAACGGTTATTACGTATCTGCAAAAGATAATACTGTTAAGAATGTTCAATGTCTTCAAGACTGCATCAAGGAAAATTATAAAGATACTGTAGATTTAATTGCACAAGTTAGTAAAGACGGCATTGCTCCAAAGAACGACCAATGTGTATTAGCTTTAGCTTTAGTTACGTGCGCCGGTAATGTTGAAGCAACTAAATATGCTCTTTCTAAATTACGGGAAGTTTGCCGAATTGGAACCCATCTATTTCAATTTTGTGAAACTTTAAATAATCTTCGTGGTTGGGGTAAGTCTGTTCGCACTGCGGTTTCTGATTGGTATCAACAGCGAGATTTATCTAGCTTAGTATATCAAGTAACAAAATATCAAAATCGTGAAGGTTGGCGGCATCGAGATGTTTTACGTTTAGCTCACCCAAAATTTGAAAATAAGGATTTTAATAAGGTAGCCAATTGGATGGTTAAAGGTGAAGTTGATTTTCCTTGCAAACCAAAAAAAGATTTACTGACGCTTTGGGCGTTTGAAAAAGCTAAAAAAGCAACTAATGAAAAAGAAATTATTGAATTAATTAATAATTATGGTCTTGTTCGGGAACATATTCCTACTAACTTTTTGAATAGTGTTGCTGTTTGGGAAGCTCTTTTAGAAAATATGCCGATGAATGCCTTAGTTCGTAACTTAGGTAAAATGACTTCAATCGGTTTACTGAAACCTCTGTCTAAAGCGACAAAATTAGTAGTTGAAAAACTTAATGACGATGAATATATTAAAAATTCCTATTTACATCCAGTTAGTGTATTAAACGCTATTACTGTTTATAAACAGGGAAAAGGTGATAAAGGTTCTTTAACGTGGTCGCCAGTATCTAATATTCGTGACGCTCTTAATTCCGCCTTTTATTCAGCCTTTAAATATATCAAACCGACTAATAAAAATTGGTTGCTTGGAATTGACGTTTCTGGAAGTATGACAGGGGCTTGTGTAACCGGATTACCTTTATTAATGGCTAGGGATGCTGCTGCATGTATGGCTATGGCTACTTATCGAACGGAACCATGGGTAGAAGCTTTTGGATTTTGTGGCGAACTTGTAGATTTAAATATTAGTAAAAACGATAGTTTAGAAACTGTTTGTAGTAAGGTTCAAAAATCAAACTTTGGCTCTACTAATCCGGGGGCTTTATTTGAACACGCGATTAAAAATAGATTAGATGTTGACGCCTTTGTTGTCTATACAGACGGCGAAGTTAACCATGGAAAACATGTATTTCAACTGTTAGATAAATATCAACAGATTGTTGGAAAACCGAGTAAGTTTATTATGTGTGGTTTCACTAGCAACGGATTTACTTTAGCAGACCCGTCAGATTTTAATAGTATGGATATTGCGGGTTTTGATAGTTCCGCACCTGCTATTATGTCGGAGTTTGTTTCTGGTAACGTATAGTTCAACAGGGAATTAGGTTGTATAAAATCCCCCGCACTACAGGATGATACGTAAAATGAGTAACACCATTTCCTAATTTCTTGTTTATTAAATTTTAAATGGAATGTAATAATTGTAAATTTTTTCGGAACTCTACATCAAATATCATCTGCAATAAATGTAAAAATTTTATAGAAAAAGCCTCTCGGGTATATAATACAAACGGCGAACCTGAGCCTTTTACTAAAAAATTGCTTGCTCTTACTAAAATATTTATTAGGAAATATCTTCTTTCTATACTTACTTCCTGTTTAATTGTATTTGGATGCGACGCTAGTTACTAAAAGTTTATATGATAATAAAGTTGTTGGCCCTCATGGAATTTTAGAATAAACGGAGAATAATATGTCAGAAGCTAATGTTATGGAACAATTACACGTAGAAAAGTTTTCTTGTAATAACTTTGAAATGTCGAGGTGATTGGTGTATATTAAAATATAAGCCGGGATGGAGCAGGAGAAGCTCGCAAGTCTCATAAACTTGAGGTGATTGTGCAACTCAATCTTCCGGTATTTAAATATGATTACTTTACAAGATTTCCCGGGTTTAACAATAGTTGACGATTTTCCAAATCTAATAACAGGTTTAAACCAACCAAGAAGTAAAGAATGGAATAAATTTCGAATAAATATTGTTAAACAACATCCTTTCTGTGCATATTGTAAAAATATAAAATCCCTTCAAGTTCACCATATCAAACCATTTCATCTCTGGCCTGAATTCGAATTAAATGAAAATAATGTTATAGTTCTTTGTGAAGAAAAAGATATTAATTGTCATTTAAAGTATGGTCATTTAGGCGATTGGACAAAATATAATCCGCTTATTAAGAAGTTGGTGTATTTCATAAATAATAAACCTTCTGAAAGAGACGATTCCTTATTCATTTTTTAAAGGATAATTAAATTATGGTAAATATTAATAGAAGAAATTTTCTTGCTGCCGGTTCATCAATTTTTGGCTCTTTGTGCCTGGCAGATTTACTTAAAGCTAATGAAAATAATACTTTAAATAAGAGTGTTGTATTTCTTTTCTTCTCAGGCGGGATGAGTCATCAAGAAAGTTTTATTGCTAAGCCAGATACTATCGAGAGTCAAAGACCTATTAACGGCGTTATTTCAACAAAAAATCCTGGAGTATATCTAGGCGCGGATTGGCAAAGACTGTCTAAGGTATCTGATAAAATTAAACTAGTTCATTCCTTTGGACATGATAATGCTGGTCATGCTGGCGGTTCTCATTGGGTTTACACAAGTTGGGATAATCGAAATGTGGATAACGGCGGATTTCAAGACAAGCCGTCTTTAGGTTCAATTATTTCAAAATATCGAGGAACCAATAATCCAGCAAATGGAATTCCTCTGTATGTTCGTACAAATTCACAAATCGGTGATGGTGCGGCATGGTTAGGAAAACAATATAGTCCTTTTGATATTTCTGGGGATAGTCGCGGTAATATTCGATTAAACGCTAGTAATGAAATCTTAAATGACCGTAGAAATTTACTTGCTAGTTTAGATAATTTTAATAGACATTCTGATAGAACCGGGTTAGTTGAAGCTATGGATAGTTTTGAACGTCAAGCCTACAATTTAATTTCTGGTAATGCAAATGAAATTTTCGATATAAACAGGGAATCAAATAGAGTAAGAGAAGATTATGGAAATAGCCAGATTGGCAATCATTTGTTAATGGCTAGACGATTAGTAGAAAATGGAGTTAGTTTCGTTACTATTAATCATGGTTCATGGGATTTTCATTCAGATATTGCAAACGAGACAAAGCGATTAGTCCCAGAAGTTGACAAAGCTATAACAGCCTTTATTAATGATATTTATAATAGAGGAATGGAAAATGATGTATTATTAGTTATGACCGGCGAGTTCGGGCGAACAAGTTTGAATAATTCGGCGGGACGGGACCATGCCCCTGGATTAAGCACATTAGCCTTAGGTTGCGGCGGAATTAATGGAGGCGGGATTATCGGAGAAGCAAACAGAACCCTTAATGGCGCTCGTTCAACAAGAATTACTCCGTCTGATTTAGCAGCAACTATTTTCCATTTTATGAATGTCCCGCAAAATTTAATGTATAATGACCAGTCTGGACGCCCACAACATATGGTTTATAATGGCCGAGTATTTAATATTAATGGTTAACAATGGAAGATAAAGATTTCTTAATATACAAATATGGAAGGTATAATTACGCTCTTGGTAAAACATTAGCCGACCTTTTTCAATCTGAAGACTCTGAATTCTATATTAAACTTTCCGTTAAACTTCTCCATTATCTCTATTTTATCACAGGTAAATTTGACTTACCAAGATTTGGAGTGTATACTAAAACTAGGTTAGCTCGTATTGCCGAAAAAGAATTAGGAGAAAATGGACCGCGTTTTTGCGAAGTTATTCGAATTATATATCCATATTTAGATAGGAAATTAATTAAAAATTGTATTTGTTGGAATATATTAAATATTGAAGGTTTTGGAAGTAATGATTTTAAATTGAGGTAGGAATGTTTTGGTATGATATTTTTAATCCTCCTATTTGTATTCAAATTATCGCTTTAATTTTGGTTGTCGCTGGAATTATCGGAATTTTAAGGAATTTGTCAAATGATTAGAAGAAACTTTTTAAAATCAATTATCGGATTATTTTTAACAGGAAGTGTTGTTGAAAAGATATTACCTGAAGAAAATAAAGTTGAACATTTTTATGCTTTTGGAATGGATTTTGGAAAGTTTAAACATTTAATTATCTCTTATGATTTAGACGCGGGCGTTTATGAATTAGGTTTACATAGATATTTGAATTTTCCGCGAGAGTTTAAATTAAAATTTATTTTTGAAGATTGGGTGATAGAATCTGTATATTTCAATATGAACCCGTCGCATATCCCTATCGTATTACAGAAGCCTTTAAAAGATTTTGAATTTGATAACGAAAAAATGTCTATTAAGTTTGATTGCCAAGAAACAAAATATGAATTTAGAGTAAGTCAAATAACGAATTATGACAGAAATTATAAAAAATAATGATTTTATTCATTTAAATAATGTACTTAGGCATATAGAAAATGTTAAACAAAATTGTGAACTAATAGCTGAAAAATTAATAAGAAACGGCGAATTTGATTTAGGTAAAGATTTAATTCAAAATAGTTTGATACATGATAATTCTAAATTGTCTGGTATCGAGTTTTTGTATTTAAGAGAAGAAATAAAAGATAGCAAACCAGAATTATTTCAGGCGGCTCTTTTGCAACACAATAATACTAATCCGCATCATCCAGAATTTTATGTTGGCGGGATTAAAGAGATGCCTAGAATATTCATAGCGGAAATGTTGGCTGATTGGAAAGCTCGTTCTGAAGAGTTTGGCTCCGATTTAATGGATTGGATAAATGAGTCGGCCACTAAAAAATTTAACTTTTCAAAACAATGTAAGATTTACAAAGATATTAAAGATTTCGTTAAACTATTATTAGATAAAAAATTTAATTAATTATTATGACTACATATACATATGAAGAAGTCTATCAAAAATCCCTCGAATATTTTAATGGAGATGAACTAGCGACGAATGTCTTTCTTTCTAAATACGCGTTGAAAAATAAACAGGGAGAATTGATTGAATGTACTCCCGTCGATTTACATAAAAGAATTGCTAAAGAAGTCGCCCGAATTCAAAAGAAGAAATACAAATCTCCGCTATCTGAAGACGAAATTTTTAACTTATTAGATAAATTTAAACATATAGTTTTTCAAGGTTCTCCGATGTTCGGCATTGGAAATAATTATCAAACCGTATCATTATCAAATTGTTATGTATTGGAATCCCCACAAGATTCATATTCTTCAATTCTCCAAACTGATGAGCAACTAGTTAATATTTCTAAACGTCGTGGTGGCGTCGGTATTGATTTGGATAATTTACGCCCAACTGGTTCCCCTGTTAATAATGCCTCTCGTTCTTCAACTGGTATGGCTACTTGGATGGAAAGATATAGTAATTCAATTCGGGAAGTTGGCCAGGGCGCAAGGCGCGGGGCTCTTATGTTAACATTATCCGTTCATCATCCAGATATTGAAATATTTATTAATATCAAGAATGATTCTACTAAAGTTACCGGCGCAAACATATCCGTTAAATTAACTAAGGAATTTCTAAAAGCTGTCGAAGATGATACTGATTACGAAGTACGATGGCCAGTTAACGCAAAGAAACCAAAAATATCAAAAAAAATTAATGCCAAAAGTGTTTGGAAACAAATTATTCATTCTGCATGGTTAAGGGCTGAACCCGGTTTATTAATGTGGGAAAATATTATTAAGTATACTCCTACAAGTTGCTATGAAGATTATACTAGTGTATGTACAAATCCTTGCCAACCCGCTTCAGCTAAACTATTAACAAAAGAAGGAATTAAAAATTTAGGCGATATTAATATTGGCGATGAAATTTGGTCTAAAGAAGGTTGGACAACAGTAATTAATAAGGTTCTAACTGGTAAAAAAGATGTTTACAAGTATACTACAACTTTTAATACTTTTATTGGAACGGAAAACCATGAAATTGTAAGTAATAATAATAAAATAAAAGTTGATTTAGCAGATAGTATTGATATTTTAACCGGTCCCGACTTAAATAATTCAAATATAATTCCTCAAATTGTAATGGATGGATTAGTGTTTGGAGACGGTAGTGTTCATAAAGCCTCAAATAATTTGGTAATTTTATATATCGGGCGAAATGATTTAAGTTATTTTGATAGCGAAATTAAACATTTAATTGGTAAAAAACGTGATAGTCTTGGAGAAACCGCATATGAAGTTAAAACCAGTTTAACATCTAATGAAATAGTAAGAACTTATAATAGTAAAATTCCTGAAAAATTCATTACTGGAAATAAAGATGTGATTTGTTCGTTTTTAAGAGGTCTATATTCTGCAAATGGTTCTGTAGTTCATAATAAAGTTACTTTGAAAAGCCCTTCTTTTGATGTAATAGAAAATGTCAAGTTAATGTTATCATCTATCGGAATTCGAAGTTATTGGACTAAACAAGAGGGAAAATTAGTTAAATTTAAAAATGGAGAATATTTTTGTAAAGACTCTTATAATTTAAATATTAGCAAAGATAGATTAAAATTTGTAAAACTAATTGGGTTTATACAAGAATATAAAAATAATAAGATTGCAGAAAAAAATAAATCAAATAAAAAAATAAAATCATCTAATATTATTAAAAAAGAGTTTATTGGTAAACAGGAAGTTTTTGATATTACTGTAAATAATCCCTCTCATACTTATTGGACGCAGGGGTGTGATGTATCTAATTGTGGTGAAATCCCATTGTCCGCCCTAGATTCATGCCGCCTATTATGTTTAAACCTATTTGGTTATGTAGTTAATCCTTTCACGCCTGAAGCTTATTTTGATTACAATTTATTTTATAGTCATGCTAAAATCGCCCAAAGGTTTATGGATGATTTGATTGATTTAGAAACAGAAAAAATTGACGAAATACTAAATAAAATAGAAAGCGACCCGGAAGATTATGAAGTAAAAAGAAAAGAAATTGAGACTTGGAAGAAAATTAAAAGGTTTAACGATGAGGGGCGACGTACAGGAACGGGTATTACTGCTTTAGGCGATACTTTAGCTGCATTAGGCATTAAATATGGAAGTCAAGATAGTATTGATGTTACAGATAGAATTTATAAAACTCTTAAATTCGCCTGCTATAAATCCTCTGTTGAAATGGCAAAGGAATTAGGGGCTTTTAAAGACTTTGATTATGAAAAAGAAAAAGAAAATGAATTTTTACTTAGATTTAAGAAAGAATTTATTTTACTTAACGAGTTCAATGAAGACGGCGTTTATTTTGAAGACAAAAAACATACATATATTAACGGGGAAACTCTTTATAATGAGATGAAACAGTATGGAAGGCGGAATATTGCTTTAACAACTACCGCACCAACCGGAACCGTTTCTATTATGACACAAACGACTTCTGGAATTGAACCGCTTTTCGTAGAAGGTTATAAACGTAGGAAAAAGATTAATCAGTTTGATACACATACTAAAGTTGATTTCGTAGACCAAAACGGCGATAAATGGCAAGAATTTATGGTTTATCATAATAAAATCAATGATTGGATGAAAATATCTAAAGAAACTGATTTTAAGAAATCTCCGTGGTATAAAGCCTGTTCGGCCGATATTGATTGGATTAATCGTATTAAATTACAGGCGACGGCTCAACAACATGTTTGTCATGCAATTTCTTCTACTATTAATTTACCCGAAGATATTACTGAAGAAAAAGTAAGTGAAATTTATTTATATGGATTTAAATCGGGTTGCAAGGGTATTACAGTTTATCGAGATAATTGTAGGACCGGAGTTTTAGTAAATGTTGATAATAAAAAAGATAATGTATCAATTAAACTTAATAATGCTCCTAAACGCCCAAATGTTTTAAATTGTGATATTTATCATATTAGCGTTAAAGGTGAAAAATATATTGTAGCGGTCGGATTATTAGACGGTATGCCATATGAAATATTTGCTGGAAAAGATAATAACGAAGTTGCAGTAAAATATAAAGATGGTTTAATTAAGAAGGTTAAACGGGGAAAGTATAGTTTAATCAATAAAAATAATGTCGTGCTTTACGAAAATTTAGTTGATTTGTGCGACCATGACGAGGAAGCGTTAGATAGAATGATAAGTACGTCTTTAAGACACGGTTCTGAAATCAAGTTTGTGGTTGAACAATTGTCTAAAACTAAAGGTGAGTTACAATCATTTGCTAAGAGTATTGCGAGAGCGTTAAAAAATTATATTAAGGATGGGGAGGCTGTAACAGGACAAGAATGTCCAGAATGTCAAAGTAAATTATTTAGGGAATCTGGTTGTGTAATTTGTAAAAATTGTAGTTATACGGTATGTCAATAATGAATAATGATTATAAAAACGTATTTGATGATTGCTGGATAAGAACTTGGACCAATAAGCATTTTAATTATGATAGTTTTACAGAAGACGATATAGACATTAGAGATATCGCCCAGGTTGTAGCTGCTTATGAAAATCCAACAAAATCAAAAGAAATCGGTTAAAATCACTTGCTTTT
>ERZ724522.1474-NODE-1474-length-12607-cov-5.520315_pt1 | contig 12607 bp, 14 predicted proteins | sample MGYA00376055_ERZ724522 | MGnify/ENA primary metagenome ERZ724522 (study PRJEB28724, sample SAMN07190884) | wastewater metagenome | isolation source: effluent of sewage treatment plant in Hong Hong | place: Hong Kong | collected 2016-03-17 ... | reverse complement strand
CGGGAGGCACTGATGGCCAAGCCCTCGCGCGCCGGCATCACTCTCCAGCCCGTGAAGCGCACCACCGGCAAGTGGGGCTGGAAACTCCTGCGCGGCACCCGCGTGATCGCCGTCAGCCGGGAGTCCTACGCGCGCAAGGACGCGCTCCAGCGCGCCATGCGCCACATCCTGCGGCAGATCGCCCCCCAGGTCGGGGCGGCGGTCACGTTCCCGACCAGCCGGTAGGCACACGCCAGCGCGAGGAAGGCGGAGCGATGTACGACGACGACTATGACGATGGAGGGCTGCCGGCATACGCCCTCGACGTGCCGACGCCGAAGGCGGCAGCGGATCGCTCCGTGCAGGACGCCCCACCGCCCACCGAGCCGCCGGCGCAGATCATCATCGAGGAGGCGCCGGCGCCTGTAGAGACGCCGCGCCCCCACGTGCCGCTGGACATCGACACGTCGGTGATCCCCAGCGCTCGCTACGTCTACGTGACCGGCAGCGCTGGCACGGGCAAAACCACCATCATGCGCGCCTGGGCAGCCGAGCACCCGGGCGCCATCCTCTGTGCCACCACCGGGATCGCCGCCGTCAATCTCGGCGACGCCGTGACGGTGAACAGTCTCCTGAGGTACTTCGATACCGCCTCGCTGCGGGAGAACTACCTGCACGACTTCCTGCAGGCGCGGTTGCGGAAGCTGCGCACCGGCGGGATGACCCGGATGATCCTCGATGAAGTCAGCATGTTGGAAGCCGACGCGCTCACGTTCCTGGTGCGCGCGCTCGAAGAGGTGAACAACGAAGCCGCCGTGCTGATGGGCGACGAGCCGGAAGTAGGACTGACCCTGGTAGGGGACTTCCTGCAGCTCCCGCCGATCGGCGCCAAGGAGACCAGGGAGGACGGCACCCCGCGCCGGCGGGTGGAGAAGGCGAAGTACGCGTTCGAGGCGCCGGAATGGGAGGAGCAATTCGCTGCCAACATCGTGCGGCTGACCAAGATCCATCGGCAGGCCGATCCCGGGTTCGTCGCGGCCCTCCAGGCGCTGCGGCGGGCCGACACCTTCGAGGCCCTCGAGATTCTCCAGCCGTGCCTGCGCCGGAGCGGGGACTATCACTTCCCCGGCACCACCATCTACGCGAAGAACGCGGAGGTGGACCGCCACAACATGCTGCGCCTGCGCGAGCTCACGACGACGCCGGTGGTCTACCGGGCGTTCCGCCAGGGCAAGGAGCGCCCGGAGTGGAAGAACATCCCCGCGACGCTGGCGCTCAAGCCCGGCGCGCTGGTGATGGTGCTCTGCAACTTCTACGAGGATCTCGACGGGGACCGGGAGCTGGTGGCGGCCAACGGCGACCTGGGAGAGTTTCTCGGCACCGGCGCCAAGATGTTCGGCCCCGACGGGACGGCCCAGCACACCGCGATGGTGAAGCTGCACCGCAACGAGCGTGTGGTGACCATCCCGTTGGTGGTGCAGAAATTCAAGAAGCCCACCGGCGACCGGAAGAAGCCGTGGGAGGTGGTGGGGACGATCAGCTACATGCCGCTACGGCTGGCCTACGCCACCACGGTGCATAAGAGTCAGGGGCTGAGCCTCGATGAGGTGCAGCTCAACATCGCCGACCCATTCTGGGCGGCGCCGGCCATGCTCTACGTGGGCGTGAGCCGTGCGCGGAGTCTGGCGGGGCTGAGCATCGTCGGCACGATGGATCAACTGCGGGCCAAGACCAAGTTCGACCCGCGTGTGGAGACGTGGAGGTAGCGATGGTGGCGGTTGTGGCGGAGATCGTGGGCATGGTCGCGGCGGCGGCCGCCGGGTATCTGGTGGGGCGTTCCAATCAGGCACAGAGCGCCGCGTCCAGCGTCGTGCCCTTCGGCCTGCGGCGCTTCTCGCTCATCGACGTGAGCGGACGACAGGTGTCGTTCATGGGCATCGACGTGGTAGCGGTGGAGTACCACCCGCTATTCGGCTACGCGGAGGCGCCGCTCTACGTCGTGGTGCTCACCACGCAGGTGCGCTACAACGTCCTGCCCGAGCTGATGCACGAGTTTCTGGCGGCATGGGAGGCCCAGCCCGGCGCGAAGGGCTGAGGCGGCAACGAACAACGCGAGGAGGCGATCATGGCGAGCGACAGATTCAAGACGGCGTTGACCGCAGCGGCGGAAGATCGGGTGCGGGTGATCCGCATCCTCGAATACAGCGGGCCGAGGAGTTGGGTGGAGGCCACGATCGCACAGGCGATCACGGAGAGGCACAACGACGGGGGGCCGGCCTGGAGCATCAAGGGCGCGACGCTGGGCAGCTTCCCCGAGATTCTCGAGCGGGCGAAGGTGGCGGCAGCGCCGGTGCTGGAGGAGGATCCCGATCCCCGGCCGCTGGCGACCGAGGCACAGGTGATGGAGGCGCCGGCGGAGACCCTCACGCAGGAGACGACGGACGGCTACATCCGTACGTCGCCGAGCCTGGAGTACCCAGGGCATGGGTACACCGTGGACCCGGCGATCGTCGTCGCGCGCAACGGCTACAACTTCAAGGTGGGGGACGGGGTGCTGCTCATCGGCAAGCCCTGCACCGTCTACGGCTTCCTCCTCGACAGCGCGCGCAACATCGCCGGCATGTGCCCGATCCTGGTCACGGACTGGGAGGGCTACGCCGGGGTGACGCGGGTGTACGCCGAGCATGCACTGGAGCCGGCAAGGCCGGCGCAGACGGGCGAGAACAGCGAGGAGAGTGCGCGATGAACGGACGCCAGCGCCCTAACGAGCTGCCCATCCTCAAGTACTTCGCCTTCGCGCACCTCCGCCCAGGGCCGGCGCAGAACGTCAGCGCACTCATCGCCGAGACGGTGAAGGATCTGGTGGAGATCGCCGCCGCGCATGAAGAGGCAGGCAACCCCATCGACATGGCGGAACTGGTCGCCGGCATGCGCAAGCTGCTCGAAGCCAAGGACTGCCTGGTACGGGCGGTGCTGGCAAGGAAGGACTAGTCTCATGATCTACATCGCCGGCCCTCTCACCGACCCCGACCCGCAGCAGCAGCGCAACAACGTCGATGTCGCCCTCCGGGCATACCTGGAGCTCACCCGCTGCAAGATCGGCGCGATCTGCCCACACCTCGCCGCGCTCGACACCCGGGCGTTCGAGGTGAGCTACGACCATTGGATCACCCAGGGGCTCAAGCAGCTCGAGCTGTGCCAGGGTATCTGGATGCTCCCGCGCTGGCACACGTCCACCGGGGCGCTCACCGAGCTGTTGCACGCCAGGAAGTACCAGATCCGCGTCTACTACTCGCTGGAGGGGGTGCTGCAGCACTACACCCCATCCGTGCTGCTCGAACGCAACGGCTACGCGCCGGTGTACTTCGAGGACAAGGCGGAGTACACCAACCGTCTGCCGATCTAGCACGCATCGCCCCACACCGCCGAACGCCCCATGAGCACCGACGCCTACGCCTACGAGTACTACCCGACGCCTCGCCCGTATGTGACGTGGCTCTACACGCACCTCGAGGGGAGCTGGTGGCCATGCGACGCGACAGGACTCGCGCCGTGTGTGGGCAGTGGGCGCATCCCCGAGGTGTTCTCGAACGTGCGCTGGACGACCAACGACCTCGACCCGATCTGGCCGGCGGACTACCACGGGGATGTCGGCGAGCAGGAGATGTGGCAGACGTGGCTGGACGCCAACGGGGGGCCCTACGACCTCCTGATCGAGAACCCCGCGTACTCGGTGGCGTTCCCGCTGCTGTGGCATGCGGTGCATGGCCGGGCGGCGCGGATCATCGCGCTGCACGTCCGCCTCAGCTTCTTCGAGGCGACCAAGAGCGAGCCGGCCAAGGTGGACTTCTTGGCGCACCACACCCCAAGCGACATCCTGCACCTCCCCCGCTACCCCTACGCCAAGAGCCAGAAGAGCGGGAAGTACTCGCAGGACACCGTGCCGAGCTGCTGGGCGATCTGGCACCTGATGGACGACTACCACGCGCGGGGGACGCGCTTCCACTACCCGCCGGACTGGGTGTATCTCGAGGCCAAGGCGGAGCATCGAGCGCGGGTGGCGGCGGAGGTGGCAGCGCATGTCTAATCAGCTCCCCCGCTACCAGAAGCCGGTCACCTGCCTGGGCTGCCCGCTGCACGCCATGGGCCACGGCTATGTCCCGGGCTCCGGGCCGCTCACCGACCTCCTCTTCCTGGGGGAAGCCCCCGGCTACGACGAGGCGATCATGGGGCGTCCCTTCGTCGGCGCCGCCGGTGGGATGCACACCCGGCTGATGACGCGGAATGGTCTCAGCCGCGACGCGTACCGCCACGAGAACGTGCTCAGGTGCGTCCCGCCGGGGTTCGAGATCAAGCAGGGCTGGGCGCAGGCCGCCGCCGATCACTGCCGGCAGCACCGGGCCGACAGCATTGCCGCTGCCAAGGTGGTCGTGGCCATGGGGAGCACCGCCATTCGTGAGGCGCTGGGGCTGTGGAACTTCTCCGTCGATGACGTGAAGGTGAACAACTTCCACGGCACCGTGCATGACCGGCCCGATGGGAGCAAGGTGGTCTGCACGTTCCACCCGAGCTACCTGCAGCGCGGCGCGATCAACCTCTTCGGCGTGGTGAGCTTCGACCTGCAGGTGGCCCTGGAGGTACTACGCGGGGAGTACCGCCCCGATCCCATCGAGACGGTGATCGACCCGCCGGTGGAGTGGTTTGCGGAGTACGTGCAGGCGTTCGAGGCCGAGCAGCGCGACAACCCGCAGATCATCCTGGCCACCGACATCGAGACCCCCGACAAGGAGAAGGGCAAGGCGGAGGACGAGCTGGACGAGAACGACAAGAGCTTCCAGATCGACCGGGTGAACTTCGCCTTTCACCCCGACCAGGGCATCACCGTGCCGCACACCGAGGAGTACTTGCCGTGGATCCGTCGGATCATCCTCGCGGCCAAGCAGCACGCCATGTGGAATGGCGACTACGACGTGCGGCGCCTCCTCGCCTTCGGCCACCAGATCCCGGGGCGGGTGCTCGACGCCATGTGGTTGGCGCACCACCTGAACTCGAACATCCCGCTCGGCATGGGCTTCTGGGCCCCGTTCTACTCCAGGCACGGCGCGTGGAAGCACAAGTACTCCACCGAGCCGGGGTACTACGCCGCGTGCGACGGACCGCAGACCCTGCGCATCATCCAGGGCGTGATCGCCGACCTCAAGGCCAACGGGCAGTGGGAGGTGGCTGAGCGCCACACCGTGACCTACATGCAGGACGTGCTCAAGCCGGCGCAGCACGTCGGCGTGCATGTGGATCGCCCGGGGCTCGAGGCGTTCGAGGCATCCCTCACCCTGGAAGTGCGGCAGCGCCTCACCCAGCTCCAGGAGATCGTCCCAACCGACCTGCGACAGCTCACCCCCAAGGAAGGGCTGACCAAGCCGCCGGTGGGGGATCATGCGAAGGCGCGGCTGGTCAACACACGGACCGGCGCCCCGTTGGCAGACGCCGATGACAAGGATCCGCTCAAGATCGAGCTCTACAAGCGGGCCGAGATCGTAGACCGGATGGTGGAGAAACTGGTGGGCGTCTGCGACGCCTGCGGCGCGACAGAGGTGCAAGCCCGGCATCGCTGTGCCGACAAGAGCCTGACCCCGCAGGTCGTGCAGCGCATGCTGCCGGTGCGCCGATGGTTCTGGTTCGAGCCCTTCAACCCCGACTCGCCGCCGCAGGTGCTCGCCTACATGAAGCGCAAGCGCCACAAGCCGGGGCGGAACAAGAAAACCAAGGCGGACAGCACCGACCGCGACACGCTGATGCGCCTGCGCGCGACCACCAAGGATCCGTTCTACGCGATCCTCCTGGAGCTCCGGGCGCTCAGTAAGGTGCGCGGCACCTACGCGATCGGCATTCGGAAGCGCCTGGACGCGCAGAGCCGCTTCCACCCGACCTTCACCTTGCGCCCGAGCACACTCAGGAATTCAGCGGTGGCGCCGAACATCCAGAATGTGGTGGGCGACAAGGACGACAACAACCTCGCAGCGGGCTTCCGCAGCGTGGTGACGGCAACCGACGAGATCCCCGAGTGGGCGCGGGGGATGAGCGAAGAGGAGCTGGCGAAGTATGTCTGAGGTAACCCTCCGCATTCTGGTGTATGGCCCCAAGGCCGAAGAGGTGCGCGATCTCCTGGCCGGCGAGGGCCGGGAGGTGTGGGCGTGCGGGCTGGGAGTGCAAATGCGTCCGGGACTCTACGCCTCCGGCCCCGTGGAGCTGTTCCTCAACGGGCATGTGCCGGTGCGCTTCTCCGGGGAGTGCGACCCCGAGGGGACTGGCGTGTGCGAGCTCTCCGGCAACGACGTGGGGGAATGCCCGTGCGTGGGGCCGACGCAGGACGGGGTGGAGTACGTCGTCCGGCGCGGGCGCATCCTGGGGCGGCCGGCCAACAGGCGATGGGACTACATCCTCCACACCACCAGCCCCAGAAAGCGAGCGTAGCATGGCGGCCAACGACGATCCCCAGCCCGCGCCCACCGACGCCGAGATCGACGCCACCTGGGCGAAGGACTGCCAGACGTGGCGCGGCGAGCTGCTCACCGGGCGGTTCCAGCACTACTGCTACGACTGGGATGGGCTGCCGATTGATGAGACCTGCCTCGAGTGGCCGTGCGCGTGCGCAAAGGAGCTCGGCGCGACGGACGAGGACATTGCGGCGGCCAAGGCCAGGAATGACAAGTTTCTACACCAGCACGCCCCTGATACCCCACCCGTACACGAACAGTAAGGAGGTTCCCGTGAAGATCGATCGCAGCAACGAGGATCAGCACTTCCGCATTCTGGTGTCGGTGCAGTCCCTCACGCCCGAGGCCAACAGCTTCATGACGGCCCAGCAGGAGCGCGCCGCCTTCATCGCCACGCAGGCGGCCCGGGATGCCGCCGACAAGCTGGGGCGGGATCTGGTGGAGCACGCCGAACAGCAGCAGGCGAAGAAGGAGCGCGGGGCGTGACCGTCGCAGACCTCGTAGACGCCTGGGCACGGCTGCGGCTGCCTGAGCTGCCCCCCCACCGCGCCGGTCCTGGTCGTCGGTCATGGCGCCCTCCATCTGGTGACCCATGCCTACGCAGAGAACGGATCGCAGGTACTTCTCCTCTACGTCGAAGCGGATGCCGAGCAACCTGGAAGCGTTCCGGGAGATCCGGCGCAGCTACCACCACAAGCGGATCGCGCAGGGGCGTTGCACGGTGTGCGGGGAGCCGAACCCGAACCAGTCGGCGAGCCTGTGGCGGTGCCCGCCGTGCCAGGAACGCCGCCGGCTGGCGCGGCGACAGGAAACGCGCCGCGACGATAACTAGTACGTACGTACTCGTACCCAAGGGAGATGACGATGGCCAAGACGCTGATGCGGGCAGGACTGGTAAGCGCGCTGGTGGTGGGGATGACGACCGGCGTGCTGGCGCAGGTCAGTGCGATCAACCTGATGACGCTGGGGCTCGGGCCGCTCGAGCAGCCGGTGATGATCGAAGTGGACGGCAATGCGGCGACCCAGGAATATCTGGTGACCACGCTGTTCACGACGACGCGCCGGGTGGTGCGGGTGAGCTCGACCGGGCTGATGTGCGTGGGCAATGCGTTCACCGACCTCGACGGCGGCTGGACCAAGCAGATCGCCTCGAACGGGCGGCACTACTACACCAAGCTGGTATTCCCGGACTGGTTCATCTATAACCTCGCCCAGCACCTGCCGGCGGGATGCGGGAACTGAGGGAGGCGGAAGATGCCCTTCAAGCACGTCGTGAAGCCCTCATGACGACCATCGACGCCCTGATCGCCGCTCGTCGCGCTCGCCCTGTCATCCCACTCTGGGATCGCTTCTGGGCGCAGGTCGATATGCGCGCCGGGCTCACCGGCTGCTGGCCGTGGCGAGGCGCCTTGTCCACCAACCACAAGCGGAAGAAGGGGCACCGAGGGGTGATCCAGCTTGGCGGCCGAGGCTCTCGCGTGCTCAAGGCGCATCGGTTGGCCCTCTGCTTCGCCGGCGAAGGGCTGGCGGAATACGATGGCGATCTGGTGGCGGCGCATCGCTGCGGGAATCGCCTGTGCTGCAACAACTACTCCCACCTCTACTGGGCGACGCCGGAGGAGAACGTGGAGGACCGGCTGTGGGAGGAGAGTCGGGATCTGTGTGTCATTCACATTTCCGGGCTGGATCTCCTGCCGTGGGAGATCGAGACAGCACAGCGGGAGTTTCGGGAACTGGTGGAGAGGATCTGATGGCAACCAGCGCAGCGGTGTGGACCCGCTCCCACCTGATCGAGGTGGACTTCTCCGGCATCGAAGCCGTGCTCGTCGGCGCGTTCGCCCGCGACCCCATCGTCTATCGCATGGCGAAGCTGGGACTCCACGCCTACGTCGCCAGCCACCTGGTGCACACCCCGGTCTCGCTCAAGCAGTCCGACGCCGACATCACCGCCGCGTTCGCCGCGATCAAGAAAGCGCACAAGACGCCGTACAACAAGGCCAAGCGTACGGTGCATGGCACGGCGTACGGCATGACCCCGCGCGGGATGGCGTTGATGTTCCCGGAGCTCTACCGCTCCGAGGCCGAGGCGGCGCACGTGCAGGATGTCTACTTCGCCGTGGCGCCGGGCGTGAAGCCGTGGCAAGGCCGGGTGCAGCAGCGCGCCCATGACCAGGGCTATCTCGGCGGGCCGCCGGCGTTCGGGCACACGATGCTCACCGACGAGAATGCGCACCCGTTCGGCTACAAGCACTACTTCTACGGGGTGCTGACGCACAAGACGCTGACCGACACACAGCTCATCAAGGCCGAGAAGGAACACCGCCCCGTGTTCGAGATGCACGGCCGCTGGTTTGAAACGGTGCTCGGCCCCGAGGCCAAGAGCTGCATCGCGTTCTACCCGCAGAGCACGGCGGCCGGGATCCTCAAGGAAGTGCTACTCACCCTCTTCGCCCTGCGCGACCACCCCAGCTACATCGGGGATGCGTGGTTCGGCCGCACGCCGCTCCGCGCGCCCATTCACGACTCGATCCTGCTCGAGGTGCCGCCCCGCCAGATCGACCGGGTGCTCGTGGCCACCTACGGGGAAATGCTCCGACCGATCGAGGAAATGCCGATCGACCCGGCCTGGGGCATGGGGGAGTACGTCACCATCGGCGTGGAAGGCAAGATGGGCCGGAGCTGGGATCAGATGGAGAAGATCCCCGACCCGCCGGGTGGCTGGCAGCCGGCGAGCAGTGTGGTGGGCGATCGCACCTACTTCCCGGCGACCGAGGCCGAGGAAGAGGACGTGATGGATCTGGCGGTGGAGCGCAAAGGCCGGGAACTGGTGGTAGCGGGATAGGAGAGGGGATGCGCATCTATCTGGTGGTCGACAACCCGCCGACGGAGTGGGGGCGGGCAGAAGTACGATCCGTGCATTTGCGGAGATCGACGGCGCTAGCCGCGATCACGAAGGCCAAGAGCACCGACAGCTACACCAACCAGTACCTGGAAGTGCAGGCACACACGGTGCAGCCGTGATCAAGGACAACACCGCACCGCTCTACGACAAGATCATGCGAGGGCCAGCGTACCAGCGCTGGGCAGCACGCCGCACCGCGCCTACCCCTGCGGCGGCTCCGGCTCCACCTCCACCTCAATCTCCTCCGGCTCCGGCGTCTCCGGCTCCTCCGGCTCGTCCTGCTCCTCCGGGGCCAGATCCCTGAGCCCCTCGTCTTGCAGCAACTGCGTCAGCCGCTCCATGCGCGCCTGCCGCCGCCGCGTCTCGCTGCCCGCCTGCGCGGCCTTGAGGCGCTCCGCCCCCAAGTCCTGCGCCACGAAGCCGATCGCCGCCTTCTTCAACTTGGGCAGGATCTTCCCCAGCGCATCGCGGCGCAGCGCCGGCGAGTCGAGTTTCTGGTAGCTGGGGTCGTCCAGCACCTGCGGCAGGTACTGCTGCACCAGCCGTGCGTAGTGGTACCCGATCAGCTTATCGACGTAGAGATCGCCCGTCTTGCGGATGTAGACCGACTGGCCCGGCATGCCGGTGCGGGTGATCTCGGCGCCGATCTTGTCCCAGGTGCCGACGGTGATGCCGCCGAGGCTCCGCAGGAGCGGCATCTGGGTGTCGAGCGGCTGGCCGGTGAGCTGGTTGTAGGTCTCCGGGATCGCCGCCGCGCCGATGAAGGGGAGGTTCGCCATCGCCTGCCCCAGCGGCGCAAGGCTCATGCTCTCGCCCTGGTCGGCGATGCGCGCGTAGCTCTCCTGGTCGTCGTAGAGATCGCTGACGCTCTTGAACTGCGCAAACGGCATGGTGAAGCGCGCCAGCATCTGCCCGATGGTGTTGGCGACGAGGTTGATCCCGCGCTCGGTGCCGGGGAGCCCCTCCTGCCCGATGTCGGCCAGCGCCTCCACCAGCGAGAGCGTGGTGCCGGCAAGCTGGCTGGTCGAGAGCGCCACGGTCAGCAGCTCCTGCCCCAGACTCTTCGAGGTGTACTTCCCCTCGTAGAACTGATACATGCTGCCCGGCAGCTCCACCAGATCCTGCAAGCTGCTGCCCACCAGGGCGATCATGCCCTTGGTGATGTCCTCCGCCGTGTGGGCGCCGTCGTAACGCCCGTGCGTGAAGAACGCCTCGCCGATGTTGTCCCAACGGTACTTCCCGAGCTCCAGATCCTCACTGACCTTGCCCCAGTCGGTGTTGTCGTAGAAGTCCTGCAGCACGTCGGCGACGAACAGGTACTGCACGAACGGGGCGAACGGGCGCAGGTCCACCGTGTGCTGGTCGCTCACCTTCACCTTGTACCAGGGCACGCCCTGGTCCTTCTGGTCGGCGCGGATCATCATCGCCATCGGCATCATGATCGCGGCGCCGGTCATGTTGCGGGCGAACAACGTGGCGAAGTCCTCCGGGGCGTCGGCGGCGGCCGCCTGTGCCACCGTCTCCGCCAGGGTGGCCTTCTGCGCCTGGAGCTTCTTCACCTCCGTGTCGGCGAGCGTGAACGCCTCGCCGGCTTCCATGCTCTTCGCTTCCAGGGCGTCCAGCGCCGTGCGGTTCGCGCGGATCTTGTCCTGCACCCCCGGCAGCTCCGCCTGCTCGAGACTCATCTTCTTGTAGCGGGCATCGAGACGCCGGCGCGCGGTGATCTCGTCTTTCATGCCCTGCCACGTGAGCAGCGCCGTGCCCATCTCGGTGTTGGCCGCAGCCACCTTCTGATCCAGCTCCGGGATCAGCACGTCGCGGAAGCGCTTGCCGGTGGTGCCCAGGTGGTAGCGCCCTCGCTTGGCCACCTTGGCGTAGAGTGGCTCCACCAGAAGTCCCAGCCCCGAGTGATCCCACAGGTAACGCGGCGCCGCACTGAGGTTGAACTTGGCGAACGGGTAGCCCTCGCGGATCGGCGAGAACTTGTTGAGCACGTCCACGATGCTGGCGTTGAACCCGCCCTCCGGCCGGTTCAGCATGTCGCGGCCGTAGCCCTTGCGGATGAGATCGCCCGCGAAGGTGAAGTTCATCGCCTCACCCACCGCGCGATCGAACACCTGCGAGTAGCCGTCCTCGCCCAGCCGGGCGCGTAGCGCATCAGGCGGCAGGCTGAGTGCGGTGTGCGGGTCGAGCCCGCGCAGGCGCAACTGCTCGTTGAGCGCCACATGCAGCATCGCCGAGCGGATGGTGTACTCCTGTGCGCGGTTGAACATCGTCAGCGTCTGCTGCACGGTGTCACTCGCCGCCCAGTCGAGGATCTTGCTCCCACTGGTCGCCGACCGCTTGAGCTCGCCGAAGTTCACGCCGCCGAGGAAGGTGGCGGCCTTCTCCGGGACGGCCTTGAGCGCCGCCAGCACCGCCTGCCGATCCTGCCCCATGCCGAGGATCTGCCCGCTGGTCTTGAAGATGGTCTCCCACTCGCTCGCCTTGGCCGACCACGGCATCACCCAGCCATCGGGGCGCAGGATCGGGGCGTAGCGCACCAGATCGGCCGCGCGGGCGTACGCCGCCTTGGCCTTGCCGAAGTCGCCGGTGGTCGTGTAGGCCAGCCCCTTGAGGACCGCATCGGTCGCCTCGCTGCCCCACCGGCCCGTCGCGCTGTAGACGTTGCGGAGTGCCGTGCTCCACTGGCTGAGCATGAAGCCGCGACTGGCCCGCCCGATCTGGTCGAACTTGCCGATCTGCCCGGGGGTGAGCGCCTGGAGGAGGATCACCCGATCCCACGACGGCCCAGCGCCGGCGGTGAGCGCGTCGAGCGTCTCGCTCTTGTAGAGCTGACTCAGCTTGCCGACGGTGCGTCCCTTGCCGCGCACCACCAGATCCTCCACCGCCCCACTCGCACCCCGGATGCCCTCGATGCGCCGGATGGCTTCGCCGTGTTCCCGCTTCCACGCACTGAGCGCCGCCAGGATCCGCGCGCTCTCGCTCACCGTCTCGGTGAAGTGCGCGGCCGCCTGCTCCGGCGTCATCTCGGCGCCCAGCGCCTTGAGCGCCTTGAAGCGGGCCGGCTGCAACATCATCTGCTCGGCCACCTGCCGGAAGAGGCGCGTTCCCGCCTCCTTGGTGGGGTCATCGAGCACCCGGGCCGCCTCGACGTTGCCGAGGACATCGTTCACCACGTCGAGCGTGAGCTGTTCCCGCGCCGCCCCGTCAGGGATCGCCGCCGTCGCCG
>ERZ724522.1472-NODE-1472-length-12615-cov-9.885908_pt1 | contig 12615 bp, 12 predicted proteins | sample MGYA00376055_ERZ724522 | MGnify/ENA primary metagenome ERZ724522 (study PRJEB28724, sample SAMN07190884) | wastewater metagenome | isolation source: effluent of sewage treatment plant in Hong Hong | place: Hong Kong | collected 2016-03-17 ... | reverse complement strand
AGACCCATCAGGCGCACTCCGGTTCGTGTACCGGCACCAACACACGCAACGCGCCAGAAGACGGAGACCTAAGTGGAAGACGGATTCGTAACAACCGGAGACTCAGGCGGCACCTCGGCGCTGGTGGCTGACGCGTTTGCGGCAGCGATGGCGAAGGTGGATGCCCCGGAGACCTCCACCGCGGCGGTGAGCCAGACGGCGACCTCGACCGAAGAGGCTGCCCCTGTCGTTGCCGAGGCGGAAGCCACCACGGAAGCCCCGGCGGCCGAGACCGCGGCCCCGGCCGAAGCTGACCTCGATGCCACGTTCTTCCGGGACCTCGGCCGAAGCAACCTCTCGCAGGAGGCGAAGAATGCTGCGGCTGCCGCGTACCGTAGGGACAAGGAGCTGCGGGAGTCTGGCTGGAAGCCCGAGGATCTGAGGGAACTCAGGGAACTCGGTCTCCCCAAGGAAGAGGCCATCGAGCTTCGCCAGATGTTCCCGACCAAGGAGGATGCTCAGCGGTCGGTGGTCATGGCGAACGACCTGAACAGGCTGCTCACGGAGTTCGAGACGCAGCCCGCGCAGTTCGTTTCGAACCTCCTCAAGACGGCGCAGCAGAACAACAACGTCCAGGCTTTCGATGCCGTCTACGAGGTGTTCCAGAAGGACATTCTCTCCCCACAGAACCCGGCAGCCGTCGCCTTCTTCGAAAGGTGTGCGCGGAACTTCTTCACGCACCACCTCAACGGGCAGGACGCCGACAGGGCGGAGGCCGCGAAAATCTTCCTTGAGAAGGACTTCGCCCAGCCTGCACAGCCCGATCCCGTCATCGCCCGTCGAGAGGCTGAACTCGCCGAGCGCGAGCGCCGGTTCAACGAGGAGCGGGAGCGCCTGTTCCAGAACGCGGACAACGCGTTCAAGGCGTCCACAGAGGAGCGCGCGGGAGCCATCATCACGGAGCGCGCAACCAACCTGATCGCCGAGAAGACGAAGGGTTGGTCCCCCGTGGTCGTCGAAGAGGTCACCAAAGCCGTCCTGACCGGGACCGTCAACCAGATCCTCGGAGATGCGCCCTTCATCGAGTCAATGGAGCGCTACCGCAGGGCGAACGGCAACACGGCGCAGACGCAGGAGTTCATCCTGAGTCAGGTGCGCACGAAGGCCGAGCGTATCGCCGCAGCGCACACCAACAACGCCGTGAAGCGTTGGAACGGGTACGGCGTCGTGCCTCAGGCGACCGCCGCTCCCCCGCCCCCTCCCCACCGCGAGCCGACCGCGACGAACGTGACCGGCGGCAAGCCAGTGGAGAAGCCCCTCGACTTCAGCAACAAGCAATCTCAAAAGGACTCCATCGCGGCCATCTTTCAGCGGAAGCTGTCCGAGATGACGCGATGAGTCAAACACCCTAAGAGGGAAAAGCGATGTCTGCTCTCACTTCAGCCCAGATTCAGGCAGTCCTTCTGGAGACCGTGAACACGGTCGTCCCGAAGATGTTCGAATCGGGCGACTCGACGATGATGCTGTTCAGTGGGGGCAAGAAGCTCTCCACGACCACGCGCTCCTTCCGCCAGCCGCTGATGATGTACCCCGGCGGCAACTACCGCTACGTGGACTTCGAAGGCGACTACGGACGCGGCTCGGCCTACCAGCCGGTGCTCGCGACCTCCGTCCCCGTCGAGCGCCTCGTCGCGACCGAACTCACCGCCCGCATCCCGATGCTCACCGACTCCAACCAGAAGTCGGTGCTGAACCTCCTCACGGAGCAGATGCAGAACGCGGTCGACGAGTGGGACACGATGACCGACCGCGACATCCAGGGCAGCGGCAACGGCGTCTTCGCGACCATCGCGTCCGGCGGCGTTTCGGGCACCACGCTCACGCTGGCCTCGCCGTTCTACGAGCAGGGCATGCGAGTCAACGACGTGTACTACGTTCAGGACTCCGGCCAGACGCTCACGCGGGGCTCGTTCTCGGTCGTGTCGATCGACGAGGTGAACCACACCATCGTCATCTCGTCCCTCCCCGCTGGCACGGTCGCGGGTGACGTCCTCGTCATCGAGGGCTACGGTGTCGCGACGACCACGACGCTTCAGGGCATCGCGTACCACCAGTCCAACGCGTCGACTGGTACGTGGGAGAACCTCTCACGCGTGACCTACCCGTACATCCGCACCCCGAGCATCAACGCGTCGGGCACGCTGACGGTCGCGTACTGCCAGAAGCTCATCACGCTCGTCAACATGTTCAAGGGCGGCATCGTCAAGACCGGCACGGCCGATTGGGTGTGGCACACGCACCCCATCCAGACCACCGAGATCATCCAGCAGCTCCAGCAGCAGGCCTTCCTGCCGTGGACGCGCTCGACGTCCGGCGAGGACATCGACCCCGGCAAGCAGGTCAAGGACCAGATGCAGGTCTGCGGCATCACGATGCACACGTCCAACCACGCGTCCCGCACGCGTGTCGACCTCCTCAAGCGGAGCAACTGGTTCCGCATCCAGTACAAGGACGTGGGTCCCGCGCCGATGGGCGACGGCAACACGACTTGGCTGCCCGTCTACGGCGCCTCTGGCGGCTACGGCGGCAAGAACGTCATGTACCTCTCGGCGGCCGAGCAGGTCTGCGTCGAGGACCCCCGCGCAGGCGGATACATCTACAACGTCACCGAGCCGTCGGGCTACTGATCCGAAGGGATCTAGAGGAACACGCAGATGGCAGCGATCACGACCAACACGGGCAACTTCACCGACACCTCGTACGCCCCGGCCTACCTTGAGTCGGTGTGGGGTATCGCGAAGGCGCCCGGCACCGCCCTCCACACGTCCACCGCCGCGACCGACATCCTTCCGTCGGCCGCAAACACCTGCTTCTCCAGCGTCGGCTACGGCAAGACGATCCCCGCCGGATACCTGAACAACCTAGGCAACTGGTTCTCGCTGGAGGTTTACGGGACCCTCGGCACCACGTCGACGCCGAACCTCACCCTCGCCGTGACGCTGACCGACAGCGCCGCGACGACGGTCACGCTCGCGACGTCCTCGGCCGTGGCGATGCAGGCGATCACGGGCGTTCGTCCGTGGTCCCTCAACGCGACGTTCAACTGCATCGCGACCGGCGGAACGGCCACCCTCCGCGGACAGGGCATGTTCCTGTACGACACCGCGGCGCTCCTCGGTGGGTTCGGTCTCGTCTCGACGGCGGGCGCCAACGCTGATCTCACCCTCGCCCAGACCATCAAGCTCGTCGCGACGTGGGGCACGTCGTCCGCTTCCAACACCATCACCGTCACCAACTTCAAGGTGACGTACGGGGCCACGAACGGATGATCCCCCCGCCCGGCATCTTCAGCGACGCCGAATGGGCTCGCCTCACGGACGAGATCACGAAGTACGGTGGTCTCAATCCGAGGGGCGAGCCCCTCTATCGTCTCGTCTGGGGCGGGACGCGGACCTGTCTGCGGATGGGTGTCTGGGAAGGTGGTGCCATCGAAACGCGGCAGACCCCAAAGTACCTGACCGCGCTGAATCGTTTCGTCATGGAAGTCTGGTGTCCGCCCGAATACTTCGGCTCGCCGAGGTCGTGGGAGGAGTCGACCCGTACCGAGTTCGACGGCACGGTCGTCTACGCGCTCGGGGAGTTCCCGCACCGAGGGGACTACGAGGGCATCGAAATCTATCAGCACCCGAGGATCTGCGACTGCGGCACGCCGATGAAGAAGTGGGAGTGGGGTCCGAAGAACCTCGTCCACCGTCGCCGCGAGCAGCTCGTGGTCGAGAACTCCGACGGGACGTTCGACGTCATCGATGGCGACTGGTTCCCGAACCAGAAGCCGATGTCGTGCGGCCACTGCGGCGAGTCGACCATGTTCATCAAGCCGACGTTCTGGCACGCGCAGAGGGTCATCAACCTGCACCGTGACACCATCGAGGCCAACAAGGAAGAGATCGTCAAGCTCTCGCAGGCCGCGTCCCGCAAGGACGCCAAGGCCGAGCAGGACGCCGAGAAGCGGATGGCCGCCGATCTCGCCCGATTCAAGATCACGCACCACACGAAGCTGGGCTACGGCCCGCTCAACGTCTACACGCCGGAAGGGGCATAGCCAATGTTCGTCACGCCGTTCGTCGAAAAGAAGTCGCTCGCCGAGCTTCAGCCCGCATCCGCAAGGCTCGCGGGTCCCGAGGCGATCAAGCGGGTTCGCACCGAGTCGACCGTCATCTACTCCGTCAACCCCAACAGGGTCGGGTGGGACGACTCCGCTCCCGTCGGACCCAACACGCACGCCGAGCCTGCCGACCCCACGTCCGGCTTCTCCGCGACGTCCGTCTTCGGCCGGATCATCGTGGAGTGCGACCGCATCGACGAGGACCCCGCCACCAAGGCGATCGTCCGCGGGTATGCCACCACTGAGATTTCCTCGGCCGCCGTCGCCCGCGACATCGTGGAGCGCGAGAAGCGGCTGGGCCTCTTCCTCTCCGAGGTCGCTCCGGTGCTCGACGACAAGGGCAAACTCGTCGGGCCTCCGCAGTTCCTCAAGGCGAAGGAAGACGCGACGAAGGTGATGGGCACCCACTTCCGGAAGCTCTTCAACGATGCCGACGCGACGTGGCACAAGAAGAGGGACCACAGGCTCATCAACGACATGGACCGCGCTGCGGCCGACTGGCTCTACAAGACCGGGAAGATCGCGCAGCCACCCGAGTGGGCTTCGGGCCTCCTCGTGCAGGAGTCCGAGGAGTGCCAGAAGTGCGGCTCGCCCAAGCGCAGGAAGTTCCCCGTCTGCCCCGCCTGCCAGTGGGACAGCGTGGACATGTGCTACGCGGGCGCCAAGGCTCCGATCGGGCCGAAGTTCGCCGACAACATGCAGCAGGGGCAGCGCAAGCAGTAAGCCATGCCCGCCTTCACGGTCGCCGACGTGGACACCCTCATGCGGAAGCTACTCGGCGACACGAACCCGAGTACGGGTGATCTGTACACCGACACGTACAACATCGAGTACATCCAGTCGGCGTACCGCTACGTGGCACGCGAACTCTGCACGGCGGGCGTCACGCTCTTTCGCAAGCAGACCGCTTCGTGGATGCTTCCGCAGGGAGTCACGGCTGCGTGGTACGCCCGCGTCGGTACGCCGTTCTTCACGGGGGCTGGCGTGGACGACCTGACGTTCGGCGGGAACTACACCGGCTCGGCCGTCGGGGTCTACGTCATCGAGATCGACGTGCAGGGTGCGCCGGACACGTTCGAGTGGTCGTACAACGGCACCGTCGTCGCGAGCGGGGTTGCGATCACCGGCACCGCGCAGACGCTCAATAACGGGGTGACCATCACGTTCGCTACGACTACAGGGCACACGCTCACGAATTCGTGGACCGGCGTCGTGCTCCCTTCCGACTTCCTGCGCCCGATCATGTTGCGTGAGGTTGGCGGAGACCAAGAGCTGATCCAGTCGAACGGGTTCCTCCCCGAGGTCGCGCAGACCGCAACGCTTCAGGGGGCCTACGACTGGTACGACAACGCGATCTGGTTCATCGGCGCGACCGGCGACGTAACGATCCAGATGCAGTACGAGCCTCAGCTTCCGACGGTGACCGCGACCACCGACCTCATCAGGATCCCCGATGGGCTCGACGCCGTGGCGAACAAGGCGTGTGCCCTCGCTGCCGCAGCACGTGGGCAGAACAACGACGTCAAGACGTTCCTCGCCGACGCGGCTCAGGCGACCGCGTACATCATCCAGTCCGAAAGCAAGGCACAGTCGCCCGTCGGTACGCAGATGGGTCGGGGGAACTGATGGCAAACAAGATGACGCTCGCGGAGATGCAGCGAGCGGTATGGGACCTCGTGAACGGCGCCCCGATCGTCCAGCCGATTCAGGAAGGTGGGCCTCCGGTGGTCCGGCAGGTCCTTCAGCCTCGGCAGATCGCGTCGGTCATCAAGACCACCTACTACGACATCGCGCGCCTCCTCCGCGAGGATCAGGAACTCGTTAACCTCTTCCAGAAAAAGACCCCCGAGTTCGTTCTCGCCGGGGACGTCACCGAACTCACCGACACGTTCGCGACGAGCATCATGGACGCGTTCGGCTCGCCTCCGAGCAACCCCACGGTCAGCGGCACATACACGGGTTCGGAGAACGCCTATTGGGTCATCGACATCACGGCGAGCGGAACTCCCGACACCTTCGAATGGGCGAAGAACAACGGGGTCGCGACGACGGGTGTTGCGATCACCGGCGGTGCGCAGCTTCTCTCGGACGGCATCTCGATCACCTTCCCGAGCACGACGGCCTACACGATAGGGCAGGCGTGGGTGCTGTCGGTCGCGCGCTACCCGACCGACATGCTTCGCCCGTACCTGATGAACGAGACGGAGATGGCTGTCGACGGCGGGGAGGGCTTCTCGTCGCCCGCGCTACGCAACAACGGGAACCGCCTCCTGATGACGGACAACCCGGACTTCCTCCCGCGCGCATCCGAGAGCACCCGTCAGCTCTGGAACTGGCGCAACCAAGAGATCGTCTTCAACGACGCGACGCAGCCGTGCAAGTACAACCTCATCTACGAGTATCAGGTCACGGCACCAACGATGCCCGCCGACACCCTCCAGATTTACGACATCGAGCAGGGCGTCATCTACGGCGCGGTCGCACGCATTCTCGGCAGCGACCAGTTCGAGCGGATGTCGAAGCTGGAGATCGAACGGATCATCAAGAACGAGAAGGCGCGGCGCGCGCAGTCCACCGGAACGTACGGGACTCAGTAAGTGGCCGCGAGCGTTCACGACGTCACGCAGTTCGTCACCAACCTCATCAACGGGGTTTCTGAACGCGCGACCGCCGACGGGCCTACGACGCAGACCCGCGCCGTCAAAGAAAAGGACCTCGTGCCGATGGTCAAGTCGGCGCAGAAGTGGGTCTCCGAGAAGATGGCCGAGCGGAGCATCACTCCGACGCGGCTCATCGTCGAGGTCCCCAACATCGCGTACGACGCCGTGTCGTTCTCGCTCCCTACCGGCTTCGTCCACGTCTACAACATCTGGGAGAGGGAGAACGACTCCGAGCAGCCGTGGACCCTCATGCGGTACGCGACGGTCCCGATCAATTACACGGCGACGACCAAGCGAAACGTCTATGACTTCCAGGCTGGCGTGACGCTTGAGGTCACGATGCCAGCAGCGACCGTCGCGACGGAGTTCAAGGTTGACGGCGGGAAACTCATCATGGTCGAAGAGGCAGCGATGCCCACCAGCGACATCGACCTGATCCCCTACGCGTTCGATCCCATCGCGTACTACACGGCAAGCCTTGCGCTTATGAAGCCTCCGTCTGACCTCGGCATGTCACGAGAGTTCAAGCAGGTAGCGGAGGAGCGGCTCAACTCCCTCATCACGATCAACACCCAGATGCAGCAGCAGCGCCCGATGCGACCGGCGGCGGCCTTCAACTCGGGATTCCGATTCAACCGTGGACCCTACGGAGGATACTGACGTGGCCGTTACCCTGACCATCGCAAACGCGAACGTTCTCAACCAGACCAACCAGCCCGGTGTCATCACCTACTACGGGACCGTCGTCGCGAGCGGAAACTACGCGGCCGGGGGCAACACGCTCGCGATGAACGTCGCGAACTACACGTCCTCGAAGGCTCCGGTGTGGGTGAACATCACCGGCAAGGCCGCCGCGTACCGCTACATCTGGGTTCCGGCAGCCACTCCGACCGTTGCGTCTCCAGGCACCATCAAGGTCATCGACTATACGGCAGCCCCGGCAGCGGAACTCGCGGCCGGTGCGTATCCCGCAGCCGTGACCGATGACGTCATCACCGTCCAGATCATCGCGCCGAATCGGTGAGTCTTGACGGCTTCTCGCCGCTGACCCTTCCGGGGTTCGGGGGTCTCAATACCCTTCTGGAGATTGAGGACCTCGACCCCGGGCAGAGTCCCAACTGCGTGAACGTAGGGTTCACGAGCGATGAGGCTGTCTCTTCGCGCGCCGGGATCCAGCTTCAGGCCACCGACAGCTCCCCCTTCTACGCGTGCGTGGACTACGTGGCGCAGGCGTCGCGGTCGCGCCTCGTCCTGATGAACAACGTCATCAAGCGGGAGGTCGCTGAGGGCAACTTCGCCTACCTCGACTCCGTGCAGACGGGGCAGCTCAGCGGCACGGCGATGCGCGGGTCGACCTACTTCGGCAAGTCGTTCTTTTGCCTGTCGAACGGGGACGAGCCCACCGCGCCACCGATGGTCTACAACGGCACGAACCTGCGCCGGTTCACGACGTCTGGCCCGGGAGCCGCGTGTTCGGCCTCGGCAGGCGGAGCGGGTGGCGTCGTCACGGCGGGCTACCACTGGATCATCTTCTTCTTCGGCACCGACAACGGGTACTACACGCGGCCCTCGCCGATGGTGCAGGTCAACGTCGCGGCCGGGCAGACCATCTCGATCACGAACCTCTGGACCGGCCCGCCGGGAACCGTCGTTCGTCGCATCGCCATGTCGCCTGCGTTCGCCGCGTCGACCACGCTCCCCGAGGAGTTCTTCTACGTCCCGCAGTCGACGATGGAGGTCGCGGACAACTCGACCACCACGGCGTCGATCAACTTCTCGGACGCGACCCTTGAGTCCGCGACGCGTGTCGACTTCCTCTACGACCGGCACGTTCTGCGCGGCTCGCGCGGGGCGATCCCCTACAGCGACCGGCTCATCGTCTGGGGATCGAACACGTCGCTCTCCGAGGACCCGTACAACGCCGTCGCGATGAACTTCGACTTCGACGGCGGGTTCAACGGGAACATCCCGCTCTCGTGGACGCAGATCATCGCCGGAGGCTCGAAGTCCAATCCTGCCGGAGCGGTGGGGGACTGCTACCGCATCACCGGAGACGGCGCCACGCTCGACCGCGGCACCATCGAGTCCGGGATCATGTGGAAGGCCAACGTCGTCTCTGGCCTTCAGACCGGCACGTCGTACGGCGTGAGGCTCTCGGTGCGCACGTCGGCGACGGCGGTGAGCGGACGCGTGATTCGCGTCGGCTTCATCAACCCGTCGTTCACGGGCCGAAACTCCGACTTCAACCTCTCCAACTTCGACGAAAACTTTATCTACCTCGAATCGACGAGCCCGCTCATCCTCTCGACCGACAAGTTCGACGCGTCGACGCGCATCCGCATCGGCATGTTTGACTCAACGGCGCTTTCCAGCGGCGACGTCGTGGACATCCAGAGCGTCGAGCTGTTCGAGATGAACACGCAGTCGTCAAGGTCCACGCTCTACATCTCAGACATCGCGAACCCGGAGGCCTTCACGAACCCCGAAGGCATTCGCGGCATCAGCGTTGACGACGGGCAAAGCGTGCGGGACTGCTTCGTCCTGCGCGACAACCTGTACGCGGTGAAGGACCACTCATTCTACTCCATCTCCGACCCGTCTGGAGGCGGCTCGTCGACGGACTACCCGAACTCGTGGCCCGTCACGCGCGCAAGCGACAACGTGGGTGGTGTGTCCGTCCGGTCGACCTACGTCGGCGACGGATTCGCAGTGATCTTCTCCCCCGTTGGGATCTACCGCTGGGACGGCGGCATTCCCGAGAAGATCAGCGACGAGATAGAGCCGACGACCGCGCGCATCGACTGGTACGTCGCGCAGCGGTTCGCGTGGATCACGGTGGACGCGGACAAGCAGATCGTCTACCTCGGAGTCCCCGGCGGCCACTTCGATTACGACACGCTCTACATGGCGTGTGACTACCACTCCGGCTGGGCTCAAGGCCAGCGTAAATGGTCCCGCATGTACGTGCAGGGAGCGGGCCGCGAAATCTACTTCTGCGAGATCCAGAGCCGGTCGTTCTACCAGTTCAACGACGGGTCGTATGCCGAGGGTGCGCTTCAGCGCGTGCCCCTCTTCGGCGGCGCGACGACCACGGCGAACGACATCTCCGGCTCTAACGACTTCGCCTTCCCACCGTGGGTCGTCGTCAGCGGCACCGGGCCGACCACCGTCACGGCGGGTCAGGTGGGGCCGTTCGCGGCGAGTAACGCGACCCGTTGGACGTGGGCCGCTCCGGCGACCTACAAGATCCGGCGCAGCGGCGGCACAGCGCTCCCTGCGGGCTCAGCCTTCGCGACCGGCTTCATCGCCGTCAAGCCGAACTACACGGGGACGCTGACCGTCGGCATCGAGCAGGTCGGCGGCTCCGGCGGCTCCACTACGGTTTCGGCATCGGTTGGACCGGAGACGGTCTACCGGCTCATCAGCGTTACCGGCTTCTTCGCGACCGGCGGCGGGACGCCAGCACTCTTCATTCAGGACACCGCCGGGCTCGTGACCCACGATATGTACGTGTGCGGCGACCTCGTGCAGCGGAGCGTCTCGTTCGCGGATGCCATCGCCGGGTACTTCCAGGGCTACGCGCCGGGTGGCGAGACGGCGAGCGGATGGATGGGCCGCATCGTCGACTCGAAGCCCTACGACTGGTGCGCCGACATCGACAGCGTGTACGAGACGGGGCCGTTCCGAGTGGACGGCGACGGCGACAGGCTCCTGCGCGGGCTCTACGGCTATATCGTCCTCGACGTCAAGAAGAAGGATGGCGAGTTCACCACGAGCGTCATCGAGCACTCGCTGGTGTTCCCGAACGGTTCGGAGATCGCGCTCCCGACGCGCGAGGTGACGAACACGCCCATCGACAACCCCGAGATCATCTTCCACTACGTCTCGCGGTGGCTGCGGTACAAGATCACGAACCCGAACTACTGGCTCGCCGCGATGAAGATGTACGCGAAGGCGGCTCCGTACGCTAGCGTGCGCGGTCGCGGGGAGAGCGCGACGTGATCTCGCGCATCGCTCCGGCCCGTCTTCCGGAGATCGCGGCCAAGGACACGGCCAGCTACGAGGTGTTCCGGCAGATCGTTCGGACGGTCAACCAGATCCTCTCGGTTCTGAACGTGCGTGTCGACGACGCCGACGCTGCCATAGCGGATGTCGATACGGTGCTGGGCGACCTGACCGACGAGTCGTTCGTGGTGCTGACCGTCACGGCAGACACGCCGAACGCGCGAGCGCTGACCGTAGACTCCACGATCATCAAGACGGACGGCGGTGCCGGGACTACAGTGACGCTCTCCCGCGCGGCGCTAACCGGCGACGTCACTACATCAGCGAACGCGACGACGATCCAGCCGGGAGTCGTCTCGTACGCCAAGATGCAGGACGTCAGCGCCGCGTCGCGGCTGCTCGGCAGGGGGTCTGCCGCTGGCTCTGGAGATGTCGAGGAGCTGACCGTGGGGAGCGGACTGCTTATGTCGGGGACTGTCTTGAGCGCTTCCGGCGGCAGCGGGATCGACGCGGGCATTTCCGCTGGGCTAAACTTTTGGGGAGCGTGGTAGATGGCGATTACATTAGACGCGACAGACGAGAGCCTGGACGTCGTATCGAGCGCGGCGGTGAACACGGACTACACCGTGGATTACCTAGACTCTGCTATATCTAGCTCGTCCATCACTGGCGCTAACCCGCTGGGCAACGAGGGCCAGATAACCACAGCGACTACCACAACGCTAGTCGCCGCTCCGGGATCAGCGACCACCACGCGCGGTGTGAAGCGCCTGAGCATCACCAACGTTGGCACCACCACGCAAACCGTCGACGTGCGCAAGACAAAGGCGGCGAACTCACGCTCCCTGTGGGGCGTGATTTCCCTACTTGCGGGCGATAGTTTGGTATGGGCCGATGGCATGCCAGCGCCAGCGGTGTGCTATCGCGGCATCCAGAAAATTCAGGCGACGGACCGGAATGGGTACGGCGGCTATCTCGCGACGCTAATGAAGACGGGTACTGCGGCCGACGCCATCGGCTATTGGTATTGCACGAGCAAGGACGCTGGCTTCCCGGGCGCGTGGGCTCCAGGCACCCCTGGCCTCGCGGGCCGCGCAACCGACGGAACCGTGGCTGCCGACTACGGTTGCCTGACTTTCGTAAACGCGGCGACCGGCGGTATGTACTTAACGAACGGGAACATCGTCGGCAGCGTGGCCCACTGGCACATGGTTTTTGACTGCCTTTGGGTGAACTCTGGAATTGTCGTCACAACGACGACGGCCCAGACTATCAATAGTGTTGCGTTCCCGGCTCGTGACCTGACCGGCACCGTCAACGGCGTGGGCTGTATAATCGGCCTGCTATTCACCGGGACCGCGACCAACGTGGCTGTAAACAACACCGCCACGGTTAGCTACACGAACAGCGCTGGCACTGCTGGCCGCACAGCCACTTTGATCGCGAGCGTCGGCGGGCAGATCCCGGCGACTGCACTTGTCGGTACGGTCGTATGGTTCCAGATGGCGGCTGGGGATCAGGGCGTCCGGTCAATCCAAAGCATCACACTGGCGACATCGCTCGGCGCTGGTTCGGTGAGTCTTATTGTTGCGCGACCGGTGATGAGTGTCCCGACCGTTGTGGCGAACATCGGAGGGTACGCAGTTTTGCAGGACCAGGTTCCGGGGGTCCGGCTCTACAACGGCTCCTGCCTCTTGCACTGCTACGCCGCGAGCGCGACGACGGCGACGATGGTTAGCGGAACGTTCACGCTCATGGAGCGATGACGATGACCTACACTTCTTCGGCAACTCTCGCGTACGATTC
>ERZ724522.1471-NODE-1471-length-12624-cov-3.520566_pt1 | contig 12624 bp, 14 predicted proteins | sample MGYA00376055_ERZ724522 | MGnify/ENA primary metagenome ERZ724522 (study PRJEB28724, sample SAMN07190884) | wastewater metagenome | isolation source: effluent of sewage treatment plant in Hong Hong | place: Hong Kong | collected 2016-03-17 ... | reverse complement strand
GGCACGACCGGTCTTGCCGTTCAGCCGACCTAAAGGGCCTGACACATGAAGAAGACGATGCAGAAGCCCCCGATGAAGGCCGGCAAGCCGGCGATGGCGATGGCCCCCATGCCGATGAAGCGTGGGGGCTCGGTCAAGGGCAAGTCGCCCATGGCCGACTATTCGTCCAAGAACCCGATGGCGTTCTCCGCCAAGTAATTCCTTCCGGCGTTCTGCTGACCTTCAAAGGCGGTTCTCACCTTGAGGATCGCCTTTCTTTTTAGGCGAGAGATCGAATGGCAGACCCGCTTTACCGCACCGTCACCTATGACGACGATGGGACAATGGCCTCGATCGACCTCGACCCTTCGATCGCCAGCTTCAAAGCTCACGTCGCATTCACGCTCTCTTCCGGCGGCTCGGTCGACTACAAGATGCAATACAGCCTGAGCCCGATGACCGTTTCGGACGCTGACGCGCTCTGGTTCGATTCCCTGGTCATTCCAGCGAATACCGCGGCTTCGGCCGTCGAAGTGCTCACCACTCCGTTCTCTCGCGTTCGCGCCGTCATCGCCTCGATCACTGGCACCCTGACCCTGCAGGTGCGCCAGGGCATCAGCGTGAACTAGGAAGGCCGCCATGCCGCTGTATCAAACGGTTGCCTACACCACGACTGGCACCAAAGCCTCGCTGAACCTTGATCCGTCCATTGCGGATTTCAAGGCGACGGTCGCCGTCACGGTCGGGACTACGGCCACCTACAAGATGCAATACAGCCTCGACCCCATGACGGTCACTGACGCGAATGCGCTGTGGTTTGATTCCGTCACCATCCCGGCCGGGACTACCTCGAGCAAGGTGGAGGGCTTGGTGGCGCCGGTCTCTCGCATCCGGCTCGTGATCGCGGCCGTCAGTGGCACCCTCACGCTTCAAGTTGCTCAAGGTATCAGCGTGAATTGATATGACCTCGAGCGGCACTTACTCGTTCGGCCTTTCAAACGCCGACATTGTAACGGGCGCGTTCGATCGGATCGGGGTGCGGCGCACGTCGCTGCTCGCCGAGCACATGATCTCCGGCTATCGGCAAGCCAATCTGGCGCTGGTCAAGCTTTCCAATCTGCAGCCGAATCTGTGGACCGAAGAGACCCAGGAAGTAGCGCTGGTCGAAGGCACCGCAACCTATACGCTCGAGGCGCGCACCATCATGGTGCTGATCGCCACGACGCGCACGGGCTCCGATACGACCCAGAACGACCGCGTGCTGGGCCCGCTTTCTGCGATCGAATACCAGTCAATCCCGAATAAAGCCTCGGAAGGCGTGCCGTCGGTCTATTGGTTCAACCGCCAGATCACGCCGCAGATCACGCTCTGGTACGTTCCCGATGCCTCGAGCACTTACACGCTGCGGCTCCAGACCGTGCGTCAGGTGCAGGATGCAAACCTGACCGGCGGCGAAACCCCAGACCTGCCGTATCGCTGGCTGGACTGGTTCGAGGCTGAGATTGCCGCGCGTCTCGCTCGCATCTGGAAGCCGGAACTCGAAATGGAGCGCAAGAAGGACGCGGCGGAGGCTTGGCAAGTGGCAGCAGTTCAAGACACCGAAAATGTTTCTATGGCCATAGTTCCTGGATTAAGTGGGTACTACAGGTGAAAATCACCGCTGATCGCCTTCGCCGGCTGTTGTCATATGACCCGGCATCCGGACTTTTTACACGCTTAGAAGCGTGTCCTGGGCACGCCGCGGGCTCGCCCGTTGGCACTGTTGCCGATCGTGGTTATCGTGTCATCAAGATTGACGGGAAGTCATACAAGGCACATCGCTTAGCTTGGTTGCACGTCACTGGCCGATGGCCCGCGCAACACGTTGATCATGTCAATGGCGACACGTCTGACAACCGATGGGTAAATCTTCGCGAGGCTACAAGATCGCAAAATCTTGCGAACTCGCGCCGATACAAGAATAGCACTTCAGCCTTTAAGGGGGTCGCATGGCACAAGGCGTCGCGGCGCTGGAGTGCGTCTATCCAGGTCCATGGGCGCCGATGCCATCTTGGATTATTTGATACGGCTCATGAGGCTCATGCCCGCTATGTAGAAGCCGCGCGCCGCTTGTTCGGTGAATTTGCGAGGGCGGCATGAGCGGTCCTTGGCACCCAACAGGTAGAGCGCGTGTCAACGCGCGGTCGCCAGAAGCAGCGGGCATTTGTGATCGTTGCGGATTTATGTATTCGCGCGCTGATCTGACCTACCAATTCCAGTGGACTGGTCTCGTCCTGAACAACCTGAACTTGCTTGTTTGCGACGTCTGCCTCGACGTTCCGCAGCCGCAGCTGAAAACCATCATTCTTCCGCCGGATCCGCTTCCGATCAACGATCCGCGCGCCGAACGCTACCGCGCAATGGTTCCCTCTTATGCGTCGACGGAGACCGGCGATCACATGGTGACGCTGGACGGTGACAACATCACGCAGGAAATCCGCGTGACGCCCATGCCCGACCCTCCGTATTACACGTTTGAGGAATAGGAATGGCCGACTCCACTATCCTCAATTTGCCCGTCGCGGTCTCTGCAGACGGCACAGAATATTTTTGGGGTGTGCAAGGTGGCACCGACAAGCGGTTCACTGGCACGCAGATTGCCAACGCCGCGTCGGGCTTTGTGCCGACCTCGCGCGCGATCAATGCCGGAACCGGGCTTTCCGGCGGCGGTACGCTCGCCTCTGACGTCACCCTGAATTTTGCTCCCGCTGGCTTGTCGGCCGCCACCACCATGGCGGTGACGGATTCCTTCGTCATCAACAGCGACTCGACGCCCAAGATCGTCACGTTCCCGCTCGCCATGCAGGCAATCGGCGGGCTGACGGTCTCGCCCGCGCTCAACCTTGTTTCCGACAAGTTGATGGTGCTACGGGCCGCGGATGGCCTGATCTATTACACCACGCCTTCGGCGATTGGCACTGCAGCGGGCAATGTTCCGGCTGGCGGCACGACTGGCCAAGCTCTGATCAAGGCGAGCAGCACCGACTACGATACGGTCTGGGGCACCTTGGCAATCACCGTCGCCGGTCTCTCTGTGGTCGGCAATGCCACCAATGTCTCAGCCCCTTCTGCGGACATCACGGCTGCATCTGACAATCAGATTTTGCGGCGCTCCGGTTCTACGCTGGGGTTTGGCTCCATCGATCTTTCGCAAAGCGCGGCCGTCGGGGTTTCGGTGCTTGGCGCCACGAATGGCGGCACGGGCCTATCATCCTTTACGCAGGGCGACATCATCTATTCTTCGGCGTCAAACACGCTGGCGGCGCTTGCGAAAAACACCAGCGCGACGCGCTACCTGTCGAATACCGGCACAAGCAACAATCCAGCATGGGCGCAGGTTGATCTTTCCAATGGCGTGACCGGGAATCTTCCGGTCACCAATTTGAATTCCGGCACCAGCGCTTCCGCTTCGACCTATTGGCGCGGTGATGGCACTTGGGCATCCGTCTCCGCAGCCCCAGCCGGTTCCGATACGCAGTTGCAGTTCAACAATTCTGGCGCGTTGGGGGCAAGTGCAAACCTGACTTGGGTGTCTCCGGCGCTCACTATTGGGGTCGCAGGCTCAACGACCGGCCAACTGAAACTGACCGGTTCGACGTCCGGCACGATTACGATCCAAGGACAAGCGGCGGCAGGCACCTATAATTTCAACCTTCCAACGGCCGCAGGCACAAGCGGCTATCCGCTGCTTTCGGCGGGCGGCGGCGCATCTCCGATGACGTTCGGGCAACTGAACCTAGCGTCTGCCGTTACCGGCAATCTGCCAGTCACCAATCTCAACAGCGGCACCTCTGCTTCATCCTCGACCTATTGGCGGGGAGACGGGACTTGGGCAACTCCGGCCGGGACTGGCGCCAATACGGCACTTTCCAACCTTGCTTCGGTGGCGATTAACACGACGCTTTTGCCCGGTTCGAATGATGGTGCAGCGCTTGGCTCAGGGACGCTTTCATTCTCTGATCTTTTCTTGGCTTCTGGCGGCGTCATCAACTTCAATAATGGCAACTATACATTAACTCATTCTGCTGGACTGCTTACTGCGTCTGGCGCCTTTGCATCCGACACGCATACCATCACGTCCACGTCTGCCAGCGCCTTGGCGGTTGGCCGTCAGGGCGCCACTGATCCGGTTCTCAAGGTCAATGCCAATACGGCTTCGGTTGCCACCGGCCTTTCTATTACCGGCGCAGCAGCGGCTGGCGGCGTTGCGATTGCCGCGATTTCATCCGGCACAAATGAAAACCTAACGATTGATGCCAAGGGCTCTGGGACGATCACTCTCGGCGGCACATCGACGGGTGCCATTACACTTACCCGCGCCACAACCGTTAGCAGCTCAACCACTTCTACTTCTACGTCAACAGGCGCGCTGATTGTCACTGGCGGCCTTGGTGTTGGACAAAGCATTTTCTGCAATACATTTTCCATAGACACGAATGCGTATTGGCAATTGCAAGCGGGCGATCCTTTCCTTGCTTTTGACAGTAATGACTACATGACTTACACGCGCTCGACCAATACTTGGTCGGTCGTGTTCGGAGCGACGACCCGTTGGTCGCTAAATTCTAGCGGAACAATCGGAGCGGTAGGATTTGGCGTTACCAGCTACAGCCGTTCTTGGACCAGCTTCACGGTCGATCCAACCTTAGGCAATTATCAATACACCACCAACAACGCTTCCAGCGTCACCATTACGGCGCCTTCGGTTGATTGCGCCGTGGACATCTACGTAGTGAACGGCGCGTCGGCTGGCGCGATCACCTTCTCTGGCTTCACCCAGACGAATTCAACGGTGACCGGCACCTATGCCACCACCAATGGCAACAAATACATCCTGTCGATCCGCCGCATTAACAGCGTTTCGACCTATAGCTGGCTGCCAATGCAATGATGGAGCGCTTTGAAATCAAGACAAAAGGGCTGGTTTTTGGGCCGCCGATTTTGCAAGGTCCTTTCTATCAGCCGATTGTCGCGCGCCGTAACAAGATTGTTGCTGCGGATCCGGTTTCTTTCTCATGCAGACGGGCGCATTACAAAACATACAAAGTAGTGATCAGCGCTCGCGAAGGCGGCGAAATTCTTTGGTCTCGGGCCTTCCTGACGCAAAAAGAAGCTTTGGCGGTTTATGGGCAACTGATTGATGTTCGGGATTGGGTGCTGCCGCCACGCTGGGTTGACGGCGAACTGGAATACTGGATTGCCACGGTCGAAACTTTCAATTCGACGCCGGGTGGCGGGACTTGGACGGTTCCTGCTGGCGTTACAAGTGTAGATTATCTGGTTGTTGCGGGCGGCGGCGCTGGCGGCACGGGGGATCATGGTCAAGGCGGCGGCGGCGCTGGCGGTTATCGCACGTCCACCGGGTTTGCAACAACGCCCGCAGCCTCGCTCACACTCACGGTTGGCACTGGTGGCACCGCGCCTTCGGCTGCTTCTGGTAATAAAGGCGGCAGCGGCAATAATTCAGTCTTTGACTCCATCACCTCAACGGGCGGTGGTGGCGGCGCTGGAAGCGGTGGTAGCCAAACGGCTACGACCGGCGGCAGCGGCGGTGGTGGCGGCGGCAGCGGCATCAACTCAACCGGCGCTGCCGGGACCGGCGGCCAAGGTAGTACGGGCGGCAATGGACATGGGTCTAATGACGCAGGCGGCGGTGGCGGTGGTGCGAGCGCAACAGGAACGGCGGGTGGCTCTTCTGCCGGAGGCGCGGGTGGCAATGGCACAGCTTCATCAATCTCCGGCAGCTCCGTGACTTATGCCGGTGGCGGTGGCGGAGGCGCCAATTCTGCAACTGTTTCCACCTCGGGGAATGGCGGGACGGGTGGTGGTGGCAAGGGCGGCTATTATAGCGGTAGTCTTTTTGCAGGAGTCGCCGGAACTGCAAATACGGGTGGTGGCGGCGGCGGAGGCGGCCGACAAGGCGGCGTGAGCAACGGCGATGCCGGTGCGGGAGGCTCCGGCGTTGTCATCCTCAGCTATACGGCCAGCAGCAATCTATCGATCCTTGGCAACTCTCCAATGTTGGGCATGTGATGCAACTCCAAATAGGCTGGCAACTCGTTCACGAAAAGACCGGGGACATTGTTCGGTCTTGGGTGGAGTCTTGGGGCAAATGCGCCGCATTCCCAAATCCGGTGGTGCTTCCTAACGGCTTGCAGGTGGCTGGTCTTTCTCCCGACGAATCAATTCACGGGTATGTTGTATCGGCTGTTTATGCCGATGAACCCGCTCCGGATGCGAACGCAGTGAATCAAGAGCGAGATCGTCGCATTTCGGCAGGCTTCAATTTCAATGGCGTCTTGTTCCAAAGTCGGCAAGAGGATCGGGAGAATATTGCTGGCGCCGGTATTCTTGCGGCTATCGCTGTGATGAACGGCGTGAAGCCGGGCGACTATCGCTGGCATGGCGGCGAGGAAGATTTCGTCTGGATCGCGGAGGATAACTCCCTTGTGCCGATGGATGCGCAAACCGTCATTGCGTTCGGCCAAGCGATGGCCGCGTGGAAGTCAAGCCACATTTTCAGCGCGCGCGCTTTGAAGGACACGACTCCGATCCCGCTGAATTACCAGGACGATCAATATTGGCCGGTGAAGATTGAAGCATGAGCTACACTTATACCTCCTACCGTGCGGCCATTGCCGAGGAACTGGTGGTTGATGTGGCGGATACAAACTTTCTCGCCATCTTCCCATCCCTGATCGACTATGCCGAACAGCGCATGTATCGCGAGCTCGATCTGCTCGCGACGGTGACGCGGCAGACTGGTACACTCACGATCAATGCGCGCGATTTCACCTTGCCGACCACCAGCGGGCGCTTTGTCACCACTCAAGGGATCAATGTCGTTACCCCCTCGTCCCAAACCAATCCGAATGCCGGCACCCGGAACCAATGTGCCCCGGTATCGCGGGATTTTCTGGATGCGGTTTGGCCATCGACCTCCGGCTCCGGCGTCCCCAAGGTCTATGCGATGATCACCGACCAGACCGTAAGTTTCGGCCCAGCGCCGGATGCGGCCTATACGGTTGAAGTGATTGGCACGATCCGGCCGACGCCGCTTTCGGCCGACAACACGACCACGTATTTGACGCTCTATCTGCCGGACGCCTTCTTTGCCGCCGGCATGATCTTCGGCTCCGGCTGGCAGAAGAATTTCGGCGCCCAGGCCGACGATCCCAAGATGGCCGTATCCTGGGAAGATCAATACGGCAAGCTGTTCGCCTCGGCCAACATCGAAGAACAGCGCAAGCGTTACGCTTCCGGCGCGTGGGGCCCGATGTCGCCCACGCCGATCGCCACGCCGGGCCGCTAACACACCGCGTCTCAATTTCGCAAAGCCCCGTGAGGGGCTTTTTGCATTGGGATTAATCTGCAATGACGACGACTACCAATCGCGGCTATTCAACGCCAGCGACCGGAACACAGTCCGGCATCTGGGGGTCCGATGACCTCAATCCGAATTTCACGACGATTGACAAGAACCTTGGCGCCGTTGCCTCGGTGGCGCTTTCAAGCTCGAACTATTCCCTGCTAGCGGCGGAATATGTCTGCGGGACCATCAAGTTCACCGGCACTCTCTCTGCCAATGTCACGGTGACATTCCCAACGGTGGCTGGCTGGTGGACCGTCATCAATAATTGCACGGGGAATTATTACATTCGTCTGTCCTGCTCTTCTGGGGGACTGAAAATTTGTCCGCCTCCGGGCGAGTGCATTGATGTCGGATTTGATGCCACGGACGCATTTTACCGTAGCCTCCCGCACCACATTGGCGAGTATTGGGATTATGGCGGGGCTTCGGTGCCTGTATGGGTCACGGGCTGCTCGGTGCCGCCTTATCTTTTGGTCGACGGTTCGACCTACAGCGCCGTCACATATCCCTATCTGAATACGGTACTTGGCACGACCACGCTGATTGACCAGCGGGCGCGAACGCGCATCCCGTTGGACGGCGGCACCAATCGCGTGACCACAGCCGGTTCCGGTATTGACGGGGCCACGCGATTCTCAGCCGGCGGCACACAAGATGTGACGCTGGACGCAACGATGATTCCAGCACACACGCACACCCAAGAAGGGCAGCAGCCGACTTTCACTTATTCCAATCGTCAAGTGAATGGCTCGGGATCCGACGTGTCCATTCAAAGCCTATCGACCAGCGGCGGTTCAAGCGGCACCATCACGACGGCTGCTGATGGGACGCCGGGAACCACAGGAAGCTATGGTGGCGGTTTGGCGCACCGGAATATGCAGCCGACTGTGGTGCACGGCATCACCATGATCCGTGCCGCCTGATGCCAATCGTCCCGCTTCGCCTGACTCCGACGGTTAATGCGGAAGTTACGGAGACGATGAACGAGGCGGGGATTTCCGCCTGCAACCTGATCCGTTTCAAGGCGAAACTGCCGCAGAAACTCGGCGGCTGGACAAGATATTACGCCAACAATCTGGGATCGACCGCACGCGATCTGCATGCGTGGCAGGATCTCAGCGCGAATGACTGGTTGGCGTATGGGGCTACCGGCTCTGTTACCGCGCTTTCGGACGACATTGCTTACGCGATCTCGCCGCAAACGCTTACCAGCGACTTCACGCCGGATTTCGATACGACGAATGGCAGCGCCACCGTTCTGATCAATGATCCGAACATCGCCAACGTCACCGATTACGACTCCATCCTGTTTGAAACCCCCATCGCGGTCGGTGGCCTGATCTTGCAGGGCGTCTATCAGATCACGGCGCCGGTCACGACGACCGAATACCAGATCACGGCGGCGTCCAACGCCTCTTCTTCTGTCACGGCCGGTGGCGCGGTGCCATCGTTCGGAACCACGTCGGGGAGCGCCACCGTCACCGTTACCCTGACGGCGCATGGCCTCTCGGTCGACGACCAATACACGTTTCTGGTGTCCACCACGGTGGGCGGCATCACGATTTTTGGCACCTATCCCGTGCTCTCGGTGCCGACCGCCAACACGTTCACGATTTCCACTACCGGCGTTGCCACCTCGACCACCTCCGGATCGATGAATGGGGGTGATGTCCGGATCAAGTATTTCCTGGCGCTGGGGCCTTCCGGTCTTGGTTCCGGCTACGGTACCGGAACCTATGGTACCGGCGGTTATGGTACGGGCGTTGCGGCAGCGGCGCAGACTGGCGATGCGCTGGTCGCGACCGACTACGCCTTGGATAATTGGGGCGAGATCCTTCTGGCCTGCCCCGAGGATGAAGGTATTTTCCAGTGGCAGCCAAATTCAGGCTTCCAGAATCTCAAGCTGATCACCGAGGCGCCAATTTTCAACCGTGGCATCTTTGTTGCGATGCCCGCGCAAATCCTCGTCGCGTGGGGGTCCTCGATCGGACAGCAGCAAGACCCGCTGATTATCAACTGGTCGGATTCGGAAGATTTCACGGTCTGGACGCCTACCGCCAGTAACCAGGCCGGTAGTTATCGCATTCCGACCGGGTCCAAGATTGTGGGCGGGCTGCAAGCCCCGCAGCAAGCGCTGATTTGGACCGACATCGATGTGTGGGCGATGGTCTATCAGGGCCCGCCCTATGTGTTCGGGTTCAACAAGATTTCGTCTGGATGCGGCTTAGTCGGCAAACATGCGGCTGCGGTGTTGCGCGGCAATGTGTTCTGGATGAACCCCGGCAATTTCTTCGTGATGGGGTCGGGTGGCGTCCAGGTATTGCCATGCTCAGTCTGGGACATCGTGTTCCAGGATCTCGACACCGCAAACCAGCATAAATGCGTGGCGGCGCCGAACTCCACCTTTGATGAAATCTGGTTCTTCTATCCGTCCGCTTCCGACGGCACGGGAGAATGCGACAAATACGTCAAGTTCAACACGACGGAAAATGCGTGGGACTACGGCACGATGCAGCGCTCGGCCTGGATCGACCAGTCGGTTTTAGGCCAGCCGATCGGCTCCACCTCCAACGGCATCATCTATCAGCATGAGACCTCGCCCAATGCCGACGGGCAGGCGATGAACCCATGGTTTGAGACGGGTTATTTCGTGATCGCGGAAGGCCAGGACATGGTGTTTCTGGATTGGTTCTTCCCCGACTTCAAATGGGCGGAATATCCCGGCACGTCGGGCGCGACCATCCTTTGCACGATCACGGCGGTGGATTATCCAAACAGCACCGAGCGGGTGTATGGGCCGTTCACGCTGACGGCTGCGAAGAACTTCATCAACTGCCGGCTGCGCGGACGCCAGATCAAACTGAAATTCGAAAGCCAAGACCTCGATTCCTTCTGGCGTCTTGGCCTGATGCGTTATCGCGCGAATAAGGACGGACGGCGCTAATGGATTTCAATGGCGGCAATGGCGGCGCTGGTGGTGGCGCCAGTCTTTCGGACCTCGCGACCAACGGCAAGCTTCTCAATCAGAACATTTCGCTACTGATCCAAACGCTCAAGACGGTGTTCCCGCAAGTCAGTTCGATTGCCGGCGGCTCTTTCACTTGCGGTGCCGCGGCGACGACGACGGTGACGGAAACGGCCACGGCAGCAAATAGCTACATCGTCCTGATCCCGACCAATGCCGCCGCCGGCACGCTGATGGGCTCTACCAAGTCGCTCTACATTTCCACGCGCACCGCCAATACGAGTTTCGCAGTCTCGACCGCAAGCGGCGTCGCCGCGGCAGGCACGGAGCAATTTCTCTATTTGTGTATTGGGCTTTAATCGCATGAAGAAAATTTCCAAAAAGACAAAATCAGTTTTGGATGCGTATGCGACTGGCATGTCCGTTGCGGAATGCGCGCGTGCTTTCGACATGCACATCCAAAATGTATATCAGGCAGTAATGCGGCATTGCCCGCAAGCATACCGCGGTTGCCAAAGGGCGGCCAACACTTCGATTTCTGCGTATACTCCAGAACTCTCAGGAGCCACGTTGGAGTGGCTGCTTTCATATGATCCGCAAACTGGCCATTTTCATCATCTGACTGCTCGAGGTGGCCGTAGCGGCGGGGTCGGCGCCATCGCCGGCACTCGCATGAGCACGGGGTATATCGGTATTAAGTTGCCAGATCGGCTCGTCCTTGCTCATCGGCTGGCGTGGCTATGGATGACCGGCAAATGGCCGGATCGCGAAATCGACCACATCAACGGAGATCGGGCCGACAATCGCTGGTCTAACCTGCGTGAGGCCACACGATCTCAGCAGGCGCAAAATGGCGCGATGCGATCCACTAACACCAGTGGACGTATTGGGGTCTTCTTCGACAAATCGCGCCAGAAATGGATTGCTGACGTCACTCTCAACGGCAAGTCTGTCTTTCGCAAGCGGTACGATTCTTTTCAAGAAGCATGCGTGGCGCGCGAAAGTGCCGAGCGTAAGGCGTTCGGAGAATTCGCATCCAATGGACGGAGGGCCGCGTAATGCCTCTTATCAAGTCGTCCAGCGACACAGCCCGTTCCGAAAACATCGCGACGGAAATCCGCGCAGGCCGCAAGCCAAGTCAAGCCGCCGCGATTGCGTATCGTGTGCAACGCGAAGCAAAAAAGAAAAAGATGAGCCGCGGCGGCGGTGTGGGATATGCCGCAGGCGGCTCTGCGCCCGCCAACATGGCTAGGGAGTCAATGCGCGCTTTGTCTCGCGGGGTACCGGGCGGGATTATCAATTCTGCGGTCCCTGGCAGATCGGACCAAATCCCCCTGTCTCCAAAGGGAAAATCATACATCGTGCCTGCAGATGTCGTCTCATCGTTGGGCCAAGGCAATACTATGGCTGGTGCCAAGGGTCTCAACAAACTTTTTGGGATGGGCCCCTACAATATGGCTCCGAGCAAAGTCCCGATGCCAAAGCGCATGGGGAAGTTTGCAGATGGTGGCGGCACAGAAGGTAACGTCGACATCATGGCTGCCGGCGGCGAATTTGTGATTCCGCCAGAAAAAATTGCAGAAATCGGCGGCGGCGATATTGAACGCGGCACCAAAATTTTAGATGCGTTCGTCACCAAGCAGCGCAAGAAAACCATCAAGACGCTGCGTAAATTGCCCGGGCCGCGCAAGCGATGACGTCACCCTCTATCGTTCGCCCCGCGGTCCCTGCGGATCACGATGAAATCTGGCGGCTGTTCCGCATGCACCATGAAGAGAACGGGCTGTTCCCGTTATCGGATTCCAAGGTGCGGTTTTATCTCGAGCGAATGCTCAATCCCCATGACATCGAGCCGGGCGATATGGGCCCGCGCGGGATGATCGGGGTGATTGGTCCGGTTGGCGCGCTCGAGGGCGCGATCATGCTGGTGCTGGGCTCGCCCTGGTACAGCGACGACGTCACGCTCGATGACTGCATGAACTTTGTCGACCCCGCGCACCGTCAATCGCGGCATTCCGAAGCGCTGATCGAATATTCCAAACACCTCGTCGACAAGGTTCGCGAGGGCCATCCCGAATTCAAGATGATCTTGGGCATCGTTTCGACCAAGCGAACGGCCGCCAAGATCCGTCTCTATTCGCGTCGCATGCCGGTTGTGGGGGCGTATTTCATGTACCCGGCCCCGCCGGAGGTGGACTGTGAACTGAAAGTGTCTGGCAGGATCGATATGCAGGTGCCGGCGACATTAAAAAAAAAAAAATACCGGCCC
>ERZ724522.1470-NODE-1470-length-12632-cov-4.869762_pt1 | contig 12632 bp, 28 predicted proteins | sample MGYA00376055_ERZ724522 | MGnify/ENA primary metagenome ERZ724522 (study PRJEB28724, sample SAMN07190884) | wastewater metagenome | isolation source: effluent of sewage treatment plant in Hong Hong | place: Hong Kong | collected 2016-03-17 ... | reverse complement strand
GTCCCAAAGGGTAGGCCGGTCAGAGATCGACCCTACCCCCCCCCTACCTCGACCACGGATGGTTCGGGTCGGCGGGGAAGCCGTCGGGGTCGCACCCGCGGACGATGAACCCCTTCGGCCCCTTGCGATTGCCTCTGGCGTCTTCCTTGCGCTGTGCATCGTGAGAGGCGCAGAGGGTGCGGAGGTTGGACAGCGCGTCCTTGTCGGTCGGGTGGTCTACGTTGGGCCTGGTCTTGATGTGGTCGACGGTGAGGCGGTGGGTACTGCCGCAGCCCGGCACGGTGCAACGTCCGCCGTCTCGGGTGATGGCCTCTGCCCTTAGCTTCTGCCAGTGGGCGGTCTTGTAGTATGTGTTGCGAGCCACCCTGCTAGGCGGCCTGCATGATGATGGTGGCGAGGGCGTCGGGCGCCCATCCCTGTGCGGCCAGCGCATGGCGTATTTCGTCGGACACGACACCGGCCGGGCCGGAGCAATACCATTCGAGATAGTCGCCGCTGCCACGGATGGCGGCTATCGCATCGCCCGCGGCTCGGAACGATAGGAGCGCATCGGCGCCGTCACCGCGCGACCACACAACGTTGGCGAGCGCCGACCAAACATCCCCGCAGAAACCTGCATCGTTCCGCATCCGGTCGCCCAGCGCGTGGTCTAGCGCCAGTTCGAATGCGTCGGACATATCGACCGCCCGTCCGCCCGCGATGCCGCCAGTCCTACAGATGATGCTCACTTCCCGCACTCCCGCAACGCGAGTTCCCACGCTGCTTTCTTCTGGTCGAGGATGGTGTCGAGGGCGGTCTGCGCCTTGAGGCGGAGGGCTTCCTGGCCCGTCACGTCTTCCCGGTAGACCGCGACTTCAAACAGCGCGATCAGCGCGGGGAGTTCCTTCTCAGCCGCACAGGCGAGGATGGAGGCCCTGCGGCTGGGGGTGATGAGCATGGCGCTTTCCGCGAATGGGGGTTGGTCGATCAGAAGATCGTCGGCGGACCCGAAGCCAGCGGCCACAGCGTTGCCCGGGGATCGGGATCGCCACAGCAGGGCCTTCCAGCCGACGGGGAGACGGCACAAATGGCAACCGCTCTTCCTCGACCTGCCGGTGTTTTATGCGACCGCCGGCTGCGCAAGTGGAACTGGGTTACGCCGCCGCCTTCTGCTTCCGCTTGGCGGCCTTGGCAATCTGGCGTCGGCGCTCGCTGCGCTTCTCTGCCCATGAGAAGTCCGGGGCGGCGCCGGGGACAGTCAGGTAGCCGTTGCGCCACGCATTCCCCATCCTGGCGCTTTCATCACCATTTTCGCCCTCATCGGGCAACCCCTCAGCGGAACCGTTATCGGAATTTTGCACATCGCTTCGAACCAGTTGTGCAAAAATGATGCTCACGGCCGCATCTTTTCGCTTCCGGCCGGTCTTTTCCGAGATGCCATGGCGGCGGCACCAGTCCTTGAAGAACCGTCGCTTGTTGTCGGCCATGCAGCCTGCCCAGCCCGCCAGGGCGGCCCGCTTGTCATCGTCGGGGACCAGCGAAAGCCATGCCCATGCCTCTTCCGCCTCCGAGACCGACCGCGGATCGGTGGGGATGTCGGCGAAGAACTGGTCCCGGTGCGCGGCATGCGCGTCGGCGTCTTCCTTGCGCAGCTGGTCCTTCTCTCCGGGCCGCTTGCCCCAGCCGTTCATGTCGGCCTGCGAATGCACATAGGGGAGCCGCTGGGCGCGTAGCGGCATAGGGCCGACGTGGTTGCCGCAGTTCTCGATCTCCACGGCGCGAATGAGGCGTTCGGTGATGTCCAACTGGTTCATATCCCTGCCCTTTCCAACATGTCCGGTTGTGCGGCGTCGAACCGCTCATATAGATGCTGGTTGATGGCGCCAGCGAGCGCGGCCCGCTGATTGACCACGCCGCTCAGACGGCGCTGGATCTGCCACTGGCGAAGCCCGACGGGGACGCTGTCCCACACCTCGAACCATGCCGACGGGTTTTCCTCGATCGCATCGCGATAGGCCAACACGAGGTCGCTGGCCGCCCACAGGCCGCTCTCATCAAGCAGCGCCTTGTTGTTCGACGTCTCGACGAGGGTGCGCATCACCCATCGCATATGGTCCTCGCCGCGCTTGCGGAGGATGCGAAGCATGGTCTTCACGGCGCGCGTCTGGCCGATCTCGGGGTAGCGGTGGGGAGGTATGATCTCCACGCCGAACTCGTCGCACAGGGCCTGGACGCGCGGATCGATCACTTCGGGTTGGCCTCGACGATGCGCTCTTCGGTCTTGAACCGGGAGCCGCAGGACGTGCATTGCTTGACGCGGCGGCGGCAATCGAAGCCGGGCCGCGATTCCAGCGTGCGGACCGTCCGCTTCCGGCAGTTCGGGCAGAGGATACCCTTCGGAGGTTCGCGGGTCATGCGCCCTCCCTTGCCGGCAGGCGGCCGTGCTTCACCATCGTCTTGCGGAGATAGGCCGTTTCGCTGATCAGCTTCTGCCGCGCGATGGCGCGCTGGCCCTGCGTCTTCGCCTCCATCAGGGCGTCGTAGGCCGCCGCCAACCGCTTGCACGCATGGTTGATCTCGTAGGCCTCACGGCGAGCCGCGCGCTCTTCGGGACTGTCCGCCTTGGCCAGGACGATGCGCTGGGCTTCTGCCGCCACCTTCGCGCGCTCGGCGAGCAGGAGATCGGCCATCCGGTAGCATGCAAGGGCAATCGCCTCGTCGGCGGTATCGCCTTTCATGGCCGGCGCCGTTGCAAGCAATCCAGTCAGCGCCGCGATGGCGATGTCGTCACGCAGCGAGCGCGGGGCGCCTATGGCTGGCGACGGGGCAGCATTGCCAAGCCCGACCTGGACAAGCTGGCGGATTGCTTCCGAGCGAGAGCCAACCAGGTTGGCGAAGCGCCACTCGTCAATAGCGGCCAATTCCTCGGTCGTGATCTTCATCTGAAAGCGCTCGGATTCGCCGGCGCCAAGGCGGGGACGTGCCATCAGCGCGGCACCTCAATGAATGCGACCATCAGCCAGCCGGCGCAGATCAGCCAGCAGGCGATCCAGGGATGGCGAACCAACCAATTGCAGCCAGCGTCGAGGGCGTCGTCGAGCCGGTTCATGCCGGCCTCTTCTTCGCGATAGCCGACAGCGCGTCGTCAGTCTGACGGGTCGCGGCGATCAGCGCCTTGATGGCGGCAAGGATTTCGGCTGCAGGCTTCCCTTCCGCCAGTCGGTCGGCGATGCCCTGGAGAAGCGCGGTGCTCCCGACTGACGCCGCCTTCACCTCGGCGACGAGACGCTCGACGCTATCCGCGATAGCCTTGGCCTGCTCGGCGGCGAGCGCGTTGATGCGGTCGAGGTCGGCGCGCGCCTTCGCCTCGCGATAGCCGCCGAATGTGGAGAACACCCGCTGCTCGCGCTTTACCGAAAGCTGCACCGAATAGATGTGGGGGACGAGGACCTGGCCAAGCACCGGGCTCGCCTTGGTGCTCAGTTCGAATTCCACGGTGAGGCCAGCGGCCCTGGCTTCCGCCAATCGCCGGCCGGCTTCCTGAAGCGCATCGTGCAATGCGATCGCAAGGTTTTCGTCGTCAGTGCTCTGAGACACGTCAGTCCCTCCAATCTGCTGATGATTTCGCGTAGGCCATGCCGAGCCGGTCCATTTCGGCTTCCGCCTCGACCACGGCGCGGAGCGCCCGGCGCCAGCCGGCGCAATGACGGGCCAGATCGGTGTGGTAGGTCGCCACCGCCTCGGCGTCGTGAATCAGTTCGCCGGTCGAGAACCGCTTGCCCTTCGCCGCCTCGTCGAGAACCCGGCGATAGGCGCGGATGTGGTATTCGTGCTCGTCGAGCCGGCGCAGGTTCTCCCGCCATGTGCAGGCGAGCGTGTCCCGCTGCTCCAGGGTCGAGGCGACACCGGCAACCGCAGACGCGGCGGCTAGGAAGGTGGCATGCAGGCTCATGGCTGCCGGCCTTCCGCTTTGGCGCGCTCGGCGAACACCGAAAGAGACGGCAGCCGCGCCGGCACCACGTCGCCCCACGCCCAGTGCTCTAGGCGCGCAAGCCTCGCTGCAAGGTCGCCGCCACCGCGAAGGTGCGCGACAATCTCGGCGTTGAGTGAGCGGCCGTTGGCTACCGCTGCTGCCTGCAGCTTGTGGTGCACGTCCGCCGGCAAGCGCAGCGTGATCCTGACCTCGGCGGCGCTCATATCCCCGCCCTCCGTTCGCGCCGGCGTTCATGCTCGGCATCGGCCGCCTCGGCGCGGAGCTCGGCCTCATCGTCGGGGTGCGGATCGTCACTGTAGGCGCCGACCTCGATTTCGAAGTTCATCGCCGATCCGACCACCTGCAGGACATCGAACTGGTAGCCGGGCATGTCTCCAGCGAGTCGCCTGGCTTCGGCCTGCGCCGCCTCAGCGGAGGCATGCTCGAAAGGCCACTCGGCCATCCGGATCCGGCCGGTGCTGTCGCCGCGGCGGAACACGAAGAACCCGCCGCCGATCGTCTCGTTGGGGCGCGGATTGCGCCAGTCGGGCTGCTTGCGGGCCATCGGGTGTGTCTCCGGTGAAGGTCAGGCGGCGTGGGAAAGCAGCGCAATGATCAGCCGGGGCTGCCAGTGGCAGTCCGACCGCAGGCGCTTCCGCATGACGGCAGGGGAAATGCCGAACCGCTCGGCGAGGCGGGTGAGTTCGGCGAGCTCAAGTTTGTCGACCAGGGCGTGCGCGTCGGCGCGGTCCACCTTCAGCGCAGCGGCCTTGCATATCGCACGGACCCGGCGCTCGGCTTCCTGCTTCGATTTGAACCGATCGATCTCGGCGTCGATGTTGCCGCGCTTTGAAAGCGGGACATTCAGTTCGCCGTGGTCGAAGCCCATGTCCGTCTCCCGTTCCAATGCGGTGGTGGTGCCAGCCGCTTCCCCCGGCGGAATGCAGCGGGGAGTGGGAGGAACGTATTCGGGAAATTTCCCGCCGTCAACACAAAATCGGGACAAATCCCGAAAATTGTTTGATGCGTCGGGAAATGTCCCCTATAAGCCTCGGCAGATGACTTCGCAGGAAGCCCCCCAAATCGAGGCGGAATACGAGTTCCTGCAGAAGCGGGACGCCTGGATCGACTTCGTCGTGAGCAACCCGGCGCTAGGCCACGCAACGGCCCGCGTCGGGGTGTTCATCGCTCGCCGGATGAACGCGACGGATCAGAAATCGTGGTGGGGCGTGGACACCATGGCGAAGGAAATTGGCTGCAGCACGAAGACTGTCTCGGCGGCGATCGGCGAGCTCGAGGCGGCCAACCTACTCGCCGTCGTGCGACGGAAGCGCGGCGGCAACACCTACTTCCTGCACCTGCCCTATGCCGGTTATCACGTAAAATCTACGTCTGTGAGAGACGTAAAATCTACGTGCTAATATCGAAAGGCTGAATACCGAAAGGTTTATCTCTGAAGGAATAGGGCAGGGAAGAGGGAGATCTATAGCTCTAGCGAAAGAGGCACAGAAGTGGTTTCTCGGAAGCATCGCGCAAAGCCATTCCTTGGACACGAGATCACGAAAACAGACCATCGCGCCATCGTGTCGCTGGTTGGGCTCACCTGCCTCCCGATCGGTGTGCCGAAGCGCGCTATCAAAACCGAAGAGCAACTCTGGCGTATTGTCGACGCCATGTTCGGGATGCGACCGGATGAGGGGGAGCAGTTCATCGCGGCGGTTCGCCGCATCCGTCTCGCGATTGCCCGGCTGCCCGCACCAACGCCGTGCGCGTCGCCAAGCTGGGGTCGAGAGACTTGGCGGGGATCTTGGGCCGGGGAAGGGCACACGACAGGAGAGGGCCGAGAGGCGGGCCGCGAGATCATCGGTAACCTCCGGTGGGTCTAAGGCAGACCGCGAGGCGTTCTACCTGTCGTGGGAGTGGCGGCGCCTGCGAATGGAGGTGCTGAAAAAGCACGGCGCACGGTGCCAATGCTGCGGCGCCGGTCGGAATGACGTCACCGCTGCCGGCGCGCCAGTGCGGATTTGCGTGGACCATATCCAGCCGCTCGCCAAGCGGTGGGATCCCGTCGATTGTCTTGACGGCCTTTACGGTTATCTCGACGAGTTGCCCGCCGGCGCGCCGCCGCTCGACGTGTACATGCAGCCCATCCCGGATCGGGATGCCGGTGTCCCCGAAGTCCACACAGGTCACGTAGGTGCCGTCGGAATAGTGCTGGTCCATCGAATCGCCGCGGACCAGGAGGGCATACTGTTTCGCCCTCGGAAATCGTCGGTCGTGCGCGACCGGAATATGCTCGTGCTCAAACTCGTCGAGCATGGTCACTTCAAGCCAATTCCCCGCCTGGACTTCGGATACTACCTCAAGACCTTCGATTGGTAAAATTGCAGGTTGTGGAACGGCGGCGCTCTGGGATTCGCCCATCAGGTAGGCGGTCGTCGTCTGCAGGGCGCGCGCCAGCTTCGACAAGTTCGCGCCAGCCGGGTTCTTGCTTTTCCCGCGCAGGATGTCGCGCACGAAGCTGATGCCGAGACGCGCCCGTCGCGCCGTCTCACTCTGGTCCAGCCCCAGCAATTCCATGCGCTCGGCAACCCGAATCTGCAGGGTCGTTTTCTGTTCGTCGGTCATGCCCCAATGATTGTCTTCGGGAAATTTCACGTCCATCGGGAATAATCCCTTGACAATTCGGGAAACGTCCCGAATGCTAGAGGAATGAACGCACCCGTTGAGATCACCGCCGATGCCGTCCGCCAGCACCTGCTCGATCGTGTGCAGGCATACCGCGACCGGACGCCGATGAGCCTGTCCGCCATTTCGATGGCGGCGGTGCAGGACAGCAAATTCCTGGCGAATGTGGCGAAGGGCGACAACTTCACCCTCAAGACATACCAGCGCGTGATCGACTGGCTCGACGAGCAGGAGCGCGCCGCCGGGGAGCGCGCGGCATGATCGACACCCGCGCCTCCTATCGCGTGGTCGGGCCACGTCGCGCGGCTGACCGATGCTGGCGGCTGGACTACCCATCCCCAGCCCGTGTCTCGGCCGGCTGCCCGGCCGACGAACGCGAGAAGCTCGTCGCGCGCTGCGATGCAGCCATCGCCTATCTCGCCAGCATCAAGGACGCGATCAATGACAAGTGAGCTCGACGAAAAGAAGATCTCGGAACTGGTCCGGGAAGCGATCACCGACGAACTGAAACAGTTCGGCGAGACGACGCCCGGTGCGATCGCGAAGTGGGTCCGGAACAAGATGTGGTGCGGGCATGGGTTCGGTCGGATTGACGAGGCGCCGGTCATCGAGCCCGCAAGGCACGTCGGCCGGATGCGCTGCGAGGCGTGCGGCCGGCAGACCGGATGGGTGTCCGCCAGCGCGCTGCGCAAGGCTATCCGAGAGCAGGAGGCCGCCTGAATGCTCCCCGACTGGCGCACGATGCCAACCGACGAAAAGAAGCAGATGGTCTCGCGTCTCTTCGCGGCCGGGCTCTCGGCGAGCCAGGTCGCGGCTCGTTTCCAGAACTGCAGCCGGAACGCTGCGATCGGTCTCAGCCTGCGCATGCGGGTTGCCGCCGCGAAGGCTCCGCCCGCTCCCAAGGAGCCGAAGGAGCGCAAGCGCAAGCCGGGCCTCACCGAAGAGCAGAAGCAGGCAATGCTCGACGCCTACATTCGAGGCGAACGGACGGCCGACATCGCCGTTCGGTACAACGTCGACATCAGCTATCCGGTGAAACTGGCGGTCGCGGCAGGCCAGAGGCGCCCGCGGCTCCGCACCTACAAGAAGGCCAAGGAGCGGCCGCAGCGGCCACCCCAGCGTGCCGTCGAGCGCAAGGTGAAGGCCCCCTTCGTCGCCCTGGTCGAGATCTCCGATCCGGCGTTGCGGCCGAAGCCGCAGAGATTCGCGGTAGTCGATGACGTGTGTCCGGCGGACGCTATCCCGCTGGTCGAGCTCACCCATTCGACATGCAAGTGGCCGGTGTTCGGCGATGGCGCCGACACCATGTTCTGCGGCCGTGAAAGCCTCGCCACCGGTTCGTACTGCGCGCGGCATCAGGCGCGCTCCGCCGGCCGTCTGTATTGCGAGGCGGCATGATGTGGACCGCGCTCGCATCACTCGCGTCCCTGGTGGCCGGCATAAGCATCGGCTGGGCCGCTCGCGGCTATGCAGTCCGCAAGCGAAAGGCCAAGGCGGACGAGCTTCGGTTCATTCTGGCGCCGACGGTTCCATACACCGTCGAGGACGCCGCGCGGGAGGCAGGCCTGTGACCCGCCCCCGCATAGCGGTAACTGCAACTGGATCTGGCCCTGAGCTTGGCGGCGACGGCTTCGATCCATTTCTCGACCTCTCCTTTCAGGAGGTCGCCGGCACTCCGTACGAAGCCGGCGGTCCTTCCTCCTACGGTTCAAACCGTAGCGAAGGACGATTTCTCAATGACGGAAAAGCAGGGACGCGACCGATGTATCGAGTTGAAGCCATCCAGGCGGAGATGTCCTCCGCCGTGCGGGTGTTGGGCGGGGACGGCCCGGCCAAGGAACAGAACAACAGGGCGGCGCGAGCGGCGCGCCTGCCCGTCACGACAATCGAGCGGCTGAGGTGGAGGAAGATCAAGCGCGTGCCGGCGGACCTCGCCGACACGATCCGCGAAGCCCTCAACCGCCACAACGAGGAAAGTCTGAGCCGTGCGAAACACGAACTCTTCGTCGCGCGGAAGGCCAACGCTGCCATGGCCGCGCGCCTTCTGGAAATCGATCCTGATTTTTACGGGCCGGAGGTTGATCGCCTGCGGGGGTCGCCTTCAGGCGGCCGGCGCGATGCTGATCTTCCGGGCGGAGAGGGTTGAGCCGTGAGGCAACTCATCACCCCGATCCTTGCGGCGCTCATCACCATCACGGCGATGGTCGCCATCATCGCCTGGCTTGCCATCCTGCCGACGATCGGCGGCCTCTGGCTGGCCGGGCTGCTCCCCTGACATCGAAACCCGGAGGCCATGACCATGGCAAAGCAAGCAGTGCAGGCAGCCAACGACGCAGCCCCGGCGGGGCACAACTCGGGCGACGACGAGAAGCGCGTCGTCTTTTTCATCGACCGGAACGCCTACATCCGCGCGCTGGCGACTAAGAAGGCCGCGGACGCGGCGCTGAAGAACGTCTGCAAGACGATCAAGGCCGACCTCGGCGAGCACGGGCTCGACCAGATCAAGGCCTATGAGCAGGCGCAGACACCGGAAGGCAAGGCGAAGCTGCAGGCCGAATTCGAGGCGCGCCGCCAGGCGATGGCCTGGGCCGGCATCCCCGTCGACACCCAGCTCGACATGTTCGCGGCGCCGGCGCGCGATGACCGCGCCTACCTGATGGGCGAGGAGGCCGGGCTGCGCGGTGAGACGCTCGCCAACCCGTACAACGAAGCCTCGGAAGACGGGAAGGACTATGCGCGGGGCTGGCATGACGGGCAGGGCAAGCTCTTCGCCGGCATCAAGAAGAAGGAAACAGCGGCGAGCGGCGACGAACTGATCACCGGCGCCGAAGACCCCGGCTTCGAAGACGAGGCGGCGTGATGCGCGAGGAAATCATCACGCCCCTCACGATCATGGCCACGATCATCGTCGTCTCCGGCATGTTCGTCGGGGCGGGCCTCAAGGGATGCGTGGAAGCAACGGAGCGCGACCGCGCGATCGGCGTGGCGTGCGCGCAGGCCGGCGGGTCGTGGGTCCGATCCGGCGACAGTTTCCAGTGCGTCCATAGCAAGTAGCCCCCGCGTGCCGGCCGCGGCAGAGCGGCACCCCCGAGACGAGGATCGGGATCCATGGCAATCCACAAGCGCGTCCCTGTTCACTCCATGCCCGCCAACGCGGTTCTCGCGGCCTTCCTGGTCGCCTGGGCGCTGCTCTGGCTGGGGATCATACCGGCAAGGCCGCACGACGCCCTCCCGACTGCGAGCCAGCCGCTCGGCTGGACCTATCCGTGGAGCTGCTGTTCCAACCAGGACTGCCGCGCCGAACCGAACGGCGTTGCCGAGACGCCGGCCGGCTACACCATCAAGGCGACTGGCGAAGTCGTCCCATACGGCGACAAGCGCATCAAGAACTCGCCGGACCAGGACTTTCACGTCTGCGCGCACCGGGCCGGCTTGGACGCCGGGAAGGTGATTTGCCTGTTCGTGCCGGCGCGGGGCTTTTGACATGGCGGCCGCGCTCGACTTCTGCCCCCGCCGCGAACTGGTTGCGCGCCTGCAGGCCGGCTATCGGCTGATCCCCGGCCACGACTATCGGCCCGACGACTGGGCCATCCTCGTCATGCTGCCGGAAGTTCCGGAGCCGATGAGCGCGGACCAGATCCACGACATGGCGCGGCCGTTCATGCCGGCCTTCCGTGAGCCGAACGATAACCGCACGGCCGGTGCGCTGTCGGCGGCATCACGCAACCTGAGCGATAGCGCAGCCCTGGCAGAACGTCGGCGCCGCGATGCCGAGAGGAAGCGCGAGAGTCGCAGGGCCGAGCGTGAGGCTAGCGAGCGCGAGTTCATCCGCCGCAAGCTGGAGACGGCGTGAATGTCGCACTGGGAATCGTCTGGCAAATCATCGGACTGGTACACGCCGAAATTCGTCTTCGACGCGTTGGGCTGCACGTTCGACCTCGACGTGGCCGGCGCCCCGATACCGGCGAGCTCGGTTCCGGCTCGCTCGACCATCACCGAAGGCAGCCTGACGCGGGACTGGCCGGCCGGGGCGTTCTGCTGGTGTAACCCGCCCTTCGGCGGCCGCAACGGGCTCGAGCCTTGGCTCGACAAGTTCTTCGCCCACGGCAACGGGATCGCGCTGACCCCCGACAGGACATCGGCGCCCTGGTGGCAGAAGGCCGCGAAGCAGGCCGACGCCATCCTGTTCATCGACGGGAAGGTGCGGTTCCTGAGACCCGACGGATCCGAGGGTGTCTCCCCGTCCAACGGCACCACGCTGTTCGCGATCGGCAGTCAGGGCACGGTCGCGCTCGCCACTGCGCAGGCAAACGGGCTCGGCTTCCTGATGCTTCCGCCGTCGAAAAGCTGGCAATTCCCGGGGAGGGCGGCGGCGTGAGCCTGATCCTTGGTTTGGACATCGCGACCACCACGGGATTCGCCTGGTACGAGCCTGGCCTCTCGCTATCGTCGATCAAGACGGGGCTGATAAAGGCCGACGGGGAAAGCCCGGAAGCGAAGGCTGCTTCGCTGGGCGATCAGCTGCGGGCGATGTTCCGTGAGCAGAAGCCGGATTTCGTCGCGATCGAGGAGCCGCTGCGGAACGTCAAAACCTTCAAGAAGACGATCAAGACGATGTACGGCAACAAGGTCGTGGAGACGATCAACCCCAACCAGATGTTGCTCTATGGCTTGGTGGGCGCGGCTGTGACTGTCGCCAGCGCCTACAAGAGGGAGTGGGAAACCATCCCGTCCGCGACTTGGCGCCGGTTCTTCTTTGGCGCCGGCTTCAAGCCGCCGGTTCGGATAGTCGAGAAGGAAGGCGAGGATCCAGTCGCCGAAAAGCTCTGGAAAAAGGCGGCGGTCGATCGCTGCCGGATGCTGCGGATCGACGTGAAGAACGCCGACGCAGCGGAGGCAGTCGGAATCGCCATGGCCGGCCAGGCAGCGCAAAAATTCAAGGCCCTGAAGACCAGGGCGGCCGCATGAACGCCCATCCACAGTCCTTTAAGCCGACACCGCCCGACGCCATCGAGGCGGAATGCGCCCTGCTCGGGGCAATCCTGGTCAACAACCAGGCTTTCGTCGCGGTCGACGGCATGGTGTCGGCGGAGGACTTCGCGGACCCGCTCAATCGCAAGATCTTCGACGTGGCGGCGGAAATGATCCGGTCAGGCAAGACCGCGAAGCCGCCGACGCTGAAGCCGTTCCTACCCGATCAGGTCGACGGGCTGCGCCTCGACGGGGAGCCGGCGACGGTGGTGCAGTATCTGGTCCGGCTGGTCTCGGAAGCCGTCACGGTGGTGAACGCCCCGGACTATGCCCGCGCCATCCGCGACGCATCGCTGCGCCGGAAGCTCGCCATTGCCGGGGAGGACATCATGCTCCTCGCGTGCGCGCCTGACCTGTCCGCCACCCCGGAAGAACGGATCGATCAGGCGCAGGCCATGATCTTCGCGCTGGACCGCGGCGAGGGCCCGGCCCGCATGGTGACGGTCAGGGACGAAGCCGACCGGATGATGACCGAGCAGGGCAGCCGGTTGCGGCCCACGGTCCCTATGCCGCTTCCCCAACTGGAGGAAGTCATGGGCACCGCGCTCGAGGCCGGAAACCTCTACGGCATGCTTTCCGGGTCCGGGGAAGGCAAGACGTCCATGGTGCTGCAGATCGTGCTCCACGCGGCCGAATGCGGGCACCCGGTGCTGTTCCTCTCCTATGACCAGCTCTGGGATCAATGCCTGCTGCAGATGGTCTCGCAGAAGCTCGGAATCGAGCACGCCAGGCTGAAGGACGAAACCCGCCTGCAGACGATCGAGCGCGAGCGGAAATGGGAGGCCATATCGGACCTCCGCACCCTGCCCATGGCCTACAAGAAGTGCAGCGGGAGGAAGGACGGGTCGGACCAGATCGCCGCCTATGCCCGCCGGTTCCTGACGACGTTCGCGCCCCAGTTCGACCGGACTCCGCTAATCGTGCTGGACCATGTGCGCAAGGTGAAGCCACGCAACGAGCG
>ERZ724522.1469-NODE-1469-length-12646-cov-5.105234_pt1 | contig 12646 bp, 15 predicted proteins | sample MGYA00376055_ERZ724522 | MGnify/ENA primary metagenome ERZ724522 (study PRJEB28724, sample SAMN07190884) | wastewater metagenome | isolation source: effluent of sewage treatment plant in Hong Hong | place: Hong Kong | collected 2016-03-17 ... | reverse complement strand
GATTATTTTGTTTTTATTATTTTCCATATTTATTTATTATTTTTTATTTGCTTTAATAATGTGTTTAGCCTTAGTAGGTTTTGTTCGTAGTACACCATGTCTGTTTTTACTGTTTCTTGCTTTGCTTTTAGTATGTACTCGTTCCACTCCATTCCTTTTATCTGCACTATTCTTGAGGCGTAGTAGCTTTCGTTGTGATGAAGGGCTTGATGACATTTGTGACAAAGCGGTATCAAGTTCTTTAAGTCGTACCTTAATCTGTTCGATTTCGACTTGTGAACATGATGATGGGCCACCTGAGAGGTAGCGGAGCATAATAGACACCATGGATGAGCGGAGATTATGATAGGAGTCAATAATGCGTCGCACTTCTTCTGAAGTCTGCTTAATGGTGCTTTGCTTACTTTGTTTAACTTTGTTCTTTTTAACTTTGTTGGTTTTCTTTTCCATATACTTTTCTTCATTTCTTAATACTTATTCCTATAATATCACACGCTAGATATATAACAACTTCTAATTGGGGATAACCCTAGTTCATTTCACGCTCTAAAGCGGTTTTTAATTCCCACTTAAAATTGTTTTCCAATTCCTTGTAGTGAATAGACTTTTCTTCTGGTAGTTCTTTTATTCTGTTTCTTATCCAGACTAAAATTTCTTTTATTGTTTCAACTTCTGTCATAGTACTTTTATTTTATTATAATAATCTTCTGCCCTTTTTAGACACATTTCTATAAATGGCTCTTGGTCTGGTATCCTATCCTTCATACCTGCACTAATTTGAGCTATTTCTAGATATTCTAAAGCCAACCATAAGTTCTTTTCTTTTTCTTCGATGTTATCCATTAGATTGTGTCAAAATTAGAATCCATTTCTATTTCCTCTCGTGCCGATTTTTCCATAGCAGCCACCCAAGCATTGTCCTCTAAATAAATACCTGTTTTTGTATCAAACTTTAACCCGACATTTCCATTTCTTCCTGTCCTTCTGTTTGCCATTACTGATACTAAAGTTTCATCTTGGTATATTCTCACTTTATTTTTCTGTTCATTTTTTCTCCAGAGCATAATCACCATATCTGACTCTTGAGCAATATCTGAAGAGTTTTTAATATCCTCTAGTGTTGGTGGGTGTGATTCGTCTTTCTGTGAAATATGCACTAGTAAAACAATGACGATGTTCCACCTCTTGGCTATATTTTTTAATGCTTTCATTATCTGACCTATACGATAGGCTAGATTTTCTCTTTTAAACTGTTGTTCTGACCCAAAATCATTTATATATCCTAGGTGGTCAATCAAAACAAACTTAGTATTGTATTTTGCGATACCCTCAATAATTCTTTGTTCTATCCAATCAACATTAACTAAAGAGGAGAGTTTCTCAGGAGATAGGAACAGTGGTATTGAATAGCCATTGTCATGTCTTTGTTCGACTATTTCTTCATTAGACTGTTCTAGAGGTATCATGACGGGGTTCAAGTCTCTCATTTTATCTAAAAGGAAAATACCGAAGGTTGTTTTGCCGTGTTTAGTAGCAGCTGAAATAGTCACTAGTTGCTGCTCTCGGAATCCCCCTATCAAAGAGTCCAGAGACTCAAGTCCAGTTTTGAATAAAGTTTTCTTAGGTCTGCTTTTTATTTCTTCTAAAAGTTTGTCTGACCATACCAGCCTAAATTCTCCGTTATATTCCTGAGCGACAGATTTCAACCTCGCCAAACCTTCCACATTTTTATATTCCTCTTTTGTTTTAGCTATCTCACCTTGAATTGATTTTATGAGTGCTTCAGTGTTCATTGTTTTTTCTTAAAACTAATAATCTTCGCCCATTTTGAATCTAGGTCATAGGGTGAGTTGATTACAGGACAAAATTCCTTATCTTTATTTTGTTTAACAAAGTTTATAGCTTTCATTATTTGCTCTACACCTCTTTCTAAAAAGAGATTTTCTGCCGCCTGAAGTTGTGTTTTATTTATTTTCCAATTAAGAGGGTATTTGCCAAATAGAGCAAATACTGTGCGTGAATTCGGATACTTAGCAGTATTTTCTTTTTTAGAAGCAGATTTCTCACCTGTATCGTAGTCAATCGATTCCTCATAAGAGTCCTCGTGGTTCGTTTCCTTATAATTAAAACTGTTCTTTTTCATATCTTTTTCTTTAACTTTTAATGCAAAACTTGTTTTTGCTATTTCTTTATATTCTTTTCCTTCTTGTTTGTGTCCGTTTGTTGTCCGTTTGTTGTCCGAACTTTGATAGGATTTCCATTTCAGTATTGAAATTAAACGATATTTTGTGGTTTTTTGTTGTCCGATTTGATGTCCGTTTTCGAGGGTTCCCAAAATTCTCTCAATAGTGGTTTCTGGTATACCTGTTTGAAGAGACAATTCCTTTCGACCTGTGATAAATTGACCTTCTTTTACCTTTATTAGCTTGCCATTCCACATAAATTCACTTTCTTGGTGGTTTGCACTCAATAGTAAATGTACCCAGAGAGCTAGATAATACGGCTTTTTATAAAATCCCTTATCTTTGAGTTTGCGATAGAGTTTAATCCAGCCATTTTGCATGCTAATAAAGTTAAGACCCTACACGGAGCGACGGCAAAAAGATTTCTCCTTTAGCCATCACCCTGTGTAGGGTATTAAAAAACAGGGTAATGTCTCCGTGGCAGCTTTCACTGCTTCTTCATTATACCATTTTTACATCATGTCTTCATGATAGGTGGGGATAAAGTATTGCAAAACTCTTAATTGCACCTTCATAAAATATATGCTACCATATGTCAAGTACCAGAAGCGACAACTACTGTCACTTAAATTTGGTACAACAATATTGTAAACAAGCCATTCCTTCTAAGGGGTGGTTTTTGTTTAACAGAAAACCGAACTAAAGAATAAACCAGTGTTGCTCCGTTTCTCTTTTAAGATACTAAGGCACAAATTTACCTTCGTCGGTTTTTGTCGAACAGAGGAATTTAGACTACCCATTTAAGAAAAATTGTTGATAGCAAATTCCCCACTTCATTTTAATACATAAATGTTTTTATGGAAATACTTTTTCTCACAAAGTTGTGAACAAAATCTTATTCTCACCTTACTAAAGTATTTTTTTCTACACTCAAGGCATTGTCTCTCTTGTTTTTGTTTCTCCTCTCTAGGTAGGGGGGTACAGTTACATTCAAATACACCACCCTTTACATTTTTAAGTCCATGCCACGCCAATATTTCACCCGAAGAGAGTTCTACAAAGACTACTCTTTTATTAGTACTACCTATTTTATTATTACACCTAATACACGTAGAGACTTTTATGAATTCTTTTTGTACTTCAGTAGCTTTTCGGTTATCTATACTTATTATCATTCCCTAATTTTACTATGAATGAAGATATAGTGAATATGAAATGTGGGGATATTAAAATAAAGTTAACTCACAAGAGTTTATGCGGGCTTCTATGATAGGGATGTACTCCTCTGTCATTTCTATGCCTATATACTTAAAGCCATTTTGTTTAGCGGCGACAAGAGTTGAGCCTGAACCTGCAAATGGGTCTAATACTACCCCACCTTTAGGAGTTACCATTTTGATTAGGTATTCCATAAGGGCGATAGGTTTAACTGTTGGATGATTGTTTTTTCTCATTTGTGTATCTCCCATTTCTCCACCAGCTTTTTTAACCATAAAGTGTCCAAGATTTCCGTGGTCATTGTCCATTTCATAAAATACTTTATCTTCCAACCCCTCACACCCCTTATTCCTCTCTGCTTTACTAGCTTTTGCTTGGTAAAGGAGGCTTTTCCATTCGTGGTTCTTCGCCACCTCGCTTCCCTTGTCTGAGTATATTGTGGAGTTTTCTATGGCACTGAATACAAAGCCAAACAATAAGTTCAGGTCGTTCATAGTCGGGGTGGTGTCTTTCTTTCCCCTCAGTTCCACAAAAGAAGCAAGGACGTTGTCTAGGATTTGCTTTTTTTGCTCTGTTATAAAGACCTGACCAAGAGCCGATTCCTCTTGGTGGGCTGGCTTTCCCTCTACAAGCACGTGAGCAATATATGTTCCGCATAAGTCGCACAGGTTCGCCACAGACCTTACACTCTGGACGAATTTTTTGTTGTCGGGCGTTGTAGCATTTTGTGGAGCAATAGCTTCTGTCGTTGCTTGGGTAGTTTTCAAACTCTTTTCCGCATTGTTTACATTTGTATTTTTGCATACACTCATTGTATCGTGCTTTATATCAAAAGGCAAGCAACAAAGAGTGCATAACTTATCTGTTATTATAGATTTGAAGAACCTTTCACTTTCGTTAGGAAAACACTCTCTTACTTCTTCACAATCTTCGAGGACAAGGTTGGCCGGGAAGCGACCCACTCCTGTAAATCCATTACTTTTTGTTGGTATAGAAACACCTGCACCAAATTTATTTCCGTGAGCATTTGTTAAATCTCTTGTAAAAGTAGGTATATCGTCTGAACCATCCACCCTACTCTCATCTATATTTATTCCACCTGTTCCCCATTTAAGACAGTTCTCTGCAACTGTTTTTTCTGCTAGGGGTTTACGAGCCATACAGATAGGTTCTATTGAAGGTTTAAGAGCAGTCCCACCTATATCTTTTTTGAGACAATAGCATTTGGAGCATATAAACCGACTGAGATTATTCCATTCTTCAGAGTTGCAGTCATTTTTAATTTGCTCAACTCTTTTTCTGTTATTTTCTCTATCTTGCTGTGGCAACTGCGACAAAGACCCACCAAGTTCCCCATTGAGTTCTTGCCCCCCATTCTGAACGGTATTAAGTGATGAACCTGCAATTCCGTCTGTGGTTTCGTTTTGCATATCTGACATACTTTGTCCCTCTCTCTCACCTGTTGTCTTATTTTCTTCCAACCCTGACCGTAGCGTAGTGTTTCTGAGTCCCTCGTCTTCTGAAATTGATTCGCACACTCCCGATTGCAAAATAGATTCACCGACCTTTTCAAATCCCTGTTCTTTCTTGTTATCTTTTTCTGACAATTCGCACACTCCACTTTCTTTTCTGAAAGCATTGTCTGGCGATAAGTGGGTATCTTTAACTTGTTCCGCCATTTCATTATGGTCATTTCTTTTATGTTGTATTTGTTTGCCAGAGCCAAGTCGGTCATCTTCCCCATTTGAGATATTATCTCGTTTGTTATTACTATTTTCATATCCTAATTCTAGCATAGGCTCAAAGACATTGCAAGTGCATAAACCTATGTTATACTTTTTCTTTATCTGTAATGAAATGTTTAGAGATTTCGGGAATCCCTGACCGTAACACCAGGCTATTTGGTCACGAATATCAAACCCTGCGTCTTCAATGGCTACTGCCATTCTGTGATATGTTCTAGTACCAGAAAATGCGAGTAAGTGTCCACCTGGCTTTAATACTCGTAAACACTCCGCCCACATCTCTACATTGTTTGCTATACCTGTGTTGTCCCAAGACTTACCCATAAATCCTAGTTCATAGGGCGGGTCGGTTACAATACTGTCCACACTATTGTCTTCTAATTCTTTTAATTTATCTAAACAATTTCCTTGTAATATTTTATTTTCCATTGATTTAAATTAAGGGGGATTGCTCCCCCACCTATTGCTAGGATTTTTGGTGCTGCTTCGCTCTGACTACCCTTTGAAGGAGTTGTAGGACTTCTTCAGCTGTCTTGTTCTTGAATAGGGTGTGCCAAGCGATGTGCTTCTCGATGTCGATGAGCAGCAGGTTCTGCTTCGAGCTGTCACCTCCCCGGCATTTGGGGTGCAGGTGGTGCTTGTTTCGCCCTGGGTAGCGGTTGCTTGAGAGAGCCCTTCTTCGCTTCAGGTGCTTGCGTCTGCGGTTGGGCTTTCGCCAAGTACTTGCGTACACATTGCGAGTGTAGTTCTCATTGTATTCCATTAGTGACTCCTTGAAAAAGAAGTTTAATCTGATACAATTATAACATTATAAGCCTTGTAATTACAGCGAGCTATCTACTTACAAGGCGGGTGGCTCGCTTTGATAAAAATGAAGTTTTACTTAGTTTTGAAAGGTGAAATTGAAGTTGGAGATAAGTTTGGATATTGGACTGTTTTAGAAAAGGTGGCAGCTACTAAAACAAGGGATGATTATTTAGTGAAATGTGTTTGCGGTAAAGAAAGGATTTGCAAGAGGAAAGACCTTATTACTGGTACAACTAAAAGCTGTGGTTGTATGGCTTCTAAAATTGCCCGCAAAAAGAAATACGAAAACGGGTTTAAATTAAAAGAGGTTGAATCATCTTCTGGTTATCTAATGATATTTAACCCAGAGAGCACCCTGGCAAATAAAAAAGGATATGTCTATCTTCATAGGCAAATTATGGAAAAAGAATTACTAAAAATAAAAGATTTTAGCAAGTATCATATTCACCATATAGACGGGAATAAAAAGAATAATTTAAAAAATAATTTGATGATTGTTACTGCGGAAGAACATATGAGGTTAGAGAAAGGGTGGATTCTGAAAGAAGGTGACTGGTTTAGAAAGTGTAATCGTTGTAAAAAACTTTTAGAGGTAAATGAAAATAATTTTTATAAAAGAAAAGCAGGAAATTTTGTTACCTATAAGTGTCTTAAATGTCTGTATAAAAAATAAATAACGGGGGCAGCTGGCCCCCGTCTTCATAGGTCATCACGCCTCCAGTTTGATTTTCGCCTTCTTGCAGAAGTCTGCATCGAATGCGGTTATGGTGTCAGCGGGTGGCGGTGGTGCGTTTTGAGTCATAACTTCAAGCGGCATCAACGCATTGCTACGCTTCCCACATGAACACTCCCACTCTGCGTAGAGTTGAAAGTCATGTGTTACAGCGATGAAGTCAACAGCGTACACATCCCTCGTACAGGAACATGTAAATTTAATCGGGCGGTATGCGAACATATCACCTCCTAAACAACAGGACTGTGAAAGCTAACAAACACAAAACAAACAAGTGATAGAGGAAGTCTAGCCACTTCATTTTCACCTCGATTTAAAGAACTTCATCAAGGAGGCCAGGTTTGACTGACAGCTATGTACACTCGCCTCCAAAGCCTATTTATCAACACATTAAGAATGACTTAATTTGTATCAATAAGACCATTTGCTATTTACCTAAGTAAACAGTCCTCATACAGTTGGTGCGGCTCACTGTCCGCCACTCCTTGATGTAATTCTCTAAAAAACTCCTTGGAGATTACGGGACTTTCCAATAACTCTTTCGAGCCCACCCATATTCTTTGTATTCTGGGTAATCCAACAATCTCCAAGCAATTCTCTAAAAATATTCACTACATAGAGGAGGCAAGGATTTCCGTTTTGTCACCTTGCACCTAGGGCTACGTCTACTAGCAAATCTCCCCACAATCACCTCTATCGGCTTGCCGCCGCACAGTAGCTAGTACATCTTGGCGTTACTCTTACCCCGTGGGTTCAGGATTTAACCTTTTATGCCACGAGTTAGGTTTTACCACGTCTATTCCGCCACTCCTCTATGTAATGAACATTCTGCAACCACCCTCGGAATCGAACCGAGCCAGTCAGATTTGGAGTCCGACTCGCCAGCCTTGGAACATTGGCAGCTATTCTCTAAGCCCACACCCCCAACAACAACAGATGTTAGGGGCTGAATTGCGTATCCGATATTACTATCGGGGGTGTGGGAAAGACTAATATAATTATATCACCTTCATTACAAATACATGAAGTGGATAAGTACCAAAAATCCCTCCGTCGAGGGACTCTTGGTATTATTAAGCCATTGTTGTCGATTAACAATGTTTGCCCTCCCTCCGACCGAAGTTCGGGCATTAGTCTTTATAACTAACAAATCCTCTCAAGTTTGGGTCGTTGAATTTATAATTATTTACTTCTATTTTAAAGGCGTGTTTATTGCCTTCAAATAGGTCAAATGACCCTTGATAAACTTTTTCTACTACCCCTATATGTTTCTCTCCATTATAGTAAAATACAGCCAAACCTCCCACTCTAGGGATATTTGATGTGGCTTCAATATTACTCATTCTTGGGAGTGTTTTTACCTTTAAAAGAGCAGTTAGATAACAATTACCACATACCCATTGATACCCTCGTCCTTCTGATATTTCTTTAGCAGCCCAATTTAAAGCCCAGTCTGGGTCAAATGCCTGCTCATCTGTTATTTCAGGGTGATGTTTTCTATTTATTTGTACTATACCTCTATCTTCTCCATTGTCAGCCAAAGAGTTAAATTTGCTTTCACATTCAACTAGATTATAGAGACTACTAGAAGCTATACCATAAAGGTCAGCATATCGGACAATCTTTTGTTCTATTGTTTCCACTTCAAGGACTTCTGCACTTGCTATAGGACTTACTGTGTCCTTTATATATTCTTCTGTTGAACCCACAGCCCCACCTATCAACAAAGGAACACTGAGAAGTGCTGTAAATATTTTAGGTAAAATAGTTTTTGGTTAATTCTAATTCTTGCTGAAAAACATAACGATGATTTTTCTAACAAGTCCGTAGATAGTAACGATACCACCAATAGCAGTACCTATAGCACCTGCGGTTGCACCTGCCTGTTGAGCGAAAGAAGCCACACCAGCTTCGGTTACAGGTATGCCTTTCAAAGCACCAATAAAAATTATTATTGATGAAAAACTAATTATAAGACCCTGTATTGTTGCTGCTAGCTGACTTGGGTCAGTAGAAGACGATAATGCACCAAATTTTTTCATATTTTAATATTTAATTTAATAAACCTTCCATCAAAAGAGGAGTTAAAGACTATAATATAATCTTGTCTCTCAAACTCCCCTATGTACAGTCAGGAACCCCAGTGTTTATCCCTATATGGGCACCAAAGAAGCGACTAATTGATGAAAAGAGCTATCAAACTAACTTAAACAACAAAATAGCCATCCCGCCTTTATTGCGGAAGCGTGCCACCCAACTATCTATCGTGTAGTTGTATTCCCATATACCAGTCTTTGAATTATTACTGATAATTTCCTTATTTGTGCCCACCACTCCACAATGTCCTCTCATTGTGCCATTACCACTACCGGTAGCACAAACAATAATACTTGCTTCATTGAAGTCTAAAGTCCCTTGTACCCGTGGATGTTTTTTAAGTTCTCTGACTAGGTCTGGTGTATAAGAAAGTTTTGGGAAGGAAATGACCTTATTCAAAACCTCACACAAAGACTCTACACAAGCTACCTCATCTGGTATTTTATCGTCAGGAGTGACATCAATATTGAGTTTGGTTAATGCATCAGCAATGCGGATTAGTTTTGAGTTTAATGGTTCTTCCATAATTACTTCTTTTGGTTCTGGCATAGGTTTTTCTATAGGGATATACTCAATTTCTTTTACTGAAGACTCCTTCAACCAAATCATCAATAAATCCCAAAGTTTTTTTAGTAGTTTCATTTAGTTTCTTAATTAAAATCGACATGAGTATCAGTACTTTATTCAACAAATTCAACTGTTCTATCATTATACCACGCTTCATGAGTTCTTTAATCTCATCTGGGGAAAAGTCTATAAAGGTAAAAGCTCCATACATTGAGACAAAATGATTGATTTCTTCTCTACCCATTACATGCTTACCATTTAAACCGATTTTAACTCCCACAGAGTTTTGTAATATAAGTCCTTTATCATTCCAGCCGATGACTGTTATAGCATGTCCAAAACCATCATCTTTTGTCCCTTTAAGCTCATAGTGATTAAGTCCCCAACTCCATGTAAGACCTATCATTATTGGGGTTTTAAGTTTATACAATGTAGCTCGTATATCGTCAAAGTCATCATAAGGTCCTTTGACTTTTATATATGACTTTTTCTTTTGTCTTATAGCAAGATTGAAAAGGTCAGGCCAGTTATTTATGTCTCTTAAGAAGTCAGCCTCTTTATTATCTAGGGTAAATGGGGCATCTTTTTGGTTTATATCTCCGTATTTTACAGACACTTCACATGCAGTACGAAGGTCTTGTCCCCACTCTTTAACATCATTAGAAATCTTTTTAGATACAGCAAAATGCCACTCTGGGGAGAGGATTGTGCCTTCTTGGGACTCAGAAACTAGGGTGGAAGCAAAAGCAGAACAAAAGTCAGAGTTGTATTGGTTTTTAACACCTAAAGTAGGTAGCTCAAATTCTTTTGGTAGTTCTTCTAGTTTAGGTAGGGTCATTATTTGACCTACCTTGAAATCTCTATCATCATGTGGAAGTGGTCTAAGTCCTTTGTTCATTTATTTAAATAACTTATAAATTGCTGTAGCGATAGCACCTAAAATTCCATAAGGTGCAACATACGAAGCAAAGTCTCTTAGTCCATTAAAAAACCTTACTCCTCTACCCACTGGCTCTAAAGAATTAAGCTTTATTTCTATGTTAGAAAACTTTTCTCCAAACTCCTTATCTTGTTTCTCTAAGTGAGCTTTTATTGGTTCTAATTCTTGTTTAATAAGCCCAGTCACCCTTGAGGTCTCAGTTGGTTGATTAGTTTGAAATATTGTTACTACCTCTTTTAGTTTTTTCTCAAATACTTCTTCAACTACTTTTATTATTTTTAAGTCTTCGTTACTCATTACTTACTAATAAACTACTAATTTAATTTGACTTCTTCAGCTACTTCGGCTTTTTCTACAAACTTTTCTTTAACCTCTTTAAAGGTATCGAAAATACTCTGTAGCAAGTCTTTCTTCTCTTGTAGGGTAGTTTCCATTTGGGCTACCACATTTTGCTGTTCTTGTATTCTTACATTAGCTTCAAATATCTGCCCTTGTAGTTTTTCTATTTCTATCTTTAAGTCTTCGACATTTATAGTTTCCTCGACTTGCTTTGTGATTATTACGCCTTCGTTGTTTTCTAGTTTTATCATGTTTTTATTTAAATATAATTTGACCGTTTATAATTGTTTGTCCTTGAATAATTACTGATGGCTGAAGACTTAATGTGCCAGGACTGTAATCCACCGCCACCCATAAGGCCGTGATTCTTATATTGTTAGTATTATCAGTAGTTATTTTTACACCACTTTGCATAGAGTCTAAGGTGCTTTGTGTCCATGCCGAACCATCTGGGTCATTATAGAGAGTTAGTGTAGGATTCTCTGGTATGGCATTGGCATTGGTAAACCATGTAGTAGAGTTCGGGGTTATTTCAGTACCTTGAGAAATAGTACCCCCACTTGTTTTTTCTATTTCTACCTTAAAGCCTGGATTTGATGCAGCGTTATCAGATGTGTACCTAACATTTCCTTGCACTACCGCTACAGTATCGTAGCTCTGTATCCCTGAGTCAGACATGTTGTATAAGTCCTCTTGGTTTAAAGTGGTACTGGTTACATAGTCAGTCACATCATTAGGTGGTAGTTCTTCTGTTTGACTCCAGTTAGCCCCTGAGTCTGTTCCTCCTCTAGTCCAGCCACTAGCATCTCCTGAAGCATTTGGTCTCAAATAAATAACTTTTCCAGCCCCCGCGAAACTGGTCTGACTTGTTCCTGAAGAATCATTAAATTTCCAGTCGTCAAAATACATGTCATTAGTTGTTTGAACTCCAGTGATATTACCCCAAAGAAATCTAGCCCACTGTCCTTGGTTTGAATTTGCTCCAGAAGCAAAAGTAGTCCAGTTGGCATCTGTATCAGCCTTTATACGAGCTGTTAGAGTCCCTGGGTTAGTAGAAGCATCGCTTTGTAGCTCGATACATGTCCAAGTATTCAATGCTACAGCAGCAGAAGCAGAGCCAATTTGAGTACCAGCAGAAGTTAAAAGGATTAGAGTTCTATCAGTAAGCATTGAAATATTTCCGACAGAAACATTAGATGTGTTAGAAAATCTTAATAGTTGTGTTGTAGCATTTGGAGCTGAGACTACATATACACAAACAGTACCAGAGCCTGTAATAGTTTGGTTTGCGGCAGCAACATGCTGTCTGCCGAAGTCATTACCTACATTTACTCTCATAGAGTATGTCCCAGTTCTAGCTTGAGTAGAAGAAATAACAGTACCTGAGTTAACAGTAAATTCCATTTGGTCAGTAGATGAGTTTAACTCAGCACCTGCAGTCCAAAGTCTTGCAGCATTAGTTTGGAAAGGAAGGGCTAAAATAGTCCCCCCAATAGCCAGACTCAATATTCCTTTTTTTAGTTTGATATTCATTATTGTGTACATGCTCCATTAACACTACCCCACGCAGAACCAGTCCAGAATACACATTGTCTCGTACCACTTGATGAGTACCCATCAAATTGAATTTTACCCATTTGGATTGTAGTTGAAGCATTAGGCGAGCCAGTACCCAAAACCATCATGCCGTTTGAAACACTTGAAGGTGTGCTTGTTCCTACAATTAAACTTGGTACACCGCTTGATTTTATTTCCAAAGCTGCTGTAGATGTCGTCGCTGTCCCTGCTACTGTAGTTGTAGCAAAGTACAAGTTGCCTCCAGCATTACGCATAGTCCATTGGGGGATACCTATACCAGCAGAGAGGGAAAATTGAGAAGCTGTAGAAGAAGCAACAGTAAGTTGAGAAATATTTGTTTGAGTTGTAGTACCAATTAACCCGTATAAAGTAGTAATAAAACTATCATCTGTGCGGAGTGTATTTGCTGAATTTCTATAAAGATTTGTATCTGCTACTG